>FSSH01000286.1_pt1 | contig 10902 bp, 5 predicted proteins | sample 1166101 | NCBI WGS metagenome assembly FSSH01 (sample SAMEA32972668, study PRJEB13176) | freshwater metagenome | biome: Drinking water system; feature: Biomass in drinking water that filtered by 0.45 um membrane; material: drinking water | place: USA | collected 2012-12-20 | depth 0 m | reverse complement strand
AGCGCCGCCCGCTCCGCCACCCTCCGGTGGCGGTCGGCCGCCCGCACCGCCTGCGAACGACGACGCGCCCCGCGGGCCGCGCGCCGACTTCTTTAAGCAGCTCGGCTTCCAGGCCAACGACATCGGCACGTCGCTGGCCTCGGGCAGCCCGATCACCCAGGTCATCGGCCAGCAGGCCGGACAGGTCATCCAGACGCTCGGCGACCATCCCGACGGGATCGCGGGCGGCCTCCGCCTCGTGGCCGAGCGCGCCGCATCGATCCTCACGCCCGTGCGCCTGCTGACCGGCGGCTTCGTCGGGCTGGGCGGCACGGTGGCCTATCTCGGCTACCAGTGGGCGCAGTCGCAGGAGCGGATCGAGAAGGGTCTCACCGGCATCGGCGAGATGTCCCGCGCGACCGTCGGCGACATCAACCGGATCGCCGAGGCCGCGACGTCGGGCAACCGCCTCTCGACCGATCAGGCGCGCGGCGTCGCCACGGCGATCGCCTCGACCGGCCGTGTCGACGTCTCGAACATCGGCGCCGTCACGGGCCTCGCCCCCGGCTACGCCGAGATGTTCGGCAAGAGCGTCGGCGAGGCCGGCGAGGACCTGGCGCGGATCTTCGCCGATCCGATCAAGGGGGCGGAGGAGCTGAACGCCCGGATCGGCGGGCTCGACGATCGCACGCGCCAGTACATCAAGACGCTGGTCGAGCAGGGAGACCGTCAGGAGGCGATCCGCGTCATCGTCCGCGCCTTCTCCCCAGACCTGGACGAGGCGGCAAAGAAGACGGGCCTCTGGGCCAAGGCGTGGAACGCGGTGTCGAGTGCGGCCGAGGCGGTTGGCGCTTTCGTCACCAAACCGCTCGTCACACTCCCGGACGATCAGCTCCTAGCCGATGTCGAGCGGCAGCTTTCTGCGGCCGAAGGCCGGCGTGAGGAGGGCGGGTTTGGCGACTTCACGAAAGATATCGAGCGGCTTACTCGGAAGCGTGACGAACTCCGCAAGCGGATCGCAGAGCAGGCGGCCCGTACCGAGCAAAAGATCGCCGCGGAACTGGGGACGCAGGGCGCTGATGCCGTTCGCGCTCTCCAACCCGAGATCGCCCAGCTCGAAATCCTCCGCACCCGCATCGAGCTGCTGACCAAGGTCGACGGCGACGCGGCGGCCAAGGCAAGTATGTCCGCCGACGCTCGTCGCGGCCTTGGCTCCGCTCTGGCGGCAGCGCAGGGCGCGGTCGATACCTTCATCTCCGCCCAGGATCGGGCGCGCGCCTCCGAAACCCTGACCATCCGGTCGATCGAGGCGCGGACCGCGGCCGAGAAGGCGGCGGTCGAGGCCGAGCGCGAGCGCCTGGCGCTCGCCGGCCAGGCGATCTCGGAGAGCGACCGCCGGCAGCGGATCGAGGCGGCGCGGGCCGCGTCCTTCGCCCAGGGCGCGCGCGAGGCGCAGGACCGCCTCACCGATGCCCGCGATCGCGCGGCCGGTGCCGGCCTGCCGAGCTACCAGCGCCAGCTGGCGGAGCTGGAGGCGCGCACCCGCCGGGCCCTGCGCGGCGCGGAGGGCAACCTTCCGGCCTATGCCGCCACCCAGCAGACGGCGGCGGCCGAGCGGGCGGCGATCGACGCCGAGGCGATCGGCGGACCGCTGCGCGACGCCAACCGCTCCGTCACCGAGCAGGCGGCGAACCTGCGGGTCCAGCAGCAGGCCTTCGGAGCCTCGACCGAGGCGGCGTCCCGCATGGCGGCGGCGCAGCAGCTCGTGAACCAGTACACGGCGGCCGGCGTGCCGATCACGGCGGAGTTGCAGCGCGGGATCGACGCCTACGCCGCGTCGGCCGGCAAGGTCGCCGCCGCGCAGGACGATCTCGTCCGGAAACAGCGCGACGTGGTCGGCGGCCTCGACGACGTGCGCTTCGGCCTGCGCGGCGGCATCACCGGCACCTTCTCGGATCTGGCGGCCGGCAAGAGCCCGCTCTCCGGCATCCTCAACACCGTCAACCGCACGTCCAGCGCCTTGTTCGACCGGATGGTGTCCGGTCCGCTGACGGGCGCCCTGTTCGGTGCGGAGGGCAAGGCCGGCGGCGGCCTGTTCGGGGACGCGCTGGGCGGCATGCTCGGCAAGGCGGCGGGCTTGCCGACGGCGGACATCACGGCCGGCGTCGTCAACCTGTCCGGTCCGATCACGGGCATCCCCGGCCTGGCCGCCGCCAACGGCAACGTTCCGAGCGCGGCGAGCGTCGCGGCCGGGTTGGGCGGCAAGGGCTCGGCCGACGCGGCGGCCGGCATCGTCTCGAAGCTCTCGGGTTCGCGCGCCGAGGTGGCCGACTACGTCAAACAGGCCGCGATCGAGCGCGGCATCGACCCGAACGTCGCGCTCCGCGTGGTGAACCAGGAGAGCGGCTTCAACGTCGCCGCCAAGAACCTGACGGACGCCGAGCAATCCTACGGCGTCATGCAGCTCAACACGAAGGGCGGCCTGGGCGTCGATGCCATGAAGGCCGGCATCGACGTGCGTGATCCCTCGACGTGGCGCCGTCAGGTGGATTTCGGGCTCGATACGGTCAAGCGCGACGGCTGGCGCCAGTGGTACGGCGCCCGCGACATCGGCGTCTCGCGCTGGGAGGGCATCGACCGCTCGGCCGCTTCGACCGCCGCCCCGGCGGTGTCCAACCTGGATGCCTCGCTGCGGCAGATCGAGACCTCTGCCACCTCCGCTTCGCAGGGCGTGGCGAGCCTCGGGAGCGACCTCACCGCGCTGCCCGGGCCGCTGGCGCAAACCAGCCAAGGGCTGACCCAGGTCAGCAACTCGCTCGGCTCGGGCGGCGGTGGCGGCGGTTTGCTCGGCGCGATCGCCAGTCTGTTCGGCGGCGGCTCCGGCTCGGCGCCAACGGCGGTTGCTGCCGCGACAGGCGGGCACATCCGGGGGCCGGGCACGGGCACCTCCGACAGCATCCCGGCCTGGCTCTCCGACGGGGAGTTCGTGGTCAAAGCCTCTGCTACCAAGCAGTGGCTGCCGGTTCTTCACGCGATCAACGAGAACCGCATGCCCGCCTTTGCGGCTGGCGGACCGGTCGGCGCGATGCGCGGCTCTGGGGACGCGAGCGGTGCCGGCGGCCTCGGCAGCTTGCAGGTCAACATCATCGGCGCGCCTTCGGAGCCAACGGCTGTCCGGCAGAGCCAAGACGCCAACGGCCAGCGCCGCCTGGATGTGGTGTTCGATGAAGCCTCGGCCTCAGCCATCTCGCGGGCGGGCTCGCGGACATCGAAGGCTCTCAGCCAGCGCGGGATGATGACCGGATGACGGTTCCGGTTTGGCCCGCGGACCTGCCCCAGCGACCGCTGCGGACCGGGTTCAGCCTCGGAAGCCCCGATGGCCGCCGCACCGTCAAGATGGAGAAGGGGCCGCCGGTCTTTGAACGGGCCTTCTCTTCCGCTGTGCGACCCGTTCAAGCCTCCTTCCAAGTCGATCTCAACGGCGCCATGCGCTTCGATCGGTTCTGGGAGCAAGACACGAAGAAGGGTGCGTTGCCCTTCCTACTGCCCGATCCGCGTCTCCACGGCGTCCAACTCGGCACCGAGGCCGGCCGGCCGCTCCTCACTCATGAGGGGGCGCCGCTGCTGATCTCGGCATGGTGGGCAGTCATGTTCGGAGAGGGCGCGCCCGAGGCGGTGAATACGGCCGGCGCGTGGTGGCGCATCAGCTTCCCGCTCGTGGTGCTGCCCTGATGCCGGGCTTCGTTTCCATCTCCGCCCGCCGCTCGATGTACGATCAGGCCTCCTCGGAGACGATGGTCCTGCTCGCCCGGATCACCCATCCGGCTCTGACCGCCCCCATCCTCCTGTCGAGCGATCCGACCAAGCGCATCTCCCTCGATCCGCTCGTCTACGGGACGCACCACAAGGGCGATCTCTACCGCTTTGTCTGGATGGGCACGATCCTGCCCGACGATCGGGCAGACGACGCACCGAGCGCCACGCTGGTGTTCACCAATGTCGGATCGGACATCGCCCATCATCTGCGCGCCGTCTCGTCGCCGGCCGCCCTCGATCTGACCATCGTCCTGGCCTCCACCCCGGATTGGGTCGAGCGCGAATACCTCGGCATGCGGACGGTGAAGGTCTCCTACGACGGGTCGGAAATCTCGCTGGAGGTTGCGCGCGACGCCTTTGCCACGCTCGCCCTGCCGTTCCACCGCATGACGGCCGACCGCTTTCCGGGGCTGTTCCCATGATCCCGCACTGGTCACAGGCCTATGTCGGGCTGCCCTCGGAAGACTTCGGGCCGCGCCCCTGCTGGGGGCTCACCACCCGGGTGTTCTATCAGCAGTGGGGCATCGTGCTCCCGGAATTCGCCGCCGACGTCTCGCCGGCCGAGCGCGAGCACATCGCGGCAGCCTTCGACCGCGGCCGGGATGCCGGACCCTGGCGCGAGGTGCCGGCCGGCGAGGCTCGCCCGTTCGATGTCCTGGTGTTCCGCCGCGGCGGCCTCGACGCTCATGTCGGGATCGTCGCCGTCCCGCGGCGGATGCTGCACGTCACCTCCGGCCTCGACTGCCTGATCGCCGACTACACCACCGGCTGCTGGGCACCCCGGCTGTCGGCCGTCTACCGCCATCCCTGGGTGCCGGAGGTGTCCGATGCAGGGTGACATCCTCGTCCAGGCTCAGCCGAGCTGCCTCGATCCGTTCCTCGGCCGCAAGCTCGCGACGGTCGAGCCGGGGCTCACGCTCGACCAGATGGTGAGGCTCCTGCTGCCGGGGGCGCCGCCCGAACTGCGCCCTCGACTGCGCGTCACGGTCGGAGATCGTCACTTCAAATCCGAGTACTGGGCGAGCGTCCGGCCGCGGGCTGGCACCCAGGTGCTGATCCAGGCTGTGCCCGGCGACGATGATGGTCTGCGCACCGCCCTCAACATCGCGGTGACGGTCGGCTCGCTGGCGCTCGGACAGTTTTATGGACCGATCCTGGCGAACTCGCTGGTGTTCGGGGCGGGCTCAGCCGGCAGCGGCCTGCTCGGCAGCGCCTTCTCCCTCGGCATCAGCGCGACGACTGCGCTCGCAGGCAACCTGCTGATCAACGCTCTCATCCCGGTCAACTCGTCGACCTCGAAGCCGACATACCAGATCCAGGGTCTGAAGAACCAAGCCACACCGAACGGTGTGGTGCCGCTTGTGCTCGGCCGCGTGCGAGCAGCCCCGCCTCTCGCCATGCTGCCGATCACGGAGGCGATCGTCGATCAGAACTACGCCACGACCGCCCTGCTGGTCGGCTACGGCCCAGTTTCCATGCGGAACTGGCGCATCGGCGAGACACCGATCGAGCGCTACGGCGACGTCATCTTGGAGACCAGACAGGGGCGCGCAGACGACGGGCGCCTGACGCTGACGCCCCAGACCGTGATCCAGCGCGCCGAGGCGATCGAGCTGAAGACGTCGGTGGTGCCGACCGGCGGCCCACAGATCCGCACAACCGCGGCCGACGCCGCCTCCTGCTCGATCGACATTACCTTCCCGAACGGGGTCTGGGCCTCGAACAAGGACGGCAGCTACGTCCCGTTCACCGTCGATATCCAGTTCCGCTATCGCCGCGCCGGGGACGACGCGGCGCCGTGGCAGCCCAGCCCCCTCCTCAGCGTCACCTCCAAGAAGACGATGCCGATCACGCGTAGCGTGTCGATCATCTTCCCGGAACGCGGCCGGTACGAGATCGAGGCGACCCGCCTCACCATCGACTGGGACGAGACCGACCAGGGCAAGAAGGAAATCCGCCGCTCCGGCCGTTCCATCTGGTCGGCCCTGCGCAGCTACCGGCCCGAGTACCCGATCGTCTTCGAGAAGCCGCTTGCTCTCGCGGCCTGTAAAATCAGGGCGACCGGCCAGCTCCAGGGAGTGCTGGACGAGCTGAATGGCGAGTTCTGCTCGATCTGCCCGGACTGGGATGCCGCCAGCGGCACCTGGATCGAGCGCGAGACCAACAACCCCGCGAGCCTGTTCCGCTGGCTGTTGACCGGCCCGGCCGCCGCCTATCCGCTCTCGCCGGCCGAGGTGGGGGCTCTGGAGGAGTGGCACGCCTTCTGTGTCGCCAAGGGGCTGCACTACAATCGCTACGTCGCGGAGGAGATCACGGCCGCCGAGCTGCTGTCCGAGGTCGCGGCAGCCGGCCGCGCGAGCCCCCATCACAATGGCACGGCCTGGAGCGTCGTCATCGATCGGGCGCTCGACATCGTGTCGGCGCACATCACGCCCCGCAACAGTTGGGGCTTCCGCGGCGAACGCCCCTACACCGTCTTTCCCGACGCTTTTCGGGTGTCCTTCCTCGACGAGACCAACGGCTACAAGCCTGCCGAGCGGGTCGTTCCCTGGCCGGGCTTCGAGGGCGATCCGCAAGTCGTGCAGCGGCTCGACATGCCGGGGGTCACCGATCCGGCCCAGATCTGGCGCGAGACGCGGCGGCGGCAATGGGAGCTGGTCAAGCGCCTCGATACCTTCACCGTGAGCGTCCGGCAGGAACACATCGCCTACGGTCGCGGGGATCGCGTCGAGGCTCAGCACGACGTGCTCGACGGGGCGCAGGTTTCCTGCCGGGTGAAGAGTGTGACCGACGATGGCTTCATCCAAGTCGATGAGGACATTTCCATCGAGGCGGGGCAGGCCTACGCCTGCCGGTTCCGGCGCCAGGACGGATCGAGCCTGCTGTGTAGCGTGACGGCAGCGGTGGGCGTCTCATCCATCTTCAAGGTCCGCCCCGACGGTGGTTTGCCGAAGGCGGGGGACCTTGCGCTTTTTGGCATCGCGACCCGCGAGAGCATGGCCTGCACGGTGAAGGCAGTCGAGGCCATGGAGAAGTTTCAGGCTCGGGTGACGCTGATCGCGCATGCCCCCGAGATCGAGGCGTTGATCGACGCCGAGGTGCCGCCACTGTGGAGCGGGCGCGCAGGCGCCGAGGCGCAGCCCTCGGTCGGCATTCCGAAGATCCCGTTGATCCTGGATATCGTCTCCGGCCGGCAGTCGGCCGACCAGCGCACCGAGGCTAACCCGTACCCGGTGGTGGTTCTCGTCCAAGCGGCCTCGGGCGAGCCGCTGACCATCGTCAGCTTCGACGTGCGCTCCCGCAAGCTCGGCTCCGGCGTATGGATGGAGATGAGCGGGTCCGCCGCAGCGGGCGCCGTCCTGATCGCGGATTACAGCCCGGCCGACAAAGGTGCGCAGATCGAGATCCAAGCCCGGGCTGTCGCGGGTGACGGCAACCCGGGGCCTTGGACGTTGGCCGCCACGCACACGATCGCTGCGACGGACCCGGTCGGCACTGCCTCTCCAGGGCTGTCGGCGCTGAACCTCAACGTGCTGACTATCTCCGGAGCCGTGCACAGTCCCAACGATGGCGATTTCGCCTACGCCAAGCTGGCCCGGCGCGTGGGAGCGGGCGCGGTCTACGCCGAGGCGTCAATCTTGGAGCCGCGGTTCTACGGGGCGCCGAACTCGGACATCGCGGTTGAGGATGCCTTGCCGGATCTCGGCGCCTACACCCTGTGGGGGGTGGCGTTCACGGGTGACGATGTCGCCTCCCCCCCGTCGAGCCCGCGCGTGCTCTTCGCCCCACTCCCGGGCAACAACGCCCTCTCCGCACCTTTCGATATCGGTCAACCGGCGTGGTTCCGCGGCAACGTCGTGTCCTCCCTGGTCGATGGCGCGGCACCGGACGGGTCAGCGGCCTCACTCGTCACCGAGACGACGGCGAGCGACTACTTTGCCCTCAATCAGGGCGCCGCCGCCGTCCCCGGTTCAACGCAGCGCTTCGGCATCGCTCTCAAGGCGGCCGGCCGCCGATACGCCCTCCTGCGTCTCTCGAACGGCGATCAGTCCGCGGCCGTGCAGATGCGTGTCGATCTGCTGACCGGCAGCCTTGCCGGGCCGGCGCAGACCTATGGCGGCGCCGCCTATGCCGGGGCTCGCATGGTCGATTTCGGCAATGGATGGTGGCTCTGCCTGCTCTCCGGTTTCCAGCCCGCGGACGCGCTGGTGAGCACCGTCTACCTGCTCGATGACAGCCTGAGCATCGCGCACGCGGGCGATCCGTCGAAGGGCGTCTACGCCTGGGCCGCCTCGCTTGGAGCGGTCTGATGGACCACCTCACCGACCTCTCGTCACAGGAAGCTCGCCCATGAACGCCCCCGTCAGTTCGAGCAATCTCCCGCTCAATCCGCTGATCGAAGTGCTGGGTCACAGCGATGCCGGCGACGGGGCGCGTACAACGTCGCTTCAGCCCATCGGTGACTTCATCCAGCACCTATTGGGTGTGGCCGGGATTGGCCAGCTCTTCACGGCGGTCGCCGCGCTCCAGGCGGCGGCCGGATCCGGCTTCAACGCCAGCACCGTCGCCGCGCTCATCCGTGGCGCCCGCAACTCGCCCGATGGCCGCTATCTTCAGATCCAGGATGCGGCCGGCAACTGGATCAGCTTCTTCGATGTCACCGTTCTGACGGGGCCAATCCAGGAACTCCAGGGGCTCGCAGCGACCCAACTCCGCGTCTCAGAGGACGGCAAGTTCCTCCAGTGGAAGCGCAAGGATAGTGCCTGGTTCAACTTCTTCGATCTGGCCGTCCTGACGCAGCCAATTGCCGCTCTCGGAAATCGGCTGGACAGCCATGATGCACGGCTCCTCGCCCTCGGCCTGACCGAGGCCGGGTTCAGCGCGGCGATCTCCGCAATTCAGGCCCTCGACCCCGCCTACCGCGCTCCCTATCGCAAGATCGAGCCCATCGGCGCCTTGGTGCTGGAGGACGGGCTCGTCCTGATCCCGAAGCTGCGGCGTCGGAACGCCGACGGCACGATCACCATCATCAGCCCGCCCAACGGCGAGGCGTACTGGCAGTTCGGCATCTCGGACAACGACTACACCAACCCAGTCGTCTACTATCTCAACATGCCGGCCGGCTCGGTCCAGGCCGACGACAACGCTGCGGCTCAAGCCAACATCGGCGACGCGCTGCGCCCCGCCATCGCCTATTCGGCCAACGGGGCGATCCACACGCCCTACGCTCGTGCGATCACGCGCCCTAACGAGTTCGGCTTTAACGTCACCGGCCGCCCCTCCATCCTCGGCGACGGCACGTACCCCGTGGCGGTGTTCGATCCGACGCTAAACGGCTTCAACATCTACCGCGGCTTTCAGCATCCCACCGGCCGCCCCTTCATCGGCGGCCTGATCCCGAGGCCGCTCATCGCGCAGCGGTTCTTCGCCCGCGTCTGGATCATCTCGGACGCAGACAACGATTTTCCGCCCGTCCAGATCTACGTGCGCGGTGAGGGGACGGCGACCTTCCCTCGCGACCCGATGGTGCTGGAGCGCCAGTGGAGCCCGCGCCTCGCCTCGTACATCCGTTCCGTCGATACGATCCCGCTCGACCAGAGCCCGGCAGGGCTGTGCGTGCAGCTCGAACCCGGCACAAACCGGCCCGGCCTTGTGCTGGCCGGCTTCCAGTTCGCGACCGGCTCGGAGCGCAACCTCTACGTCCTGCGCAACGACAATCCCTACGCTTCCGGCGCCGAGGCGACCCGCCTTCAGACCCTCGATGGGGCCAAGCCGACCGAAATCCTGTTCGGTGACCGCATCTGCCTGATCGAGGGCCGCCCGCAGACGCTTTTCCCCGATAGCCTGACGCTCGACCGCGACCATGTCGCCCCGGTGCTCACCTTCGCCTCGGACGGCGGAGCGGAGGCCGAGAAGCCCCCGGTCGTCGTCACCTCTCGCGCCAGCATCCCGCTCGACCCGGCACGGCTCGCCCACGGGCGCTCGTTCACTCTCGTGCGCTCGCGACCCTTGCCGTTCGCCTCGGAGCCTCAGTACCAGGAAGGCACCGTACGGATCGCCCCGAAGGCGACGCTTGCCGGCGCGGCGCCGAAGATCCTGCTGCTGGGCGACAGCTTTTTGGAAGGCTACGTTTTCCGGCAGTTGCGTCAGGTGCTTGTCGCCTGCGGTGCGAACCCGACCTTCCTCGGCACGATGTATGGCGATCAGGATGGCGGACTGTACCGCCGGGAGGGTCGTTCCGGCTCGGCTCTTGCCGACCTCGTGAACAAGAACACCGACTTCCTCGAACCTGTCACCGATGTGCCGGCCTACCTCGCCGGCTCGAACGCTTACAGGGCTGGGCTCAACCCCTTCGCCACCAACGGCACCGGCCCCAAGTCGTACAACGGGCAGGAGTTCAGCTTCGCGCACTACCTGGAAACCTACGGCGTCGAGGTGCCGGATTTCGTGGTGATGCACTACGGGCGGAACGACGTGGGCGACCATCCCTCAGCCAGCGCACTGAATGCCTGGATGAAGACCGCGCTCGGTATCGTCGTGCCCTCGATCCGGGCTGCGGGCGGAGGCAACATCAAGCTCATCCTCGCGGTGAGCAACGCCGGGGCAGACAACATCCAGGACCAAATCTGGGAGAACCTGTACGCGCCCGGCGTCATCAAGGGGACGATGGGCTACGTGCGGGCGCTGGCCGATCCGATGGTGCGGTTTGCAGGTGCATTCGCCCATCAGAGCCAGCATGCCTTCAACTCGTTCACTCCTGTTTCGACCGATCCGGACACAGGTGTGCGCCTGCGCGGCAACGTGGCTGACGACGTGCATTCCGGGCTGCTGGTGGCTGCACAGCAGTTCGGCGAGTGCGTCGCCGCTCACATCGCCGACATGCTGTGAGGGGCGCGGAATTCGTCCGAGACCGCCCCCTCTGCGCCAGCCAAACTGATGACATTCGAAGCTGCGCGCTGTGCCATTCGATTTTGCGCGCTACACGAGGCGGCTGCATTCTTCTCGTCCTGCTCAGCGATGGCCGCGCGCAGGGGGGCGAGACGGGTACGCAGATCGAGGTCGAGGGCGGAAGGGATACCACCACGGGCAAGACGCTGATCGATGGCA
>FSSH01001708.1_pt1 | contig 10917 bp, 11 predicted proteins | sample 1166101 | NCBI WGS metagenome assembly FSSH01 (sample SAMEA32972668, study PRJEB13176) | freshwater metagenome | biome: Drinking water system; feature: Biomass in drinking water that filtered by 0.45 um membrane; material: drinking water | place: USA | collected 2012-12-20 | depth 0 m | reverse complement strand
CTCATCCCTCCGTCCCGCTCGGCCACAGGCCGGCCGGGGCGCGCAGCGAAGGTCAAGGGCGGCCAACGGCCGGCGCTTTGCGCGCACCCTTGACCGCAGCGAGCGTGCTGGCAGGCTGGCGGCGGAGCGGAGTCGGATCGGTGGTGGCGCTTGCCATCGTGCTGTTGTCCGGTGGCGCTGCGTTAGAATCAGCGCTGGCGCAGGAAACGCCGGCCACGCGATCGACAGCGGCTCATCCCTACGCTGTCCATGTCGCGGATGCAGCGCGGCGGTTCGGCATCCCCGAAGCGTGGATATGGGCGGTGATGCGCGTCGAGAGCGGCGGCAATGCCCGCGCCGTGTCGCGCGCCGGGGCGATGGGCTTGATGCAGATCATGCCCGATACCTGGGCGGAACTGCGTGTGCGCCATCGGCTCGGCAGCGATCCTTACGACCCGCGCGACAACATCCTGGCGGGCGCGGCTTACTTACGCGAAATGCACGACCGCTACGGTTCGCCCGGCTTCCTCGCCGCCTACAATGCAGGCCCCGGCCGCTACGAGGAATATCTGGCGGGAGCGCGTTCCTTGCCGGCCGAAACCCGCGCCTATGTCGCCGCGCTCGCACCTCTTGTCGGCGGCGGGGATATCGCCGGCCCCGTCACCGTTGCCACCGCCGAGCCATTGTCATGGACCAGCGCGCCGCTCTTCGTTGCCCGCGCGGACGACGGATCGGCTGCCGATCCTGTGCCGTCCAAGGGTCGTTCCGGTGACGCTTCGGATGCGCTTGGAGCACGCGATGTTTCGGCCATCACGCCGCAATCGAGCGGCCTGTTCGTCGCCCGGTCGAGCGCGGGACCACCGTGATGACGGCGTTCTCCCGAAATCGCAGTTTTGCGTGGCGCGGCGCATCATGGAGAGTGCGGGGGTGGGAGGCAGGCAACACGACTGGACGATGGCGGGATAAAAGGCCGCGAGGTGCGGCTTGGTCCGGTCGTGGTTTTTCAAGGGCTTGCGCGGCGAATGCACGAGGTGCGCCTGATCAGCGAACCTCGCGCATCCAGCGTTTTCACAGGAATTTCCGCGCGTTGATGCGATGTGCGGAGCTCCGGCCATGAGCGGCGAGGACGATTTCCGCATCCGCCCTGGCCGAATCCGCTCCTCCGGTTCCCAGCGGGTGAGGCCCTTCATCGCCCAGGCGCTCGCCGCCGCCCAGAAGGCCGGTGGCCGTGTCTCGCGTTCGGGCAGGATCAAATCCGGCAACCGCTCACGCTTCGGGCGCGGCGTGCGCGCCAGCGTGCAGGCGAACCGTTTGCTGACCGGCCGCTCGCGCGGCGCCGTCATCAAGACCCGCGTCGTGCGCCACACGGCACGGTCCGCGCCGCTCGCCGCGCATCTCGGCTACCTCCGGCGCGAGGGCGTGACCCGGGACGGGGAGAAGGCCCGGCTGTTCGGTCCCGAGACCGACGACGCCGATCCCAGGGCCTTCGCCGAGCGCTGTGAGGACGACCGCCATCACTTCCGCTTCATCGTCTCGCCCGAAGACGCGGTGGAGATGTCCAATCTCAAGGCCTTCACCCGTGAGCTGATGGGCCAGATGGAGAAGGACCTCGGCACGAAGCTCGACTGGGTCGGCGTCGATCACTGGAACACCGAGCATCCACATATCCATGTCATCGTGCGCGGCCGCGCTGATGATGGCCAGGACCTCGTCATCTCCCGCGACTACATCAAGGAGGGGATGCGCGCCCGCGCCCAGGATCTGATCACTCAGGAACTCGGACCGCGCACCGATCACGAAATCCGCCGGACGCTCGAACGCCAGATCGATACCGAGCGCTGGACACAGCTCGATCGCCAGCTCGCCCGCGACGGCTATCGCACCGGCGTCATCGACCTGGCGCCGCACCCCGATCGGCAACCCGACGAATTCCATGCGCTGAAGGTCGGCCGCCTGCGCAAGCTGGAATCTCTCGGGCTCGCCGACCAGATCGGTCCGGGCCAATGGGTGCTGTCCGAGAACGCTGAAGCTACGCTTCGCGAACTCGGCGAGCGCGGCGACATCATCAAGCGCATTCACCGCGGCCTGATGGAGCGGGGCATCGAGCGCGGTGCGTCGGCTTATGTGCTCGCCGGCGAGAGCCTCGACGATCCGGTCGTCGGCCGGCTGGTCGATCGCGGCCTCGACGACGAATTGAAAGGCACCGCCTATGCCGTGGTCGACGGCGTCGATGGACGGACCCACCATATCAAACTCCCTGACCTCGACGCTGCCGGCGACAGTGTGCCGGGCTCGATCGTCGAACTGCGGAAGTTCGACGACGCGCAGGGGCGGCGGCGGGTGGCGCTCGCCGTGCGTTCCGATCTTTCCGTCGAACATCAGGTGACGGCGACCGGCGCCACCTGGCTTGACCGCCAGGCCATCGCCCGCGAGCCCGTCGCGCTCGGCGGAGGTGGATTCGGCGCCGAGGTCCGCGAGGCGATGAACGCCCGGGCGGAGCATCTGATCGAACAGCGTCTCGCCGAGCGGCGGGGCCGCAGCGTGATCTTCGCCCGTAACCTGATCGATACGCTGCGCCGCCGTGAGGTGGACGCGCTTGGTGAGAAGCTCGCTGTCGAGACCGGCCAGCCTTTCAGCCGATCGGGCACCGGCGAATATGTCGCCGGGACCTACCGGCAACGCTTCGCGCTTGCTTCCGGCCGGTTCGCCATGATCGACGACGGTCTCGGGTTTCAGCTCGTGCCCTGGTCGCCATCGCTGGAAAAGCAACTCGGCCGCCATGTCTCCGGCGTCGCGCGCAGCGACGGCGGTATCGACTGGAGCTTCGGCCGGAAGCGAGGACTTGGCCTTTAGCCGCAGTGAAATGGAGCCGCTCCAAACACGAGTGCGCCAGGAACTTTTCGGGTTTCGCCGTGCGAACTTGACCCTGATTCGTCTCTGGAATACGCTGATTAGCGAATGAGCGTATCGTGAAGGAAAAACATGAGTGACAAGGTGGACACCTTCGGGCGCGCCATAAGCCAGGCGCGAAAGGCGCGCGGCTGGAGCCAGAAAGAGCTTGCCCAAAAAATTCTCCGGGAGGACGAGGAAGCCATCTCCCCGCAGTATCTCAACGACATCGAGCACGACCGGCGCAGCCCTTCATCTGATTGGACGGTCCAGCAATTCGCCGACGTGCTCGGTATCGAGGCGGACTGGCTCTATTACCTCGCCGGCAAGTTTCCGGCTGATCTGCGGGAACGGAAGCTCTCGCAACAGGAAGTCGCCAAAGCGATGGTCGCCTTTCGCGGCAAACCGAACAACAAGTGAGGCGGTAGCGGATGGTGAGGTACGTTCGTGATACGACAGGGCGTTTCTCCCAGCGTCCGCACTACAAGCCCGAAGAACTCGACCGTGAATGCGAGAACATCATCACGGGCTTCCTGAAGGGCAAATACGGGAAGGTCGAGTTCCCGGTCACGACCGACGATCTCACGCTCCTGATCGAACGTGACACGGACGACTTCGACCCCTATGCCGACTTGTCCGCATACGGCAATGATGTGGAGGGCTTGACGGAGTTCCAGCCCGGCCGGAAGCCGATCGTCCGCATTGCCGAGAACCTCTCCAACGACGAACGGCGCGAGAATCGGCTCCGCACTACCCTGACGCACGAATACGGGCATGTGCATTTCCATGCCTATCTCTGGGAAGTGGAGCCGCCCGGCACCGATCTGCTCCGGCGGAATCCGAACGCCAACAAACAGATTTGCAAGCGCGACACAATGCTAGAAGCCGTCCAGACTGACTGGATGGAATGGCAGGCGGGCCATGCCTGCGGCGCGCTCTTGATGCCGGTGTCCTATCTGCGCCGGGTCGTAGGCGCATATCAAGAAGCCAACGGGCTGTTCGGCGTCATCGGCACCAGCAGCGAACACGGCCAGGCTCTGATCTCGCGGGTCCAGGAAGCGTTTCAGGTGTCGGCGGACGCCGCGCGCGTGCGGCTCCTGCGGCTGAACATCCTGGGCGCGGCCTCCGCCGGTCCCTCCCTCTTCGACCACCTGTAAGTAGCGCCAGCAGCCGAAGACTCGGTCGCCCTTGTGCTCGGTTTCAAAATACGCTAATTAGCAGATATGCGGAACAGCGGTTCCGCGAGGCAACGGGCCAAAGGAGACCGGAACAATGAGCAAAGGGCCGAAGACCCATCATGTCGTCCCGAACCCGCACGGGGGATGGGACGTGAAACGCGGCGGCGCTGGACGCGCCAGCAGCCACCACGAAACCAAGCGCGAAGCCATCGAGAGCGGCCGATCCGTCAGCCGCAATCAGGGCACCGAGCTGCGCATCCACAATCAGGACGGCCGCATCGCCAGCAGCGACAGCCACGGCGGCGACCCGTTCCCGCCCAAGGGCTGATCCGGACGAAAGGACGAAGAAGATGACCGACAACCACAGACCCGACCGCAACCGCGACGACCACCATCACGGCGGTCACGACGCTCCCGACAACCACCATGAGAAGGACATCACCATCGTCGTAAACGGCCGCGAGAAGACCGTGACCGGCAAGGAACTCTCCTTCGCGCAGCTCGTCGCGCTCGCCTTCGACACGCCGCCGACGGGCGAGAACATCGTCTTCACCATCACCTACCGGCGCGGCCAAGGCGAGAAGCCCGAAGGATCGCTGGTCGAGGGCGAGACGGTGAAAATCAAGAAGGGCATGATCTTCAATGTCACCGCCACTGATAAGTCGTAGCCCGGACCTCGCCAGGCTGAAGGAGGACGGATACGAGGTGGAGGTCAGAGCCAACCACCTCGTTCTCCGCAATTTGCCCTACGTCAACAGCAAGCGCGAGGTGAAACGCGGACTGCTGGTCTCGACGCTCAATCTCGCCGGGCAGGTCACGACGAAGCCCGACACCCACGTCGCCCTGTTTGCGGGCGAGCATCCCTGCGACCGGCATGGACGCCCTCTGATGAAGATCGTCAACGGCAGCAGCCGTCAGAATCTCGGCGACGGCCTCGTGGTGGACCACTCGTTTTCGAGCAAGCCGGCCAGCGGGTATCAGGACTATCACCACAAGATGACCACCTACGCCGATATGTTGTCGAGCCACGCGGCAGCGATCGATCCGACAGCCACGGCGAAGACATTTCGGGTAGTCGAAGCCGAGGACCCCGATTCCGTATTCGAATATCTGGATACCGCCTCAAGCCGCGCGGGCATATACGCCGTGTCACAGAAGCTGGCCCTGCCCAAGGTGGCGATCATCGGCCTTGGCGGCACCGGTTCCTACGTTTTCGACCTGGTAGCGAAAACGCCGGTTCATGAGATCCATCTTTTCGACGGCGACCACCACCTCCAGCACAATGCGTTTCGCTCGCCCGGAGCCGCGACGCTTGCCGAACTGCGGGCCGCGCCGAAAAAGGTCCATTACTTCCGCGACCGCTATGCGCCGATGCGCCGGAACATCGTAGCGCACGATTTCCACATCGACGCCTCAAATGCGGACTGCCTCGACGGGATGGCATTCGTATTCCTTTGCGTCGATCGCGGCGATGCGAAGCGGCCGATCATTGAGAAGCTGGAGGCCCTGGGCATCCCCTTCGTCGATGTCGGCATGGGCATCGACCTCGTGGACGACAAGCTACAGGGCATCGTCAGGGTAACGACCAGCACCGAACGCATGAGGGCACATGTCCGCGACAAGAAGCGCATCGGCCTTTCCGCCGGCGCAGCCGATGACCTGTACGCCAAGAATATCCAAATTGCCGACCTGAACGCCCTGAATGCGGCGCTGGCAGTCATCAAGTGGAAGAAGCTGTTCGGCTTTTACCTCGATTTGGATGACGAGCACCACTGCACCTACACGCTCGACGGCAATATGCTCCTGAACGAGGACAAGCCATGAAACAGCCCATCGTCCTCGATACGGCATTTGTCACAAGCATCCCCGACAAGCTCGATGAGCGCACCCTCTACGTGTCGATGGAATACGCCACTGTCGCGCACAAGTGTTGCTGCGGTTGCGGCCTGGAAGTGGTCACGCCGCTCAGCCCGACCGACTGGAAACTGACCTATGATGGGGTATCCGTGTCGCTCTATCCCTCTATCGGCAACTGGAGCTTCCCCTGCCGGTCGCATTACTGGATCGACAAGAGCAGGGTTAGGTGGGCAGGCCAGATGACGGAAGAGCAGATTAACGCCGGACGTGCGCAGGATCGAAGGGCCAAGGCAAAGTACTTCGCTCATACGGAACCGCCTTCAGACTCCGGAACAACGTCGGCCGTGACCTTGACGAAACGTAAGCAGCGTATCGGCTTGCGGAATTGGCTCATGAACTGGTGGAAACGTTAGGGTGCTATAGAGCCTAATAGTGACGGAGCTGGCTGTGAGTTAGACCGCCACGCCACCGAGAAACGCGAACGTAGGCTGCTCAGTCATCGTGAACCGTCCGAAAGCGGTCTATTCACGCTGTTCCCTGTATCTGCACGCCAGCGTACGACAGGCTTGTAATGACCCATCTCCGGGTCTTGAAATCAGCCGCCATCGCGGCCGACCTCTTCTCCAGAAGGAGAAGACCCTGTGTCCGCCACCAAGATTCTCTGGGGCCAGATCGTCGTCGTCTTCCTGATCGCGCTCACCACGACCTGGGCGGCGACGCAGTGGACGGCATGGCAGCTCGGTTTCCAGCCGCAGCTCGGTCAGCCGTGGTTCGAGCTGTTCGGCTGGCCAGTCTACTATCCGCCCGCTTTCTTCTGGTGGTGGTATTTCTACGACGCCTATGCGCCGGAGATTTTCGTCGAGGGCGCATTCATCGCCGCATCCGGCGGCTTCATCTCGATCGCAGTCGCGATCGGCATGTCGGTCTGGCGCGCCCGTGAGGCGAAGAACGTCGAAACCTACGGTTCGGCCCGATGGGCGCGGCCAGAAGAGGTGAAGGCAGCCGGACTCCTCGGACCCGACGGCGTCGTGCTCGGCAAGCTCGATCGCGCCTATCTGCGTCACGACGGTCCGGAGCATGTGCTTTGCTTCGCGCCGACCCGCTCCGGCAAGGGCGTCGGCCTCGTCGTGCCTTCGCTGCTGACCTGGCCGGGCTCGGNNACCCGCGATGACATCCGCAAAGCCGGATTATTGGCCGACACCGGGGTTGTGCTCGGACAGTTCCAGAACAACTATCTTCGCCACGACGGGGCTGAACATGTTCTGTGCTTTGCGCCGACACGCTCGGGCAAAGGCGTCGGCCTCGTGATCCCGACCCTGCTGACCTGGCCGGGCTCGGCAATCGTTCACGACATCAAAGGCGAGAACTGGCAACTCACCGCCGGCTTCCGCGCACGGCATGGCCGGGTGCTGTTATTCGACCCGACCAATGCGAAATCGGCTGCTTACAATCCGCTGCTCGAGGTGCGCCGCGGGGAGTGGGAAGTCCGCGACGTCCAGAACATTGCCGACATTTTGGTCGACCCCGAAGGCTCGCTAGAGAAGCGGAACCATTGGGAGAAGACCAGCCACGCGCTTCTCGTCGGCGCCATCCTCCACGTCCTCTATGCCGAGCCCGACAAGACGCTGGCGGGCGTCGCCGCTTTCCTCTCGGACCCGAAGCGGCCGATCGAGTCGACACTCGCGGCCATGATGAAGACGGCACACCTCGGCGACGCCGGTCCGCATCCGGTGATCGCCAGCGCAGCGCGCGAGTTGCTGAACAAGTCGGACAACGAGCGTTCGGGCGTGCTGTCCACCGCCATGTCGTTCCTCGGCCTCTACCGCGATCCCGTCGTCGCCGAAGTCACCCGCCGCTGCGACTGGCGCATCACTGACATCGTCGGTGGCGCGCAGCCGACCACGCTCTATCTTGTCGTGCCGCCTTCCGACATCAACCGCACCAAACCGCTGATCCGGCTGATCCTCAACCAGGTCGGCCGACGGTTGACCGAGGACCTGCAGGCGAGGGCCGGACGACATCGATTGCTGCTGATGCTCGACGAGTTCCCCGCCCTGGGTCGCCTCGACTTCTTCGAGAGCGCGCTCGCCTTCATGGCGGGCTACGGCCTCAAGAGCTTCCTGATCGCGCAATCGTTGAACCAGATCGAGAAGGCCTACGGCGGGAACAACTCGATCCTCGACAACTGCCATGTCCGCGTCAGCTTCGCCACCAATGACGAGCGCACAGCAAAGCGCGTGTCCGACGCTCTCGGCACGGCGACGGAAATGCGGGCGATGAAGAACTATGCCGGGCACCGTTTGTCGCCCTGGCTCGGCCATCTCATGGTCTCGCGCTCGGAGACCGCACGGCCGCTGCTGACGCCCGGCGAGGTGATGCAGCTCCCGCCTGCCGACGAGATCATCATGGTCGCCGGCACACCGCCGATCCGGGCGAAGAAGGCCCGCTACTATGAAGATGCCCGCTTCCAGGAACGCATCCTGCCGCCGCCGGCGACGGAGAAGCCCAAGGTGGCCAAGGCCGACCACTGGAGCGCGCTGCCGCTGCCGCCCCGTCCTGAAATCGAGGAGACGCCGCCGCGCGACGGCCAGGACGATGACGATCCGACCGGATCGGAACGACGGCATCAGCCCGAACTGAGCAAGTCAAAAACGATCGAGAAGAAAGAGCCGATCGACAACGAGTTCGCGCCCGATCCGGACGATGAGATGGAGGATGATACCGCGCGCGTCAGCCGGATGAACCAGCGCATGCGTCAGGTCGCCCGCCAGGCCTCGCTCGATCCCGGCGACGGCATCGAGATGTGAGACCACCATGAAGAAGCCTCCGAAGAAACAGCGCCTGTCGGTCTATCTCGATCCCGACGTCATGAAGAATCTCGCCGACTATGCCGCGCGGCGTGACCATTCCCGTTCGCTAATCGCCGAGGCCGCGATCGCCACCTTCCTGTCGCCCGACGCCGCCGAGCGGCAGGAAGCTGCGACCACCAAACGCCTCGATCAGCTCGACCGCCGGATGACCCGGATGGAACGCGATGTCGGCATCGCCGTCGAGACGCTTGCGGTCTTTGTCCGCTTCTGGCTGACGACCAACCCGCCACTGCCGGAGCCGGCACAGGCGGCAGCCCGTGCCAAGGCTGGCGAGCGCTATGACGCCTTCGTGACCGCCCTCGGCCGCCGGCTCGCCAAGGGGCCGAAGCTCCGGCAGGAGATTTCGGAGGATGTCGGCCCCGCGCAAGCGGACTGAAGCCACCAGACTTTCGGGTGCCCGTTCGCAACCCTCTCGTGTCACCGGCGACCGACGCGATGAAGGACTCGATTGAGCCCATTGCGGACCATTCTGCCTCTGTTTCCTTGCCGCCTGCTGTCGAGTATTGTTTGAGCATGAGAACGGGCGCAATTCCTTTCCAATTTGACCTTAATGACCTTCTTGCCAAGGCGCGGCGTCAGTTCGCGGGTCGCGTCGGCGACGTTTCTTTCAACCTGCCTTTCGTCAGCTTTTCGGTCAGCCCGAAGAACCACGAGAAGCAGATCGCCCGTGAGCTCGTCATCCGCCTGCGCGACAGGCGAGTGTTGTCCGCGTGGGAGTGCTGCGACGACTGCATCGACAACGCCCTCGCATCGCTGCGGGAGATCAGGCAGACTCTGGTGGAGAAGCAGGTCGAGTTGTCGGGCGCGCAGGACGGCCCGCTCTACCTTCTGATCGATGCAATGCTTTTGGGCATCCGCCAGTTCATGACCTACGAGGAGGTGCTACGCCGCAGCCCCCAGGCACCGCCCCATCCCCGCTTTGACAAGTACTGCCTACCCGAACACCGGCAGGGATACTTCGACGGCCTCGAACTGCTGCGTGGGCACCTCAGCCGATGCCTTGGACAGATCTCCGCGATTGCCGGAATGGAGACACCCAAGGAGGGGCTGATCGCGAATTACCAAGGTCCGTGGGACAAGCAGGCCTATCTTCCCGCGCCGGGGGAATCCGAAGTATGAAGATGATCCCGACAGTCTCAGTCGATCTTTTGATGCTCGCTGACCGAAAAGTGGCCGAGGATCACGAATCGGGTCTTCCGCCTGACCCAACCGTGTCGGTCGTCTCAGCCCTGCATAGCAAGTGCAAGCCGGAGGAGATGATCGCGATCGAGAGGCGGTTATTCGCACTCGCCAACCTTATTGTCCAAGGCGATGGGAAGGCTTGGACGGTCAATGTTGAAGGCAAGGAATACACCCTCGTCCACGATGCGCTGATCCGCGCGGCAGCCACCGCGCCTCTGGCCGAGACGAAGATGATGAGCGACCTGCGATTTGGATCCGAGATTCTCGATATCGCGCTGCAAGGTGCCGAGCCGCACGGCACAGCGTAATCGAGGACCCACGAGCAATACTGCGCTCTTAAGCGTCCGCTTTAGCTTCCACGCTCCCGCCATTGACGGAGGTTACCTGAACTTCCGCTCGTCACCCAAGGCAGTCGCTGACAGCGCAGATGATGCAGCTCGTGTGTGACTGAATATCCTTCCGTTCCGCCGTTTCCCTGTATTTCCACGCCACATCGCTACTACGCCCACGGCCTTGTTGCGGAGGCCCAACTTCTGCCTCTTCTAATCATCCCCGATCCAGGGCCGCGCGTCTGCGGTCCCGCAAGAGAACGGGGACGACGTGGCGGCTTCTCAGGCAAAATCCGAGGCGATATTGCGGGGTGCGCGCATGCTCCGCACCGCGCTCGGTTCCGCCATAACAGGCTTCCTGGAAGACCCGTCGATCGTCGAGGTGATGCTCAACCCCGACGGGCGGCTCTGGATCGACCGTCTTTCCGAAGGGCTCGCTGATACGGGGGAGTGGCTGTCGCCGGCCGATGGCGAGCGCATCGTCCGGCTCGTTGCCCACCATGTCGGCGCCGAGGTCCATCCAGGCGCCCCGCGCGTTTCGGCCGAGCTGCCCGAGACGGGGGAACGGTTCGAGGGGCTCCTCCCTCCCGTGGTCGCCGCGCCCGCCTTCGCCATCCGCAAGCCCGCCGTCGC
>FSSH01003732.1_pt1 | contig 10928 bp, 10 predicted proteins | sample 1166101 | NCBI WGS metagenome assembly FSSH01 (sample SAMEA32972668, study PRJEB13176) | freshwater metagenome | biome: Drinking water system; feature: Biomass in drinking water that filtered by 0.45 um membrane; material: drinking water | place: USA | collected 2012-12-20 | depth 0 m | reverse complement strand
GTGCCGCTGGCGATCATGGGGCCGCTGGCAGCGGGCCCCGATTTCTTCGCGCTCGGCCTCATCGCGGCGGCGGCGATCTTTGCGCTCGTCGCCACGCGCAATCCCTGGCTCGCTGGCGGGATCGTATATGCCGGGCTGCCCGCGCTGGCGCTGGTGCTGATCCGCGATCAGCCGCGCGGGCTGCTGTTCGGGCTGTGGGCGCTGGGGCTGGTGTGGCTGTGCGATATCGGCGCGTATTTTGCCGGGCGCTTCATCGGCGGGCCGCGGCTCGCGCCGGCGATCAGCCCGAACAAGACCTGGGCGGGGCTGATCGGCGGGATTGCGGCGGCCGGACTGCTCGGCGCGGTGCTCCACGCCGGTTACGGCTTGCCCTTGCGGCTCGCGCTTGCGACACCGCTGCTGGCAATGGTTTCGCAGGGCGGGGATTTGTTCGAAAGCTGGCTGAAACGGCGGGCCGGGGTGAAGGATAGCGGCAATTTGCTGCCGGGGCATGGCGGCCTGCTCGATCGGCTCGACGGGCTGGTGCCGGTGGCGCCGCTGGCGGCGCTGCTGGTGATGCTGCCGCAAATTCGGGGATTGATGGCATGAAGACGGTGACCATTTTGGGCGCGACGGGGTCCGTCGGCGGATCGACGCTCGACCTGATCGAGCGCGAGCCGGAGGATTTCGCGGTGCTCGCGCTCACCGCCAATTGCGACGCGGAAAAGCTCGCGGCGGCCGCCATCCGCACCAACGCCAAGCGCGCGGTGGTGGCTGACGAGAGTTGCGTGCCGGCGCTTCGCGAGGCGCTTGCCGGCACCGGCATCGAATGCGCAGGCGGCGCGCAGGCGGTGTGCGACACCGCCGAAATGGGCGCGGACCTGACGATGGGCGCGATCGTCGGCTGTGCCGGGCTCAAGCCGGTGATGGCGGCCATCGCCAAGGGCGGCACCGTGGTGCTCGCGAACAAGGAGCCGCTGGTTTCGGCCGGCGAGGTGATCCTTGCCGCCGCTGCCGCATCGGGTGCCACGCTGCTGCCCGCCGATTCCGAGCATAATGCGATCTTCCAGTGCTTCGATTTCGCCCGGCCCGAGGGCGTGCGCCGCATCATCCTGACCGCGAGCGGCGGACCGTTTCGCGACAAGAGCCTCGACGAGATGCGCGGGATGACGCCGGCCCAGGCGGTCGCGCATCCCAATTGGTCGATGGGCGCAAAGATCAGCGTCGATTCGGCGACGCTCTTCAACAAGGGGCTCGAACTCATTGAGGCAGCACGGCTGTTCCCGGTCGCCAATGACCAGATTGAGGTGATCTGCCACCGCCAGTCGGTGATCCATTCGATGGTCGAATATGTCGATGGCTCGATCCTGGCGCAGATGGGCCCGAGCGACATGCGCGTGCCGATCGCGCACTGCCTGGCCTGGCCGCAGCGGATGGCGACGCCGATGGCGCCGCTCGATTTCGTGAGCGTCGGCCGGCTCGATTTCGAGGCGCCGGATCCGGTGCGTTTTCCAGCCCTTGCACTGGCGCGCGCGGCGCTCAATGCCGGCGGCGCGCGACCGGCAATCCTCAACGCCGCCAACGAAATCGCGGTCGCGGCATTTCTCGCCGGACGCTGCGGCTTTCTTGAAATTGCCGCAATCGTCGCCGATACGCTCGACGGCTATGACCCGGCGCCGCCGGAAACGCTCGACGCGGTGCTGGCGATTGACGCCGAGGCGCGACGGCTGGCGGGCGAGCGTGTGAAGGATTGCGTCGCTTGACCCATTCGCCCGGTTTTCTCGTTACGCTGGTCGCTTTTCTGCTCGTCATCGGGCCGCTCGTGTTCCTGCACGAGCTCGGCCATTATCTCGCCGGCCGGCTGTTCGGCGTGAAGGCCGAGGAATTCTCGATCGGCTTTGGCCGCGAGCTGTTCGGCGTGACCGACAAGCGCGGCACCCGCTGGAAATTCTGCCTGCTGCCGCTGGGCGGCTATGTGCGCTTTGCCGGCGATATGGACGCATCGAGCCGCACCGATCCCGACTGGATCGCGATGCCCGCCGCCGAGCGCGCGCGCACTTTCCCGGCCAAGCCGCTGTGGCAGCGCGCGATCATCGTCGCGGCCGGGCCGATCGCCAATTTCGTGATCGCGATCGTCATCCTGGCCGGTTTCGCGATGGCCTTTGGCGAATTGCGCACCCCGCCGATTGTCGGCGCGGTCCAGCCCGGCACGCCGGCGGCCGCCGCCGGGCTGCAAAAGGGCGACCGGATCGTCGCGCTCGGCGGGCGGCCGATGGCGAGTTTTCAGGACATGGTGCTCTATGTCCGCCTGCGCCCCGGCGAGCTGACCCGCATCGATTATGTGCGCGGCGGCGTGGCCGGCAGCGGCCAGGTGACGATCGCCAGCCAGCAGCAGACCGATCGCTTCGGCAACAGCGTGCGCACCGGCCGGCTGGGCATCGCCATCGATGCGGGCGCTGCGCATTTCACGCCGGTCGGCCCGCTTCAGGCACCCGTCATCGCGGTGCGCCGGATCGGCGATTATGTGGCGATGATGGGCGATGTGATCGGCCAGATCGTCACCGGCACGCGCTCGGTGCGCGAACTGGGCGGCCCGCTGCAGATTGCCAAGGTATCGGGCGAGCAATTCACGCTGGGGCTGGCATCGTTCGTGTCGTTCATCGCGCTGGTGTCGATCAATCTGGCGGTGATCAACCTGCTGCCGGTGCCGATGCTCGACGGCGGGCATTTGCTGTTCTACGCGGTGGAAGCCGTGCGGCGGCGGCCGGTGGAGCCACAAATCATGGAATGGGCGTTTCGCGGCGGGCTGGCCGCCGTGCTGGCGCTGATGCTGATGGTGACATTCAACGATCTCGGGTCTTTGGGCCTGTGGAGCAAGCTCGCCGGGTTGATCGGCTGACGCGCTTGGGGCAGGGCGTGGCAGGCGGGGCGAGCGTATTTCCTTTTGGGGAGCGATGGTGAAAGCGACCAAGGTTATCAATTCGGGCAACCGCGCCATGGCGTGGCTGCTGGCGGGCACGGCGCTCGCGAGCATGCCGACGATCGCCGGCGCGCAGGTCGCGCCAGCCGAATCCGCGCCCCCGGCCGCACAGGCCCCGATTGCCGCGCCCGCCCCGGCGCCCGCGCCCGAAACCGTGAAGGCCATCAAGACGCTGCGGGTCGAAGGATCACAGCGGATCGAGCCCGATACGGTCTTGTCCTACACCAAGCTCCGCGTGGGGCAGCCGTTCAGCAACGAGACGCTCGATCAGGCGATCAAGGATTTGCAGGCGAGCGACCTGTTCGCCGATGTGCAGATCGAAGGTGCCCTGAGCGGCGATATCGTCGTGCGTATCCGCGAGAACCCGATCATCAACCGCGTGCTGTTCGAAGGCAATAAGCGGCTGAAACAGGACAAGATCGACAAGGAAATCAAGCTCAAGCCGCGGCAGATCTTCACCCGCTCGGCGGTGCGGCAGGATGTTGCGCGGATCATCGAGCTCTATCGTCGCCAGGGCCGCTTTGCCGCATCGGTGAGCCCCAAGATGGTCGCGCTGGATCAGAACCGCGTCGACATCATCTTCGAAGTGAGCGAGGGGCCGAAATCAAAGGTCCGCCAGATCAACATCATCGGCAACGAGGTGTTTTCCGACGCCAAGCTGCGCGGCGAAATGGCGACCAAGCAGGCGAGCCTGCTCACCATTCTGAGCTCGAACACCAGCTATGACCAGGACCGGCTGGCCTATGACCAGCAGAAGCTGCGGCAATTCTACCTGACTCAGGGCTATGCCGATTTCAAGGTGACGTCGGCGGTGGCTGAACTGACGCCCGACAAGCGCGACTTCATCATCACTTATGTGGTGGAAGAGGGGAAGCGCTACCACTTTGGCGAGATCACCGTCGACAGTGAAATCCGCGATTTCGACAACAAGAAACTCGCGGCCGGGCTCGTTGCCAGGAAGGGCGACTGGTACAACGCCAAAAAGGTCGAGGATTCGGTTGAGGGGATCAATCAGACTGCCGGTCTGTTTGGATATGCCTTTACCGATGTGAATCCGGAATTCTCGCCGGATCCCGAAAAGCTGATCATCGACATCAACTTCCACATCGGCCAGGCGCAGCGCACCTATATCGAGCGGATCGACATCAACGGCAACACGCTGACGCAGGACAAGGTGATCCGCCGCGAAATCCGCCTGACCGAGGGCGACGCGTTCAACAGCTTCCTCGTCAAGCGTTCGCAGGACCGCATCAACTCGCTCGGCTTCTTTCAGGACAAGCTGGAGATTCAGCAAAAGCCGGGCTCGGCGCCCGATCGCATCGTGCTCGAAACCAATGTCGAAGAGCGCGCGACGGGTGAGCTCAACCTTTCGGTGGGGTTCTCGAGCCTTGAGCGGTTCGTGATCCAGACGTCGATCAAGCAGCGCAATTTCCGCGGCAAGGGCCAGGAACTCAGGGCGAGCGCGCAATATTCGACCTATTCGAAGTCAATCGAGCTGGGCTTTACCGAGCCCTATCTGTTCGATCGCAACATCGCGCTCGGCGTCGATCTGTTCCGGCGCGACTTCAACTCGTTCCAGTTCTCGGGCACGCAGCGCCGCACGACCTATACGCAGGTTCAGACCGGTTTTCAGGTGCGCAGCGGTGTGCCGCTGACCGAATATTGGTCGCTCCAGGCGCGCTATGGGCTCAATTACGACCAGGTCGGGCTCGATCCGGCCACCTATTTCACCGGCGGCGTGTGCGATCCGCTGCGCGCAGGCCGCTATCTGTGCGAGCAGATCGGCAACCGCGTCACCTCGGCGCTGGGCTATACGCTGCTGTTCGACAATCTGAACAGCCGCCTGCGGCCGACCGCCGGGCACCGGCTGGCGATCAACCAGGATTTTGCCGGGCTGGGCGGCGATGTGCGCTATGTCCGCAGCCGCGTCGATTTCGACAAATATTGGAATGTCGGCAGCGGCTTCGTGTTCTCGGTCGGGATTGAAGGCGGCTATATCCTGCCGCTGCAGGGCAGCCCCGGGCCCGGCATCGATGCGGTGCGGATCAACGACCGGTTCCAGCTCGGCGAGCCGCAATTCCGCGGCTTCGACATTCGCGGCGTGGGGCCGCGCGTGCAGCGGCTTTTCTACACGACCGATGCGAATGGCCGGCAGACGCTGATCACCGATCGCCAGCAGATTGTCGACGACGCGCTGGGCGGCCGCGCTTATTATCTGGGGCGGATCGAACTGGAGCTGCCGCTGGGCGCGGGCGCGCGCGAGCTGGGGCTGCGGCCGTCAATCTACATGAATTTCGGTGCGTTGTTCGGCGTGCGGCGACCGCTGCCGACGGTGACCTTCCCGACGACGACCGACGCTGCCGGCAATGTTACGGTGCTGCCCATCGTGACCCCGCAGCTCGATGGGGCGGGGCGGCAGCTTTACACCGTTGCCGATAGCAACGACCCGAATTTCAGCCTGACGACCACCTGCGACATCGGGTTTTCGAGCACCCTGGGCGGCACCTGCTCCGGCACTTCGATCAATACCGCGCTCACCAACACCACGCCGCCCTTCCTGGAGCGGTTTGTTGGCGATTCGCCGCGCCCCCGGCTTTCGGTGGGCATCGGCGTGAACTGGAATTCGCCGTTCGGCCCGCTGCGCATCGATCTCGCACGCGCGCTGCTGAGCGAATTTGGCGAAGATACCAAACTCATCACTTTCAACGTAGGGACTCAATTCTGATGACGAAGATGTTCAAGACCGCAGCGGTTGCGGCAGCACTCGCGGCGAGCACGGTGATCGCCCCGCAGGCCGCGTTTGCCCAGACGACGCTGGTGGTCGATATCGACCAGCTCTACAAGGACAGCGCGGCTGCCAAGAATGGCGGCCAGCAGCTCGAGGCCAAATATGGCGCGCGGCTGAAGGGCCTGCAGGTCACGCTGGAAGCCGCGATCAAGGGCTGGAACGACCAGGTCGAAGCCGCCAAGAAGGTGCAAAAGCCCGACGGCACGTTCCCGCCCGCGAATGAGCAGGCGCTGGGCCAGGCGCGGCAGACGCTGAACGACGCCAAGGGCGCGTTCGACGCGGCGCGTGAGGAAATCCAGTATGCCAGCCAATATGTCCAGGCGCAGATCCTCGACAAGCTCGGCCCGATTGCCGAGAATATCCGCAAGACCCGCCGCGGTGACACCGTGGTGCCGCGCGGCGCGGTGCTCGCCTTCGATCCGGCCAATGACATCACCCCCACAGTGCTCCAGCAGCTCAACGCGACGCTGACGACGGTGTCGATCACGCCGCCCCAGCAGCAGCAGCAGCAGGCGCCGGCTCAGGGTGCGGCGCCCGCCCAGGGCACGCCGCCCAAGCAGCAGCCGCCGAAGCAGCAGCCGCAGAGCCGGTGAGCGACACCGACGCCTCCGCCGCCGTCACCGCGCTCGATATCCGCGCGGTGATGGCGGCGCTGCCGCATCGCTATCCGATGCTGCTGGTCGACCGGGTCGAGCGGCTCGACCGCGACCGCGCGATCACCGCGATCAAGGCGGTGACGATCAACGAGAATTTCTTCCAGGGCCATTTCCCCGGCCGGCCGATCATGCCGGGCGTGCTGATTGTCGAGGCACTGGCGCAGGCCGCCGGCGTGCTCGCGGTCGAATCGCTCGGGCTCGCCGGCAGCGGCAAGCTCGTCTATTTCATGGCGATCGAGGGCGCGAAGTTCAGGAAGCCGGTCGAACCCGGCTGCCTGCTCACGCTCGAGGTCGAGTTCGTCCAGAAGCGCAGCAGCGTGTGCAAATTCGCCGGCCGCGCGAGCGTGGACGGCGTGCTCGCCGCCGAAGCCAGTTTCACGGCGATGATTGCCGATCCGCCGAAGGCCTGAGGTGGCCAGGGTTACCGGAACGGCGGCTCGTTGAAGGCGCGCAATTTGCGGCTGTGCAGCTTGGCGCCCTCGCGGCGGAGCTGTTCGCAGGCTTCGATGCCGATCTTCATATGCTCGGCAATGGCGCGTTCGTAGAAACGGTTGGCCTGGCCGGGCAGCTTCAGCTCGCCGTGGAGCGGCTTGTCCGACACGCACAGCAGGGTGCCATAGGGCACACGGAAGCGATAGCCCTGCGCGGCGATGGTCGCCGATTCCATGTCGATGCCGACCGCGCGGCTGAGCGAGAAGCGCAGCGCCGATTTGGAGTAGCTCAGCTCCCAATTGCGGTCGTCGGTCGTTACGATGGTGCCGGTGCGCAAGCGGCGCTTCAGCTCGTCGCCCGACTGGCCCGATACGGTTTCCGCCGCACGGGCAAGCGCCTGCTGCACCTCGGCAATGGCCGGCACGGGGATGGCGGGCGGCAGCACATCGTCGAGCACATGATCATCGCGCAGATAGGCGTGGGCGAGCACATAGTCGCCGATCCGCTGGCTGGGGCGCAGCCCGCCGCAATGGCCGATCATCAGCCACGCCTCGGGCCGCACCACCGCCAGATGATCGCAGATCGTCTTGGCGTTGGACGGGCCGACGCCGATGTTGACGAGCGTGATGCCGGTGCGATCGGGCGCGATCAGGTGATAGGCCGGCATCTGGTGCCGCCGCCACGCGCTGTCGGTGACGAGCTTGTCGGGATCGTCGCCTTCCTCGATGACGATTCCGCCCGCGCCCGACACGGCGGTATAGCGCGAGCCGGGGCCGAGCTGCGCCAGCGCCCAGCGCACAAATTCGTCGACATAGCGGTGATAGTTGGTGAACAGCACGAAGCGCTGCACATGTTCGGGCGGGGTGCCGGTATAATGCCGCAGCCGCGCGAGGCTGAAATCGGTGCGGAGGCCGTCGAACAGTGCGAGCGGGCGCACGCCATCGGGCGAGTGATAGGTCGCATCGGCAATCTCGTCGCCGATATGGGCAAGATCGGTCGCCGGGAAGTGGCGCGCGAGATCGAGCGCCGACACCTGATCGAGGCTCAGCGCATGGCCGGGATCGAGCACATAGGGGAAGGGGATTTCCTGCCGCCCCGGCACCACCTGCACATCGACATCATAATCTTCGAGCAGCAAGGTCAGCTGTTCGGTCAGATAGCCGGCAAAGGTGGCGGGCTTGGTGACGCTGATCGCATATTCGCCCGGCTGCACCAGCCGCCCGAACGAGCGCATCGGCGCGGGCCGATCGCTGCCGCCGCGATAGTGGAGGCGGATTTCGGGATAGGCGAACGACCCATCATGGCGCGCGCCCGGCGGCGGCAGCTCGCCATGATCGAGATAGGCGGTCAGCGCGGCCTGCAGCCGTTCGACCGAGGCGGTATAGAGCCGATCGAGCTCGGCGACGATCTGGGCGGCATCGGTCATCCGCTCCGGCTAAGCCAGGGCGCGCGCGGAGGCAAGCCGGCGAAGGCTTATTCGGCGATGGTCGCCGGCTTGTCGTCGCCTTCGCGCAGCTTGGTGATGCCGTAGCGCGCGCCGATCGCGGCGGCGGCCACCCCGCCGACGATCGCCGCAGTCGTGACGGGATGATCCTTGACGGCTTCTACCGTCGCGTCGAACGCTTGGCCGAGCGTGTCCTGCGCGGCTTTGATGAGCGACTTGTCATTGGGGGCGCCGGCCGGCTTGCTGCCGAAATCGTTGCTGGTCATCGCATCATTCCTTTGTGGATCGAAGAACTTGCAACGTCCCGGCAGCAGCGGCGTTCCGTGGTCGTCGGTTAAAGCTGTTCGAGCATATGCTCGGCCGAGCTCACCTTGAACTCGCCCGGCGCCTCGACATTGAGCTGCGTCACCACGCCGTCATCAATCAGCATCGAGAAGCGCTGGCCGCGCGTGCCCATGCCGAACTTGCTGCCGTCCATGGTCAGCCCCACGGCCTGTGCGAAATCGCCATTGCCGTCGGCGAGCATCGTCACCTTGTCGCCGGCGTCGCTGGCCTTGCTCCAGGCGCCGAGCACGAACGCGTCGTTGACGGCGGTGCAGGCGACTTCGTCAATGCCCTTGGCCCTGAAATCGTCGATATGGGCGACGAAGCCGGGCAGGTGCTTGGCCGAGCAGGTGGGGGTGAAGGCGCCCGGCACCGAAAACAGCGCGACCTTGCGGCCGGCGAAGAAGCTGGTGCTGTTCACCGCCTCGGGGCCGTTTGCGGTTGCTTTGATGAGCGTGACTTCGGGCAGCTTGTCGCCAACGTTGATCGTCATGGGAGCCTCCTTGGGTGTGGATGCCGCGCGCTCTAGCCGACCCCCGGCCGCGCGCAAGGCCGATCCGGTGGACTTGTTAGAAATACCGGCAAAATGTGGGGCAGGCGGGGTGCCCGGCGCGTGTCGGCGCTTCCGCCTGGCCGATCGCAGGCTATAGTCCTGCCCCATGGAGACGCAGCGCTATCTCACCGGCCAGTTCCTGCTCGCGATGCCGGGAATCGGCGATCCGCGATTCGATCGTGCGGTGATCGCGCTGTGCGCGCACGATCGGCAGGGCGCGCTGGGCATCGGCATTGGCAGCGCGATTGGCGGGCTCGGCTTTCACGAGCTGCTCGACCAGTTGCAGATCGATTCGGGCACGGCGCCCGATGCCCCGGTCCATGCCGGCGGGCCGGTGGAGCCGGGGCGCGGCTTTGTCGTCCATTCCACCGACTGGTCGGGCCAGGATACGATCGACGTGGCCGGGCGCTGGGCGCTTTCGGGCACGCTCGACGTGTTGCGGGCGATCGCCGGCGGCAGCGGGCCCGGACGCTGGCTGGTCGCGCTCGGCTATGCCGGCTGGGGTGAGGGGCAGCTCGACGACGAGCTGACCGGCCATGGCTGGCTGACCGTCGCTGCCGATCCGGCCGCGATCTTCGATCTTCCCGCCGCCGAACGGTGGAGCGCGGGGATGCGGCTGGCGGGCATCGATCCGCGCATGCTGTCGATCGAGGCCGGGACTGCCTGACAGCGGATATAAAGACATCTTTATATTTGATCTTGATCGCGAGCGCCGCTAAGGCCCGCCGCGATGGCGTGCGCGACGGGCGTGGCGCCGGCAGCTTTTCAACCGGGAGATTTTTGCAGTGGCCACCACGCTTGAGCGCACCGACGATTATGTCGTCGCCGACATCAGCCTCGCCGATTTCGGCCGCAAGGAAATCAACATCGCCGAAACCGAGATGCCGGGCCTGATGGCGCTGCGCGCCGAATATGGCGCCGCCCAGCCGTTGAAGGGCGCGCGCATCACCGGCTCGCTGCACATGACGATCCAGACCGCCGTGCTGATCGAAACGCTGACGGCGCTTGGCGCCGACGTGCGCTGGGCGACGTGCAACATCTTCTCGACCCAGGACCATGCCGCCGCCGCCATCGCCGCATCGGGCGTGCCGGTGTTCGCGATCAAGGGCGAGAGCCTCGCCGATTACTGGGACTATGTCGGCCGCATCTTCGATTGGGAGCGCGACGGCGACGGCACCACCGCCAACATGATCCTCGACGATGGCGGCGACGCGACGATGTTCGCGCTGTGGGGCGCCAAGCTCGAAGCCGGCGCGACGCTGCCCGAGCCCGAAAATGACGAGGAGGTCGAATTCCAGCGCGCGCTGAAGGCGTTCATCGCCGCCAAGCCGGGCTATCTGACCCAGTCGGTGAAGGCTATTCGCGGCGTTTCGGAAGAAACCACCACCGGCGTCCACCGCCTCTATGCCATCGCCAAGAAGGGCGAGCTGCCCTTCCCGGCGATCAACGTGAACGACAGCGTCACCAAGTCGAAGTTCGACAATCTCTATGGCTGCAAGGAATCGCTGGTCGACGCGATCCGCCGCGGCACCGACGTGATGCTCGCCGGCAAGGTCGCGACCGTCGCGGGCTTCGGCGATGTCGGCAAGGGCTCGGCCCAGTCGCTCCGCAATGGCGGCGCGCGCGTGCTCGTCACCGAAATCGACCCGATCTGCGCGCTGCAGGCGGCGATGGAAGGCTACCGCGTGGTAACGATGGACGACGTGGCCAGCCTCGGCGACATTTTCGTCACCTGCACCGGCACCCTCAGCGTGATCAACCACGACCACATG
>FSSH01006467.1_pt1 | contig 10935 bp, 10 predicted proteins | sample 1166101 | NCBI WGS metagenome assembly FSSH01 (sample SAMEA32972668, study PRJEB13176) | freshwater metagenome | biome: Drinking water system; feature: Biomass in drinking water that filtered by 0.45 um membrane; material: drinking water | place: USA | collected 2012-12-20 | depth 0 m | reverse complement strand
CAGCAGCGACGCCGCCATCCGGCCCGCGCGCGCAGCGCCAAGCCGCGACGCCGCGCGCCGGAAAAACGCCTGCGCGGGCGTAAGCGCGAAAGCGCCGAACGGCTCGCCCGTCATTCGCGCGCCCGCATCACGCGCTCATACATCTTGACGTCGCGCATCCAGCGCCCGAAGCCTGACATCATCGAGAAGGCGAAGCCGTAAACGCCGCCGCGAAACAGCCCGTCGAGGAAATAGCGCTTGCCGACATAAAACGGCAGGCCGAGAAAAATGCGCAAAATCAGCACCGGCAGGGGTTTGGGCGCAAGCGCTTCGGCGCGCGTCGTCGAATTGCGGTTGAGCTTGTCGATGAGATGGCGCGCATCGGCGAAAGCGTAGTGAAGGATCGGCGCCTTCAGCGCGCCGACTTTTTCTCCGGCGGGAATGTCAAACTGATCCCAGGCCTCATGGTCGGGCGCGCGCACCGCGCGCCGGTCATAAAGCTTGTGACGCACGACGCCGCCGAACCCGATCCATGGCTCGCCGACCGGCGGCGCGATCGCAACCGGCGTCCGGTAGATGCGCGCGGCCGGCGCGCCGGCGGCGAACAGCGCGGCGATTTCGGCGGCGAGCGCCGGCGTCACGATTTCATCGGCGTCAAGATCAAGAAGCCAGTCGTGACGGCACTGCTCCTCCGCAAAGCGCTTTTGCCGCCCATTGCCGAGCCAATGCTGGCGGATGACGCGCGCGCCGGCGCCTTGCGCGATGGCGGCCGTATCATCCGTCGAACCGGAATCGACGACGACGACCTCATCCGCGACGGCGAGCGCCGCCTGAACAACCGCGCCGATCAACCGCGCTTCATTGCGCGTGCGGATGAAGGCGGAAAGGGGCGCGCGCGTCGGCAAGCGGTGCTAGCCCGCCTTCTTCGCTGCGATCCAGGCGTCGATGTTCTGTTCCAGGATCGCGAGCGGGACGGGTCCGTATTTCAGGATCTCGTCGTGAAATTCGCGCACGTCGAACTTGCGCTTGAGCTTCTTCTCGGCGCGGGCGCGAAGCTCCTGGATCTTCAGCATGCCGATCTTGTAGGCGGTCGCCTGCCCCGGCATCACGGCGTAGCGCTCGATCGAGCTTTCCGCATCGTCTTCGGCGTTCGGCGTGTTCGCGAGGAGCCAGTCAATCGCCTGCTGGCGCGTCCATTTCTTGCGGTGAATTCCGGTGTCGACGACGAGGCGCCCGGCGCGCCAGAGCTCCATCGCGAGGCGTCCGAAATCGGAATAGGGATCGGCGTAAAAGCCGATCTCCTTGCTGATCCATTCCGAATAAAGGCCCCAGCCTTCTGAATAGGCGGTGAAGCCGCCGAAGCGCCGGAAGCTCGGCACATTCTCCAATTCCTGCGCGATCGCGATCTGCATGTGGTGGCCGGGAATGCCCTCGTGATAGGCGAGCGCCTCCATCTGATAAGTCGGCATCGCCGCCATCGAACGGAGATTGGCGTAATAGACGCCGGGGCGCGATCCGTCCGGCGCGGGCCGCTGATAGAAGGCCTTGCCGGCGGAGTTCTCGCGGAAGGGCTCGACGCGCTTCACGATCATGTCGGCCTTGGGTTTGGTGATGAACAGCTCGTCGAGACGCCCGCGCATGGCGCCGATCGCCGCCGTCGCCTCGGCCAGGTAACGCGTGCGCCCCTCCTCCGTATCGGGATAAGTGAAGCGCTTTTCGGGGTCGTCGCGCATGTAGGCGAAGAAGGCGCCGAGATCGCCCTTGAAGCCGACTTTCTTGCGGATGGCGTCCATTTCGGCGTGGATGCGCGCCACTTCTTTCAGCCCGAGTTCATGGATTTCGTCCGCCGACATGTCCGTCGTCGTCATGCGCTCCAGCTGGAGATCGTAATAGACGTCGCCGTCCGGCAGCTTCCACGCGCCGTCATCGTTCGACGCGCGCGCCATCTGCCGCTCGAACATCGCAAGAACCTCCTCATAGGCCGGCTTCACGGCGGTCAACAGCGCCGCCTCGGCGCGTTTCGTCAGCGCGTCCTTCGCCGACGCGGCGATATCGAGCTTTCCGACCTTCTCGTTGAAATCAGCAAGGATCGTCGAGGGTTCCCCGCTTTTGTCGAAAGGCGCGCCGGCGATGACGTTCCTCGCCGTCTCGATCATCTTCGCGTAGGACCATTTCGGGGCGTAGATCCCGCGCGCGAACTGGTCTTCAGCGACCTTGCGATGCGCGTCGAAGTTCGCCTTGAGGCCTTGAAGGCGCGCGATATAGGCTTCGGCGTCGGCGACCGTGTCGATGCGGTGCTGGTTGATGAGAAAGGCCGGCGCGCTTGAATGGGGCGCGCGGAAATGGCTGAAACGATACCAGTGATTGCGATAGGGAAAGAACTTGTCGGCGCGCTCGGCTGAATATTCGAACAGGCGATAGGAAAGCCGGGCGCCGGGGTCGAGCGTTTCAGGATCGAACCGGGCGCGCATCTCGGCGAGCTTCGCCATTTGAATGCGGTGCTCCTCCTCGGCGGCGGCGTCGGATGGGTCGTCCCATTTGTCATAATTCGTCTTGCGGCCGAGAAAGGTCTGCTGCTCCGGCGAGCGCGCGACTTCTTCCTCCCATGTCGCCTCAAACCAGGCGTTGATCGCCGCGTTCGGGTCTTCGGCGGCCGGTCCGCCGGCGACGGGGGCCGCGACGGCGCCAAGGGGCGCGAGCGCCGAAAGGACGCCGCTGGCGGCGAGCGCGGCGAGGATGGTCCGGCGAGCGTTCATGGGGGATCCCTCCGATGGCTTCGGTTGGCGAAAACGGCGCGCGACCTTTGGAAAGACCGCACGGCAGGACAACGGCCAACCTTAGTTTTCCGGTTCGCAGTCCGGCAATTGGCGATCAGCGCTATCCCTGGCGGGAACCCTAAAGACCCTTCGGGCGGGGAGACAAGTCGCCCGTCAGTCAAATGCGAAGCTGAACGGGGTCGCGGTCCGGTTATGCTCGTCGATGACGAGCCGGCGCTTCAGGGGCGGGTGGGCGCGCGCGGCGCAGTCTGCGCGCTCGCACAGGCGGCAGGTGAGGCCGATTGGCGTCGCCGGCGCCGCGGCAAGATCAAGTCCTTGCGCATAGACCAGCGCCGCAGCGTCTTCGATGCGGCAGCCGAGCGCGACGGCGCGTTCGGCCGTGGGCGCATTGAAGCCGCCGGCGCCGCCCTGGACCGTGCGCGCGATCGAAAAATAGCGCGACCCGTCGGGAAGCTCGATGAGCTGCGTCAGGATGCGGCGGGGCAGCCGGAAGGTCTCGTGAATGTTCCACAAGGGGCAGGAGCCGCCATAGCGCGCAAAGGGAAACACGTCGCCCGAATAGCGCTTCGACATGTTGCCGGCCGCATCGACGCGCAGAAAGAAAAACGAAACGCCTTCCGCGCCGGGCCGCTGCATCGTCGTCAAGCGGTGCGCGACCTGCTCAAAACTCGCGCCGAAGCGGCGGCCGATCGCTTCGACGTCGTAAGAAAGCGCCGTCGCCGACTTCAGGAACGCCTCATAAGGCAGCATGATCGCTGCGGCGGCGTAATTGGCGAGCGCCGCCCGCGACAGGCGCCGCCCGCCGTCGGACGCGAAACGGGCGGTGTTGACGGTCTGGTCGAGCGCGCCTTGAAGTTCGATCAGCGATAATTGCAGCGCGAGGTGAAAGACGCGGCTGGCGGCGTCGAGCCGCTCGGAAAGCGCCAGCTGTCCGGCATGGCGGTTGAGCCGCCGATAGGCGCCCGTCATCACATCGTCGGGAAGAAAGCGGACGCGCAGTCCGTGCCGGGCGAGGAAGCGGGCCGCGAGCGCGTCGATGATGCCGGCGCCGCCTTCGGCCAATTCGCCGGCGATCCCTTCCGCTGCGCTGTCGATCGCCGGAAAATGGTTGCGGTTCGCCTGAAGGAAGGCGCGCGCTTCTTCGACCGGGTCGGCGTCTTGCGGCGCGCGCCCGGCGCGCGCTTCGACCAGTTCGGCCTGCGCCGTCCGCCAGGCGCGATAGAGCTGCGCCACCGCCTCCCCAAGGACTGGATTGCCCGCCGCCAGGTCAAAGGCGTCCTCCCGGCCCGCCCCGGCGTTCTTGAAAATCGGATCGGCAAAGGCGCTCGCAAGGTCATTGAAAAGCGCGTCGGATTCAGCCGTCGCCAGGTGAGAAAGGTCGAGGCCATAGACCGTTGAGAGGCGAATAAGGACGTCCGCTGATACCGGACGCTGATTTCGCTCTATCAGATTGACATAAGAAGGAGAGAGTCCAAGCTCCGCCGCCATTTGGCCCTGGGTCAGCCCGCGGTCGCGCCGCAAGCGCCTAACCTGTGGGCCAACATAGAGTTTTCGGCGCAGGCGATCGGCGGCCATCGCGCAAATCCCGGTATTTGACTTGGCCTTATACTACAAAACACACAACATTACAAGATTAACTGTATAATAACATACATTGCGACGCGGCATTTCTTCCTTCGCAGGCGCAAAAGTGCTCGATTGAGGGGGTGGGGGCCGCCTCCGGCCGCGCCAGTAAGAGGAATTTCCCGTGGTTACATTTGACGACATTGTCCCGCAGGCGCCGAAAGGGCGGTTTGACGGGATCAAGCGCAATTACACGGCGGCCGAGGCGCTGCGCCTCCGCGGCTCGATTGACATCGCCTATACGCTCGCCGAGCGCGGCGCGCTGCGCCTGTGGGAATCGCTGAAGACGGAGCCCTTCATCAACGCGCTGGGCGCGCTTTCCGGCAATCAGGCCGTGCAGATGGCGAAAGCGGGATTGAAGGCGATCTATCTCTCGGGCTGGCAGGTCGCGGGCGATGCGAACACCGCAGGCCAGGTCTATCCCGACCAGTCGCTCTATCCGGCGAACGCCGGGCCGGAACTTGCCAGGCGCATCAACAACGCCTTCCGCCGCGCCGATCAGATCGAGCATTCCGAAGGCAAGGTGAAGCGCGACTACTTCCTCCCCATCGTCGCTGACGCGGAAGCGGGCTTTGGCGGACCGCTCAACTGCTTTGAAATCATGAAGGCCTATATCGAGGCGGGCGCGGCCGGCGTTCACTTCGAGGACCAGCTCGCCTCGGAGAAAAAATGCGGCCATCTCGGCGGCAAGGTTCTGATCCCGACAAAGGCGCATGAACGCAACCTCAACGCCGCGCGCCTCGCCGCCGACGTTTGCGGCGTGCCCTCGCTGATCGTCGCGCGCACCGACGCGGAATCAGCAAAGCTCATCACCTCGGACGTTGATGAGCGCGATCACCCGTTCATCGACTTCGACCAGGGCCGCACGCCGGAAGGCTTTTATCGCCTGAAAGACGGCACGGGCGTCGATCACTGCATCGCGCGCGGGCTTTCCTATGCGCCCTATGCGGACCTGATCTGGTGGGAGACCTCGCACCCCGATCTCGGCGACGCCAAACGCTTCGCCGAGGCGGTGCAGAAGGCCCATCCCGGCAAGATGATGGCGTATAACTGCTCGCCCTCGTTCAACTGGGAAGCCAATCTCGACAAGCAGACGATCGCCAAGTTCCAGCGTGAAATCGGCGCCATGGGCTACAAGTTCCAGTTCGTCACGCTCGCCGGCTTCCACGCCCTCAATTACGGCATGTACACGCTCGCCCATGGCTACAAGGACCGCGGCATGGCGGCGTACTCGGAACTTCAGCAGGCGGAGTTTTCCGCCGAGAAGATCGGCTATGAGGCGACGCGCCACCAGCGCGAGGTCGGCACCGGCTATTTCGACCTCGTCGCGGTGACGCTGTCGGGCGGCCAGTCCTCGACGACGGCGATGTCGGAATCGACCGAAACGGCGCAGTTCAAAGCCGCCGAATAAGGCCCGAAGTTTCCGGGAGGAAACAAAGGCGAAGCCGCCCCGCGGGAACGCGGGGCGGTTTTGTTATAGCGCGCCGATCCCCGGCCGGCGGGGGCGGTCGCCGGGCGGCCGGCGCGGGTCGTTCTTCGCCCTGGCGCGTTTGGGGCCTTCAAATTTCTGCATGGCAAGCGGTGCGAAGGACGCAGCGAAAGCTTCCGCTTCAGCGATCTCTTCCGGCGACAGCGATGATTTAAGGCCGGGAACGAGCGTCGCGGGAAGCGCCTTGTAGCCGTAAAGGTCCGAGGTCGGATTTTTGTCATAGACGAGCGCCCATTGCAGCGCTGCCTTGGGATCGTGCAGCGCATTCGCCGGCGCGGACATGTCAAGCACAAGGCGGCGCTGCGCGCGCGCGTTGCCCGCATGGGCCGCGCGCGTCAGCCAGAAGAGGCCTTCCTGCCGGAACAACGCGGTTTCGGTGGCGCTTGCCCCGTCAATCGTGAGCAGGCATTCGCCAAGCTCGTGCTGGGCGGCTTCCTGCCCCTCGCCCATGCCGGCGATGACGCGATAGGCGGCGAGCGCGCTGGCGCAACCTTTCCCCTCGCGCAGTTTGCGCGCGTGACTGACAAGGCGCCCGGCGTCGTTTTCGCTGACCTCAGGCGCTTCCGGCGCCGCCCCGTCGAGCGGAATGGGCGGGGCGCCGGACGGGGATTCGGTCTGCGCCAGCGCCGGCGCGGCGGCGAGAATAACGGCCAATGTTGCGATCAGGGTTTTCCGCATGAAATCGTCAATCCTCCATCGCCCCCGCCAAAGGGCTTAAACGAACGGCGCGGAAAAATCCGTCGCAAAGTTTTCATTTGTTTTCGCGGCGGAAAAGCGGCGCTGGCGCCGTTGAAGAGATGGTTCCTGCGCGCGGGGGGCCCCTCTCCGGCTCCCCGACTTTCTCCCTGATGCGCGCGGGAACCAGTCGCCTTGCCGGATAGCCCCTCTGGCCAAACGCGACCCAAGCGGCGCCGCGGATGAGGTCGCCCCCCTCGTCCGCGGCGCTTACTTTTCTTTCCGCTCCACCCGCGAAGCGGGTGGAGCGGGTCGCGCCGGCGCAGAGGACAGAGCAAATCAAACTTTCTCGAAGCCCGTCACCTCAATCATTCTTCGGTTCGACGAATAAGCTCTCGAGCTTTCCTCGCGGTGTCCGGAAAATCCGCGAAGACACCATCGACGCTTTGACCGAAAAAGTGCCGCAACTCCTCACCTAAATCCGCTTCAATGCCCATGGCGTCCCAATCGGGCGGCGCTAGATTAATAACGATACCGGTAAGAGACCCCGACTCTTCGTTGAGATTTCGAAAGCGTTCTTCATTCTGAAGTCGATTTTCTTCGACGGCGCCAGAAGGCATGTCATTTCGAAAGGTCCACGCGTGAACAAATAAGCCAAGTACATGCGCATCGCGGATTAACGACGTCGAGACGCCTGTATCAGCAAGGATTAAAGTTTTCGCCGCCCCCACGCCATCCGCATAGGTCGCAATCTCCTCCAGCGGAATGTATGGCCCGGCGCCCGGCTCCTTCTCAAAGACAAGCTGCACCAGCTTCGCGCTTGTCTTGCCCTTCAGCCGTTTCAGGATTTCCGGCTCGAACGACTGAATGAACACCGGCCCGGCGTTGAAGCCCGCGAGCGCGGAGAGGAATGGCGTCTCGAAATCATGCCCGATTGAGGCGAAGAAAGCCGGGTGCTTCGTTTCGGGGTAGACGCCGACCGGGCGGCCCGCTTCCGTCGCTTTCGTGGTGACGAAGGCGAGCACTTCGTCGAAGGTTGGAACGGCGAACTTGTCGTCATGCTCCTTCGTGCGCCCCGGAAAGGGCTGGCGCGCGCGCAGGGTTTTAATCTCCGCCAGCGTGAAATCCTCGACCCACCAGTCCTCGCGCGCCTCCGTTTTCGGATCGGCATTGGCGCGTTTCCTGTCCGCGAATTCCGGCTTGTCGGCGATGTTTGTCGTCGTCCCAAGATAACGGTCATGGCGCGCGACGAGGACGCCGTCTTTGGTGAAGACAAGATCGGGCTCGATGACGTCGGCGCCCTGCTCGATCGCGAGGCCGTAAGCCTCCAGCGTGTGCTCGGGGAGGTAGCCGCTCGCGCCGCGATGGGCGATGATGAGCGGGGCCTTGCCGTCGAGCGTTCCCCATCTCACGGCGGTCTCCTTCTGCGTGGCGCACCCTGCAAGCAGCGCCAGCAAGGCGAATGCGGCCTGTCGCATCGGCGCTCCCCTTTGGTCGGTGCCGGGCCTATGCTGCCCGCGAGGCAACCCATGAGGCAAGCGATGACCGAGGCTGACACGCTCGAGGCCGAACTCATGGAGAAGGCGCTAAAACTCGCGGCGCTGCGCCGGGCCGAGCCGCCAGTTGAACTCCCCGATTATGAGCTGGAGACCTTGACCGGGACGACGCGCCTTTCGGCGCTGTTCGGCGGGCGCGACAAGCTCCTTGCCATCCACAATATGGGAGAGGGGTGCCGGTACTGCACGTTATGGGCGGACGGGTTCAACGGCGTCCTGCCGCATCTGGAAGATTCAATGGCGGTCGTCCTGATGTCGAAGGACGACCCGGCGACGCAGCGGCGCCTGGCGCAGGATCGCGGATGGCGCTTCTGCATGGTCAGTCATGGCGCCGGGCCCTACAGGACGGAGCAATGCGAGGCGCCGGGCGGCGGGTATCAGCCCGGCGTCGCCGTCTATGAGCGGCGCGATGGAAAAATCTTCCGCGTCAGCCGCACCGGCTTCGGCCCCGGCGATTTATATTCGCCGATCTGGCATCTCCTCGCGCTCGCCGGCGTTGGGTATGACAATTGGACGCCTCAATTCCACTATTGGCGCCGCCCCGGCGTAATGGAGGACGGCGGCAAGGATTTGAGGGAGTGAAGAAGCATGGCTCTCGCGGCTCATCCTTCGTGACGCCTCCGCTTCGCTCCGGCTCCTCAGGATGAAGAGCAACCCTTCATCCTGAGGAGCGGCCCTCTTTGGCCGCGTCACGAAGGATGGAGTCCCGGTCGCTGATCGTCACATCACCCGGCTCTTCACCGCGTCCGTCCACCCGACAAAAACCTCCGTCGGCCCGCGCGCGATCAGCGGGCGCTTGATCAAGGTCGGATTGGCCGCCATCAGCGCAACAGCCCGGCCTTCGGTGAGGCCAAGCTTTTCCGCCTCCGGCAGCGCGCGCCAGGTGGTCGAGGCCTTGTTCAGCATCGCCTCCCACCCCGCCGCCCTCGCCCAGCCCGCGATCTGTCTCGTCGTCACGCCGTCCTCGCGCACGTCATGGAACGTGTACGGAACACCGGCGGCGTCAAGCTCTCTCCGCGCGCGCTTGCAGGTGTCGCAGGTTTTGAGGCCGTAGAAATCGAAAGACATCGCTCACGCCACCTGCAACCTCAGATAATTCAGCAGATCCGTCCGCGTGATCAGCCCCTCGAATTTCCCGCCTTTCGTCACCACGGCGACATGGCCTTTTGCGAACACGGGGAGCAGCTCTTCCATCTTCTCCGAGGCGTCCAGGGTCTCGACGCGGTAGGTCATGGCCGACTTCACCGGGTCCTTGAACTTGTCGCGATTGCGGACGACCGCGAACAGAATGTCTTCCTCGTCGATGAGGCCCGAAAGCGATCCGTCTTCGTTCAGGACCGGCAACTGCGAAATGTCGTAGAGCTTCATGCGGCCATAGGCGATCATCAGCGTGTCGTCGGGCTTGACCGTCACCGTCGCGCGCTCGGAGTGCTTGCGGGTGATGAGGTCGGTCAAATCGCCCTTCGGCGGGCGTTTCAGAAAGCCCTGATCGTACATCCAGTAGTCGTTGTACATTTTGGAGAGGTACTTATCGCCGCGATCGCAGACGAAAGCGACGACGCGCTTTTTCGTTTTCTGCTCGCGGCAGTATTTCAGCGCCGCGGCGAGCAGCGTGCCCGACGACGAGCCGCCGAGGATGCCTTCCTTCTTCAAAAGATCGCGCGCGGCCTCGAAGCTTTCCTTGTCGGAAATGCCATAGGCCTTCTTCACCCGCGTCAGATCGCAAATGTCGGGAATGAAATCCTCGCCGATGCCCTCGACCAGCCACGATCCGACCTCGTTCGGCTTTACGCCGGTGTTGACATATTCGGTGAGGATCGAGCCTTTGGGGTCGGCGAGGATCATCTCGACATGCGGGGCCTCGCGCTCGAAGAAGCGCGACAGGCCGGTGATCGTGCCGCCGGAGCCGACGCCGGCGACGAGCGCGTCCATCTTCTTGCCCATCTGGCCCCAGATTTCCGGCCCCGTGATGCGTTCATGCGCGTCGGGGTTCGCCTTGTTGCCGAACTGGTTGACGTAAAAGGCGCCGGTTTCGTCCGCGACGCGCTGGGCGACGTCCTGATAATAATCGGGGTGGCCCTTGCCGACGTCGGAGCGCGTGAGGCGCACGTCGGCGCCGAGCGCTTTCAGGTGAAAAATCTTCTCCTGCGCCATCTTGTCGGGGACGACGATGGTGAGGCGATAGCCTTTCTGCGCCGCGACGAGCGCGAGCGCGAGGCCGGTGTTGCCGGCGGTCGCCTCGACGATCGCGCCGCCGGGCTTCAGCTTGCCGTCTTTTTCCGCCGCCTCGATCATCGCAAGACCGATGCGGTCCTNNCTTGATCGAGCCGCCGGGATTGTTCGCTTCGAGTTTCAGGAACAATTCGCACGGCCCGGTGTCGATCTTCGAGATCTTCACCATCGGGGTCTTGCCGATGCCTTCGAGCACATTGTCGAAGACCGGTCCGAACGGCGTTTCCTGCATGGCGTGTCTCCTGCGGCGTTGCGGGGACTTAAAGCCGATGCCGCCAATGGCGGCAAGGCGAACGGCTATTTCGCGCGGCGCGTGACCGCGCGTTTGAGGTCGCGGATGAAAAATCGCGCGGGATGGAGCGCCTCAGCGATATCGTGCTCGACCGGCGCCGGCGCGCCGGTCAATTCCGCGACGATCATCGCGGCGCACAAGGGCGCCGTCGCCAGCCCGCGCGAGCCAAGGCCAGTCAGCAGAAAGACATTCGGGACGAGCGCGCCTTGCCGGTAGTCACGCGCCTTGCCGGTGCGCAAATCGTCATAGGCCGCGCCATAGAAATGAAAATCCGGCGCGGGCCCGGCGACCGGCAGGCGGTCCGGCGTCTGG
>FSSH01000834.1_pt1 | contig 10943 bp, 11 predicted proteins | sample 1166101 | NCBI WGS metagenome assembly FSSH01 (sample SAMEA32972668, study PRJEB13176) | freshwater metagenome | biome: Drinking water system; feature: Biomass in drinking water that filtered by 0.45 um membrane; material: drinking water | place: USA | collected 2012-12-20 | depth 0 m | reverse complement strand
ACCAGCTGCTTGGGGCTGACGTCCATCAGCGTGATGTTGTCAGGGATCGCCATCAGGAATTCGCCCGCCTGACGCGACGAGACGAGTTCTTCCTGGAAGCGGCCTTCACCGTCCAGATCGGCGTTGGCCTGCGCAATCGTGTGCTTTGCCTCTTCCATCGCCGAAAGATACACGACGTCGTCGGTTACCTTGTGGTCGATGACCTTGCGGTACGGCGTTTCAATAAAGCCATATTTGTTGACGCGGCTGAACGATGCCAGCGAGTTGATAAGGCCGATGTTCGGGCCTTCCGGCGTTTCAATCGGGCAGATGCGGCCATAATGCGTCGGGTGAACGTCGCGGACTTCGAAGCCTGCACGTTCACGCGTCAAGCCGCCCGGTCCAAGTGCCGACACGCGGCGCTTATGGGTGACTTCCGACAGCGGGTTGGTCTGATCCATGAACTGCGACAGCTGCGACGAGCCGAAGAATTCACGCACCGCTGCAACTGCAGGCTTGGCGTTGATCAGGTCGTTCGGCATCACCGTCGACACATCGACCGATGACATCCGCTCCTTCACGGCGCGCTCCATGCGGAGCAGGCCGACGCGGTACTGGTTTTCCAGCAGCTCGCCCACCGAACGAACGCGGCGGTTACCCAGGTTATCGATATCGTCGATTTCGCCCTTGCCGTCCTTCAGATTGACGAGCGTCTTGACGACTTCAAGAATATCCTCGGTCCGCAGCGTGGTGACGGTGTCTTCAACATCAAGGTCAAGGCGCATGTTCAGCTTTACGCGGCCGACCGCCGACAGATCATAGCGATCGGGATCGAAGAACAAGCCACTGAACAGCGACTCTGCGGTTTCAAGCGTCGGCGGTTCGCCGGGGCGCATGACGCGGTAAATGTCGGACAGAGCCTGCTCGCGCTCTTCGGCCTTGTCGGCCTTGAGCGTGTTGCGGATCCACGGGCCAGTGGCGACGTGATCAATGTCGAGCAGCTCAATCCGGTCAATCCCGGCCTTGTCGAGCAGTTCGAGGTTTTCAGCCGACACTTCGTCGCCAGCTTCGATGTAAATCTGGCCGGTGGCTTCGTTGATCAGGTCATAGGCCGAATAGCGACCGAAGATTTCGTCTGTCGGGATCAACAGGTCGGTCAGGCCGTCCTTGGCTGCCTTGTTGGCGGCGCGGGGCGAAATCTTTTGGCCGTTGGCAAACACGATCTCGCCGGTTTTGGCGTCGATAATGTCGTACATCGGCTTTTGACCGCGCCAGTTTTCCGCCTGGAACGGGATGATCCAGCCACCCTGGCCGCGCACAAACGTAACGCGGTTATAGAAGTGGTTCAGGATTTCTTCGCTGGTCAGGCCCAGCGCGTACAGCAGCGCCGTTACCGGCAGCTTACGCTTGCGATCGATACGGACGTTGACGATGTCCTTGGCGTCGAATTCGAAATCGAGCCATGAACCGCGATACGGAATAACGCGCGCCGCAAACAGATATTTGCCGGACGCATGCGTCTTGCCGCGATCATGGTCGAACAGCACGCCGGGTGAGCGGTGCATCTGGCTGACGATCACGCGCTCTGTGCCGTTGATCACAAAGGTGCCGTTGCCCGTCATCAGGGGCATGTCGCCCATGTAAACGTCCTGCTCCTTGATATCGAGCACCGACCGGGCTTCGGTATCGGCATCGACCTCAAATACAATCAGGCGAAGCGTAACGCGCATTGGCGCTGCATAGGTAATCCCGCGCTGGCGGCATTCCTCGGTATCGAACTTGGGCGGTTCCAGCTCGTAATTCACGAAATCCAGCTCGGCAGTGCCAGCGAAATCGCGGATCGGGAACACGCTGCGCAGCGTTTTTTCCAGCCCAGAAACATAGCCGATCGAGGGATCGGACCGCAGGAACTGTTCGTAGGATTCGCGTTGAACCTCGATCAGGTTCGGCATCTGCACCACTTCGTGGATGTTGCCGAAAACCTTGCGGATGCGGCGCTTTGCAGTGCCGCCGTCGAATGCCTTGGTCGCCATGGAGTTTTTTGCCTCAATCAGTCAATATTGTCGGGCACGCCAGAGACACAAAAAGCCGCGAGTTCCCCCGTGTGGCGGGAACCGCAGCTTGCAGCGTCTCTGAAATCACAACTTCCTATACGATCGAGGCACTGCGCGACGGCGCCTCATTTCCCGAAAGCTGTGATGGAGATGGCCAACTAGGGTTGCAGTCACGACTTGTCAACATTGGGGCAAATCCGAATGGTTGAGCAGGGGGCGCAGCAGCCGGCTAGGGGTGACTGTGCCGTTTCACCACATTGCGCGTGCGATGAAGTTAAGATGACGGGCTGCCTTGCGGCGATAATTCGCTAGGAAAGGCGCGTGAACAGAACCGAATCGAGCCTTGGGACTACCGCCGTGTCGCGAATGCACGGGTGCAGATATGATCTGGCGGCGGTACTGGCCGGCCTGTTAGCGGTTTCAGCGCCCGGCCTGGTCATGGCCCGGCCATTGGCGCAGGATGTGCCCGGCATCGAAGGCCTGACCATCGCCCCGGTCCCCGCGTCACCCACGCCGACGCCCGCTGCCACAAAGCCGCCGCGCCGGTTGCTGTTGCCGCCTGATGTGGTCGCCGAACCAGAATCCGTGCCAACCGGGCTGGGTTTGCCAACCGGCGCTGAGCCAAGGGGCAGAGCAGTGCGGGTGCCGGCAAGCGCAGCAGTAGCCCCAACGCCGACACCGACGCCAACGCCGACCCCAACCCTGGGCCCGACTCCCACCCCGCTTGCAGCATCACCGCCGCCTGCGGAACGGCCAATCGAAACGCCAACCGACCCCTTGCTGCCCGAAGCGGTTGCGACGCCGGCGCCTGTGGCGAGCAGCACCGCGCGTACCACCTGGCCGATCGTTGCTGGTGGCGCGCTTGCCGTGCTGTTGCTGGCGCTGGGGGGATGGGTGATCGCCCAGCGGCGGCGAGCTGCCGGTCGCGACCCGGTTGAGCGCACCGACGTTGAGCAGGGCGACGTTGAGCGGGCGGACTCCGGGCGGGCCGCCGCGGCGCCAATGGCCAAGCTTCCCGCGGCACCGCCCGTCGCGCCGCCGCCGCCACAGCAACTGGCCAAACCTTCGCCTCTGCGCGTCCCAGCGCCCGTCCCATCGGCCGACCCGATACCTGTCCCGCCGCCCGCCGATTTAAAGCCCAAGCCATCAATGCTGCGGCCTGCAGCACCCGAAGCGGCCCCTGTATTGCGCCCCTGGCTCGAAATCGATTTCGTGGCCAAGCGCGCCGGGACGAACCTGACCAGTGCGACGGTGGATTTCGAGCTTGGCGTTCGGAATATCGGCTCGGTTGCCGCGCATGACGTTCGTATTCTGGTGCAATTGCTCACCGCCAATCCGGCACAGAGCGCGCAATTGCATAGCGTTTTCCGGCGTCCAGTTGATCAGCCCATCATGGCCCCGTTTGGGCTTGATCCGCTGGATACCGCGCGGATCAACGCAGTTGGCACGCTGGCCAGCGACAAGATCAACCGGATCGATCTTGATGGCCGCACCATGTTCGTCCCGATCCTAGCGGTCCGCGCTGTCTATGGTTGGGCGGGCAACAAGGGCGAACAGGGCACCACCGCCAACGCCTATATCCTGGGCGTTGACCGCGATGGGCAGGAAAAGATGGAGCCGCTATGGCTCGATAGCGGCCCGCGCATGGCCGATCGCATCACTCACCGCCTGCACGAGATTGGCATCAGGCAGTAGCGGACCCGTCGGTAGCGACAAATCCTATTATCACTGTTTGTCGATATTCAATTTATTGAGTGACGATAATCGGAGAATGATCGCGATGAAGCGGCACCGAGCCTTAACGTTCGGCGATTGGCCAGCCAGCGCCGGTGGTTGGGGGCTTATGGCTTTTGATTCGCCGGTGATCGGCTTGATGGCGGCGCTGATCGGACCGGCGCTGTTTGTCGCCTATCGATCGGCGGCGCGCTGGCGCGGCTGGGCAAAGGGAAGTCTTCCGGCCTGATCATGCGCCAGAAAAAAAGGGGCAGCTCCATCTGGAGCGGCCCCTTTTCGTATCGGTAATCGCTGCGTCCGAAGACGCAGGGAATTACTTGAGTTCGACGGTCGCGCCAGCTGCTTCCAGCTGAGCCTTGACCTTCTCGGCCTCGTCCTTCGAAACGCCTTCCTTGACGGCCTTTGGAGCCGATTCAACCAGCGTCTTGGCTTCGGTGAGGCCCAGGCCGGTCAGGGCGCGGACTTCCTTGATGACGTTGATCTTCTTGCCACCGTCGCCGGTGAGGATCACGTCGAATTCGGTCTGCTCTTCAACAGCAGGTGCTGCTGCACCGCCGCCGCCAGGTGCTGCAACTGCAACTGCTGCTGCAGCGCTAACGCCCCACTTTTCTTCAAGCATCTTCGAAAGCTCAGCGGCTTCGAGGACGGTCAGTTCACTCAGGCTGTCTACCAGCGCGTTCAGGTCTGCCATGATATTTTCTCCAGTTCGGGGGCGGGCATTGGCCCGTTGCCCCATCGTTGTTCAGTCAAAAAAAACCCGAAAATCAGGCTGCTTCCTTCTCCGCATAGGCAGAAAGAACGCGCGCAAGCTGCGCTGCCGGGGCCTGCGTGATCGTCGCCAGCTTGGTTGCCGGGGCAACAAGCAGACCGAGGATCTTGGCACGCAGTTCATCCAGCGAGGGCATCGTGGCGAGTGCCTTCACACCATCTACGTCGAGGACGGTCGTGCCCATTGCCCCACCCACGATTTCGAACTTGTCGTTCGTCTTCGCGAATTCCACAGCCACCTTGGCGGCTGCGACGGGATCAATCGAGGTGGCAAGACCAACTGGCCCGGTGAACATGTCACCCAGCGACAGATAGTCGGTGCCATCGAGCGCGATCTTGGCAAGCTTGTTCTTCGAGACCTTGTAGCTCGCCCCGGCTTCGCGCATTTTCGTCCGCAGCACAGATGACTGTGCAACGGTCATGCCCAGATTGCGGGTCACAACGACCACGCCAACTTCGGCAAAAGTGCGGTTCAGCTCGGCAACGAGTTCGGACTTTTCAGCACGATCCATGCCATTCTCCACGTTTTTGAACAGGCCGCACAAACGACCTGCCCGGTTCAAACCGGACGCAGGGGACTATCCCCAGCGTCCAGGGTGTCCATTCGATGGGGCATGGGAAACTGACCGCACTGGGCGGCAGCAAACCGAAGCGGGCCCAAGGGCGGCGCAAGCGGTTCAAAAATTCCATTCCCCGTCTCGGCAGGAAATTAAGGCTGGAGGATTCCAGCCACCTACTGTCTCGGACGGCAACCCGGTTCGCACGAATGCTGGCCGGGTGATGGCGTGCGCTTAGCGGGATTGGGGTGAAAGTCAATCCGGTGGTCGTCGCCAGCATCGCCGGGACCGCCTTGCTCTCCGGCGCTTGCCATCGCAATGAATGACGCGACTTAAGGTTGGAGGGGAAGGCCGCATGAACAGTTCGCCACCGTCGCTGGCCATCATCACCGGCGCGTCGTCTGGGGTGGGCCTCTATACCACCGCGGCGCTGATTGAGCGGGGCTGGCACGTGATTATGGCGTGTCGCGACATAGAAAAAGCGGCAGTCGCTGCTGATGAGATAGGCCTGCGGGCGGATCGGTTTGAGATCGCCCATCTTGATCTGGCGTCGCTGGCATCGGTGCGGGCATTTGCCGCGGCGTTCCGGGAAAGCGGGCGGCCGCTGGATGCGCTGGTGTGCAACGCCGCCACCTATCTGCCGCTGCTGAAGCAACCGGAACGCTCGCCCGAAGGCTATGAGTTGAGCGTTGCCACCAATTATCTCGGCCATTTCCTGCTGGCAAACCTGATGCTGGCCGATCTGCAGCGTGCGCCCGCCCCCCGGCTGGTGACGCTGGGCACCGTTACTGCCAATTCAGAGGAATTTGGCGGGCGCATCCCCATTCCCGCACCGGCCGATCTGGGTGATCTGGAGGGGCTGGAAGCGGGGTTCAAGGCACCGATTTCGATGATCAACGGCAAGGAATTCAAGGCCGGCAAGGCGTATAAAGACAGCAAATTGTGCACGATGATGATGAATCGCGAACTTCATGCGCGATATCATGCACAGACCGGCATCATCTTCAGCACGCTATACCCCGGCTGCGTGGCTGAAACGCCGCTCTTCCGGCATGCGCCGCCGTTGTTTCAAAAGATTTTTCCGTGGTTCCAGAAAAACATCACCAAGGGATATGTGTCGCAGCCGCTGTCGGGTGATCGCGTGGCGCAGGTGGTGGCCGATGATGGCTTTACGCAATCGGGCGTGCATTGGAGCTGGGGCAACCGCCAGCAATTGGGGCGCGCGGCGTTTGCGCAAGGCCTGTCGAGCAAGGCGACCGATATTGGCCGTTCGCAGCGGCTATGGGCGCTGAGTGCGACACTGGTGGGGCTGGGCTAAAGGCCCGATAGTGGACCGATAGCGGCCCGATACCGGCAGGGTCGTTTTTTCGCACCTGACCGCTGGAACCTGTTATGCTGCTGATAAGTTAAACGGATTGACGACACTCGACTCCTGTTTCGCCGATGATTCTGCCGGGGATGGCTTTCGCTTCGCGAGCCTCCGGCCCCCTTTGAAAGGGGGCTGATTTGTTAAATGCGCACTTGATCCATCCAGAAGTTCAAACCGGCCTGGCGCTGGCACTGGTTGCGGCGTCAGATGCGCCCATATTGTTGCTGAACAGCGATTTGGTCGTGCAGGCGGCCAGCCGTTCCTTTGTCGATACTTTTGGTCTTGGTCCGCAGGATCTGGCCGGGCAGGCGCTTGGCGCAATCGGCACTGGCCAATGGGCTGCCCCCCAGCTTGCATCGCTGTTGCAAGCAACGGCGGCGGGCAGCACCGAGATTGGCCCTTATGAAATGGACGCGTCCTTTGGCGATTCCGGCCCGCGCAAGCTGGTGCTGACGGCGCGCCGCCTGGATTATGGCGATGCGGACCAGGTGTTGCTGATGCTGACGGCGCTTGATGTTACCGAGGCGCGGCTGGTGCTGAAGCTGAAGGACGATCTGATCCGCGAAAAGGCGGTGTTGTTGCAGGAATTGCAGCACCGCGTCGCCAACAGCCTGCAAATCGTCGCCAGCGTGCTGTTGCTTAGCGCGCGACGCGTGCAATCAGAGGAAACGCGCGTCCACCTGCGCGATGCGCACCAGCGGGTTATGTCCGTCGCCGCTGTCCAAAAACAGTTGGCCGTGACGACGCTGGGCGACGTGAAACTGGCCAATTACATGGCCGATTTATGCGCCAGCCTGGGCGCGTCGATGATCCGGGATCATGATCAGATCTCGATCACCGTAACGGTCGATGCCAGCACGGCCACCGCCGATACCTCTGTCAGTCTGGGCCTTATTGTCACTGAATTGGTGATCAACGCCCTGAAACACGCATTTCCCAGCCACCGGCACGGGGTGATCAAGGTTGGTTATGAATCGATGGGCGACGCCTGGGCGCTTTCCGTCAGCGACAACGGGGTGGGCATTCCCAGGGGCGATGCGGCACCCGAGCCGGGGCTTGGCACCAGCATCGTTGAGGCACTCGCCAAGCAGTTAAAGGCCAAGGTGGAAATTGCCGACCTTAACCCCGGGACCAGGGTGTCAATCGTTCACGCCTGAACCACCGGTTATGCCCCGGCGCGCTCTGCGGTCCAGTTGGCGATGCCGCGCCGGGCATCCTGCACGAAGCGCGAACGCCGCACGCCTTCCAGAAACAGCCCGCCGACAATCTTGCCGACGATCCCCACGGGCCGCTTGAACTGGATCAACAGCACGATCCGCGTTTCATCGGTGTCGTTGCGCACTTCGTGGTTGACGACATCGTCAAAGATCAGCGCCTTTCCTTCTTCCCACTGCACCCATTCATCAATCACCCGCATGCGGCAATTGGCGCTGTCTTTGGGAACCTGGATGCCCAAATGGCAGGTCAGGAAAGCCTTGGTAACGCCGGTGTGCGGCGGAATATGCGTGCCGGGGACGAGCACCGAGAAGAAGGCGGAGTTGAGGCCGGGGATACGCTCCACGATTTCGGTGGTGCGCGGGCATTTGGCGCAATTGGCTGGATCGCGGTAACGATAGCCGATCAGGAATAACGACCGCCAGCGCCCCGCCGGTGCGATGCGGCGGTGATCGGGCGATATCGTTGCCAGCGGCGGCACCTTATCCAGATCGCTGAGCGCTGCCATCGCCTCATCACGGATGATCGCCCAGTTGCTCTCCACCATCTTCACCCAGGGGAAGATCGCGGTATCAACGATGGGCGGGTTGCCGATTTTGGATGAAGCGACGATCCACCGATTCGTCTTTGGCTGAATCCATTTGCCGAACCGCATGATCAGCGGCTTTTTCGGCACAAGTGCCGAGCTGGGCGGCAGCGTGGCGTCGATGGCATCGGGGATCACCGCCGGAACGTCGCCCGAAACGGCGTCTGCACCGGTCGCTGCTTGATGTCCGTGGTCCACGATGAAACGTCCTTGCAATCTATTCACTGATCGAGCGCGCTAACGGCCAATTCAGGCGATGATGCGGCGGCGATTGCCTCAACTTGCGCGCGATGACCAGCCATAGACGTCAAAAAGGGCCGGGATTGCGCCCGGCCCTTCGTGATTGTTCAGCGTGATTGGGTTCAGGCGCCGATATCGGCGGTATCCACCTTCACGCCCGCGCCCATTGTTGAGCTGACGGCGATCTTGCGGACATATTTGCCCTTGGCACCCGATGGCTTGGCCTTGACGACCGCATCGACCAGCGCGTCGAAATTGCGGCGCAGGTCTTCCTGAGTGAACGATGCCTTGCCCAGGCCTGCATGGATGATGCCGGCCTTTTCAACGCGGTATTCGATCTGGCCGCCCTTGGCTGCCTTCACGGCTTCACCGACGTTCATCGTCACGGTGCCAAGCTTTGGGTTGGGCATCATGCCCTTTGGCCCCAAAATCTTGCCCAGACGACCGACAACGCCCATCATGTCTGGCGTAGCGATGCAGCGATCGAAATCGATCGTGCCGCCCTGCACCAGCTCCATCAGGTCTTCGGCACCAACAACGTCTGCACCGGCTTCGCGGGCTTCATCAGCCTTTGCACCCTTGGCGAACACGCCAACGCGGACTGTTTTGCCGGTGCCGGCGGGGAGTGTGACGACGCCGCGGACCATTTGGTCGGCGTGGCGGGGATCGACGCCCAGGTTCATCGCGATTTCGATGGTTTCGTCGAACTTGCTGGTCGCATTGGCCTTTGCCAGCGCAATCGCGTCGTTGATGCCATAGAGCTTTTCGCGGTCAACCGCGGTGGCCAGGGTCTTTGCCTTTTTGGTCAGCTTTGCCATGATATCAGCCCTCCACCACGTCGAGGCCCATTGCGCGGGCGCTGCCTTCGATGATGCGGGTTGCCGCTTCGATATCGTTGGCGTTCAAATCCTTCATCTTGGTCTGCGCAATCTCGGTCAGCTTTGAGCGCGCGATCGTGCCCGCAGAAACCTTGCCCGGCTCCTTGGAGCCCGACTTCAACCCGGCTGCCTTTTTGATCAGGAAGCTGGCAGGCGGCGTCTTGGTTTCAAACGAAAAGCTGCGATCAGCAAACACGGTGATGATCGTTGGAATCGGCATGCCGGTTTCCAGATCGCCGGTCGACGCGTTGAACGCCTTGCAGAATTCCATGATGTTCACGCCGCGCTGGCCCAAGGCTGGGCCGATTGGCGGGGATGGGTTGGCTTTGCCTGCAGGTACCTGCAGCTTGATATAGCCGGTAATCTTTTTTGCCATGTCTCACTCTTTCAAAGAGCGACCAATTGCCGGTGCGCTCCATTCAAGTTTAGCGGTACAAGCGCCCCGGATCAGGTCCAGGGCTCCCGCGCGAATTTTCCATACCGTAGCAGTGGAAGAGCGGGCGCATAGCGTAAGCCCGCGGCATGCGCAACGCAGCATTTGCTATCGGCCCGCCAATCAACGGCACAGGTGGCGACGCTTGCGCGCGGGCCCATATTGCGGTTTCCTGTTGCCATTCCCCCTTATGGAGTCCCGCCATGACCGACGCCCCTGAAGCCCCCGCCAACCAGCCCGCCGGCTATGTGCCCCCCGCCGTGTGGACATGGGAGCCGGGCAATGGCGGCCAGTTCGCCAACATCAACCGCCCCATTTCAGGCGCGACGCATGAAAAAGCGCTGCAAATTGGCAAACACCCCATCCAGCTTTATTCGCTGGGAACCCCCAACGGGGTGAAGGTGACGATCATGCTGGAGGAGCTGCTGGCGGCGGGCCATTCGGGCGCGGAATATGATGCCTGGCTGATCAACATCGGCCAGGGCGACCAGTTCGGCAGCGGTTTTGTGGCGGTGAACCCCAATTCCAAAATCCCCGCGATGGTGGATCATTCGGTCGATCCCGTGATCCATCTGTTCGAAAGCGGATCGATGATGATCTATCTGGCGGAAAAATTCGGCGCGTTCCTGCCAACAGACCCGCACAAGCGCGCCGCGACGCTGAACTGGCTGATGTGGCAAATGGGATCAACCCCGTTTCTGGGCGGCGGCTTTGGCCATTTCTATGCCTATGCGCCGTTCAAGATGCAGTATCCGATTGATCGATACGCGATGGAGGTAAAGCGCCAGCTCCACGTGCTCGACACGCATCTGGCGACCCATGAATATATGATCGGCAGCGAATACACGATCGCCGATATGGCCATTTACCCCTGGTATGGCGCCGGCATCCGCGTGGCCTATAACGCCCGCGAATTCCTGGGGATCGATGACTACAAAAACATCGCCCGCTGGACTGACCAGATCGGCGAGCGCGAGGCCGTAAAGCGCGGCGCGCGGGTGAACCGCGTGTTCGGCGATCCGGCAAAGCAGTTGCCTGAGCGGCATGATGCGAGCGATTTCGACCGGGTGGTTGAGATTAGCCCGGCATAAAGCGTCGTGCTCAAAAAATGAATCGTCATCAACTCAGTT
>FSSH01014601.1_pt4 | contig 10946 bp, 9 predicted proteins | sample 1166101 | NCBI WGS metagenome assembly FSSH01 (sample SAMEA32972668, study PRJEB13176) | freshwater metagenome | biome: Drinking water system; feature: Biomass in drinking water that filtered by 0.45 um membrane; material: drinking water | place: USA | collected 2012-12-20 | depth 0 m | reverse complement strand
AGCTCACCACCAGTATCAATAATGTGCCGTTTACTTCGAGCATTTTTGCAAAATCTCTATTTCTTCCGTCGACTCTAAGCCTTAGTCTCACCGTCAGGCCACAGAGGGCCCATAGCACAGCTCCTCCCCAAGAGGAGGAGCTGTCTTAATCAGATTGACTATTTGCTTCCCAATCCGAACAACTGGAGGGAGACGAGGAAGGCGAAGAGACCGAGGGCTTCCATCAAGGCGGCGAAGATGATGCCGTTGATGAGCAGCTTACCCTGCATTTCAGGTTGACGAGCCATCCCTTCGAGGGCTCTAGACGCTGCGATACCGATACCGATACCAGGAACGCCGACGCCGATGGCGCCGAGACCAGCGCCGAGAAGCGCTGCGCACTTGATCAAGGTAACGTTGTCAACACCGCCCGCCATTGTTCCAGCCTGGGCAATCAATTGGTGGTCCACTGCATTTCTCCTTCAATATGACCGAAAATTCGCCAGCTGCCTCAGCTTCCAAGGCAGAGCTTATGCTCCACCTCAGGATTGCCGCCGCATTTGCTGCAACTTGCACCCTAGTGGTTCTGCAAAAGGCGTACAAATTATATCAGGATGAAACTGCCTTCCTGTGCCGGTGAGAGACCGTTAAGCCTGGCTCTAAGCGCATGAATACTGGTGTCTGACCGCAGGTACAGTCCCTGACCCGCGACTTTACTACAAGTGAAAGTGAACAATTTCCTAATACCCTGGGTTAATTATGGTAACGCTTCCCTCACAATCAGCCTCTGAAGCGGGTAGCCAAGCCCATGACAAGATGCTCGTCTATGGCTTGTATATAACAAAAGCGCCTCACCGTGAAGGCAAGGCGCTCAATGTTTGAGAAGTTGCTATTTAGTGATGCTCTGCTACCGCTGCACCAATGTAGATGGAAGTGAGCAGGGTGAAGACGAAGGCCTGCACCAGTGCGATGAATACTTCGAAGCCCATGACGGCTGTGGGCAGGACGGCCGGGCAGATCTTCAAGAAGGCGGAGCGCAGCATTTCGTCGGCGGTGATAACCAGAAGAAGACGGAGAGCCAGGGTTGCCGGTCTCACCACCAGGTCGAGCCACTCCAGGGGCGCAATGGGCTTCAAGCAGAACAGCTTGATGTATTCGAAGCCGTGTACCATCACACCGGAGCCCAGGTAGGTGAGAATGGCTATGGCAGCCAGTCCCGCTGTGACGTTGAAGTCGGTGGTAGCGGCCGCCACTTCGAAATGCTCGTGGTTGACATGGGGCCACCAGGACATATGCTCGATCACTTGATAAGGGAAAATGCCGATCAAGTTGGAAGCCAGGATGAACATGAAGAGACCGCAGAGAAGCGGCAGATAAGTTTTGTAGCGGTGGTCGCCGATGGCGCCTTTAGCGATGTCGGCAATAAAGGTGTAAAGCCCTTCCAGAATGGCCTGGCCCTTGCCGCCTGGTCCTTCCACCACCAGGTTGCCCGTGATGGAAGCACAGGTGAGGAGGATGCCGCCCATGGCCACCCAACTGAGAATGATGGTGTCGGCATGGATATCACCGACGGTTCCCAGGTAGGGAATCTGCATCTGATTCAAAGCCGAGTCATGAACGAGGGTGGACAGGGGAAGATTCTTGCCTAGCATGTCTAAAACTGTTCTCTCACTTGGGAACAAACGCAGGTATGCTCTTGAAGACCAAGCCGCAAACCGCGTTTAAATGATAACAGATACCTATTAGGGCCCGGCTCAAGAGCCTTTAATGTAAAACCCCACTAGTCTCCAGGCTAGCTTTCACTGCTTTCCGCTTCTTTCTGCCGCCGCTCTTTATCCAGCCGGCTCTGCCTTTCCATGCCGTTTGAGCGCTTGACCACAAAGGTCAATCCCAGGGTCAAGCCCAGCAAAATACCCCCAACTACCCCCCAGGGAGCGCAGTTGAGCCGACTATCCAGCTGATCTCCACCCAGGTAGCCGGCCAGGCTCAAAAAGACTATGGCCGCCCCCATTTCAGAAGCCATCATAATCTGGGCGCCGAGGCTGCCGCCTTCGCTTCTGTCGTTCTTGGAGCTTTCATTCTTCATAATGTCTTCAACTTAGACAGGGATTTATCCCCGTCGGCCGGGGTTGACGATGTAAAAAGCGGGCATAAGAGTTACAACCAGGTTTGTCTATTATCATGTTAAGAGCAAATTCATGCTATGACTAGATATTGATCAAATCGCCCGTCCTTAATGGAAGGAGTTTCTCTCAGATGCTGGACCGCTTAGTACAAGTCATGAAGGCTGCATTCAACGCCCTTTTAGGTAAGGTTGAAGACCCGCAGATGATGCTCGAGCAGTCATACAACGAGTTGCAAAGCAACGTAATTTCAGTGAGACAGGCTGTAGCTCAAGCCATTGCCACTGAGAAGCAGTTGGAGCGCGAACTACAAAAGAATAAAGACCAGGCTGCCACCTGGCAGAACCGTGCCGCCATGGCCGTGGAGCAAAACAGCGATGAACTGGCCAGGCAAGCCCTGCAGAGAAAACAACAATATGCCCAGGCGGCAGCCGACCTGGAAACCCAGCTTAAGACCCAGAAAGAGGCTACGGCCGGGCTGAGACAGCGCCTGGGCGAGTTGGAAAATGAGCTGCAGAAGGCCAATACCAAGAAGCAAGTGCTCATTGCCCGCGACAAAGCGGCCAAAGCCACTATCAAAGCCAATGAGATTCTCTCCAAAACCAACACCTCCGGTGCTCTTTCGGTAATGGAGCGGATGGAGTCCAAGGTGCAGGAGAAGGAAGCGAAAGCCCTTGCCCTGGGAGAACTATCGGGAGACTCCCTGGAGAAGCAATTTAAGAGCTTTGAAGGCAAAAGCGATATTGAACTGGAATTACTTGCCCTCAAAGGCGAAATGGGCAAAACAGCCGAACCCAAGCTAATCAATACAGACAAGCAAGACGCCGTGCTTCTGGAGCGTCAGCACGATAATGTCGATTCCTCTATTGAGGTTCAAGAGGTCCGCGAGCTGAAGACCAACGACTGAAGTAATCCTCGAAAGTACCCGAGAGGATTGCTTTGCGACAATTTTGCGCCTCCTCGATGAGGAAGGTGACATTGTGTATGGCTAAAAGCATTAGACCGGCCATTTCTCCCTGACGAACCAGATGATGGAGATAGGCCAGGCTGTGATTCTTGCAAGTGGAGCAAGGGCAGGTCTCGTCTATGGGACCGAAATCTTTACGGAAACCGGCATTCTTCACAGCCAGTCGTCCTTTGCTGGAAAAGACCGTGCCATGCCGGGCCAGCCTTGTGGGAGAAACGCAGTCGAACATATCGATACCACATCTGATGGCATATACCAGATCCCAGGGGGTACCCACTCCCATTAAGTAACGGGGTTTTTCCCGGGGCAAAAGGGGCGTGGTGTGGAGCACAATACGCTCGATAGTGCGCCGGTCTTCCCCCACCGCCACACCGCCCACGGCATAGCCGGGCAGCTCGAAGGCGGTGACGGCCTGCACGGATTCTTCCCGCAGGTGCTCGTACATGCTGCCCTGAACAATGCCGAAGAGTGATTGGTCTTGCTTGCGCTTATGTTCCTTCTGGCAAACCTCGAGCCAGCGGTGGGTGCGCTCCATGGCCGCACGGGCCTCTTCTTCGCTGGCCGGATTCTTCACACATTCGTCAAAGGCCATCATGATGTCCGGACCGATGGCGCTCTGGATGGTCATAGACTCTTTGGGTCCGATAAAGTGCGTCTTGCCGCCTTTATGGTCTTTAAAGTACACCCCTTCCTCCGTGATCTTGCGCAGGGCGTCCAGGCTGAAAACCTGGAAGCCGCCGGAATCGGTCAGGATGGGCTTATCCCAGTGCATAAACTTATGCAAGCCGCCCGCTTCTTTTATAAGTTCGTGACCGGGTCTCAGGTAAAGATGATAGGAATTGGAGAGCACAATCTGGGCGCCGCAATCGGCCGTCTGCTCCCAGGTGAGAGCACGCAAGGCGGCATTGGTGCCGACCGGCATGAAAACGGGGGTCTCCACCACCCCATGGGGAGTAGTGAGCAGTCCGGCTCTGGCGCCGGACCAGGGACAAACCGCCTGAACTTCATAGGAAAGAGCGGGAGAATCGAATTTGCTCACCGAGCCGACCTTGGTCTGAGCCGGATTATTTGAGCTATTGCTTGAGGTTGCCATAAGCTCTGATTATAGCGAATCGGGCCCAAAGAGTAATTCCCGGGCGAGGTGGCCAGTACCTGTGTAATAATGCCGCACATGAAGACCCGCATCAGAAAATCTAGACATGGAAGCTTGAGCACGGCTTTCCTTGCCCTTTTACTGAGCTTCGGCGTCCACGGCCTGGCTCAAGCCGCCGACTTAAGTCCGGAAGATCTGGCTCGTAACAATTCAACCATTAAGCGCTGGCTCGAGAAGGATAGACGTATCTTTCTCAACCCTGTCTCGCCGGAGGAAGTGGAGGTAGTTTTGATCAGGCGCACCGAGCCGCTTAGTTTTCTGTTTATCATGGGCAGATATAAGCAGGGGCAGCAAGAAGCAACTGCAGCCAAGCCCACGGTAGCGAAGGTAAAGGAAAAAGATCGCCTCTTCAAGGAAGTGCAGGAAGCCTCCGCCAGTCTTTTGAAAGACTCCACCCGCAGTGTCGTTCTTCTTGATGAAAAAGGAGAGCCGCCACCTGCCGCCTATGCCACTGAACTGGATGAGAAGAGCTTAAATAGCGCCTTTACCTTGCTTTGTCTGGGTGAGTACGGGCGCGCCCGCAAGATTCTTCAGGTCAATCAGGCAAACCTGTCTCAGTCCATGCTCATTAACCTGGCCATGCTGGAAGCCATGAACGGCAATGTCAAAAAGGCAGAAGAGATTCTCGGCCGGTTCAGCCAGGAAGACCCTGCTAATGCAACTGCCCAGTTCAATCTTGCCTATTTGCGCATGACCCAGGGCAAAACCAAGTATGCCGGAAGCCTCCTCAAGCCTCTCTGCGAGGGGGAAAGCAAAGGGAGACTGAAGCTCCTGAGCTTAATAAGTCTTGCCCGGCTGTCACTCTTCGAAGGTAAAGGCGAGGAAGCCGAGCGGTATGCCCAGCAAGCTCTGGCTGATTTTCCCGATAGTCTCGATAGCCTTGATACCGCCGGAGATATCGCTCTTGCCGCCAGGAATTATAGAAAGGCCATTCAGTACCTTACCCCGGTGGCGCAGGCCCGTAAGTCGGAAACCCGCTACTTGCTTAAGCTGGCAGAAGCTCATCAGGAACTGGGCGAAACGGATCGGGCCATCAAACTGCTCAATCAAGCCTGCGACATTGAACCGGAAAGCGTCACCGCGCACCTGGCTTTAGGGAAAACCTATCTTGCCAACAAAGATTTCCTGCCGGCTCGCTTGCAATTGGAACGGGCTCTAGAGCTCAAGCCAGGCATTGATGAGAAAAGGAAAATCTTCGCACCGTTCATCAAGGTGCTCAACACCATGAACGACGACAAGGCGCTCGATAAGTGGACGGCGCTCTGGGTGAAGGAAAACCCGGACCAGGCTATTACGCACTACAACCGCGGCTGGTACCTGACTCACATAGAGAAGAACGTCGAGGCCATTGCCGCCTACAAGGCGGCCCTCAAATGTGATGCCAAAATGAATACCGCTCGCTATAACTTAATTTATTTGCTTGCCAAAAGCGGTCAGACGGAGGAGGCCAGGCAAGAAGGACAACTCTTCCTCAATTCAACCGGCTCTGCGGCTGATAAAAAGCAAATCGAAAGCATGCTTGCATCAATCGAAAAGCTCACCGGCAAGAAGAAACCATAAGCTTTTCCTGGCCAAGGCAGCCTCAATATCAGGTCTTAAATCAACTATAGTTAAGGCAAGGGGCTCAAGGCTGCGGTTAAATATACTGACATCTAAACTGAAGAAGCTATCTCGCATTTATGGCATCAAACATCAAAAAAGCCTTCAGCAGCGCCCTTGTAGCCGGTCTGGTCTTTCTCGGCTTGAACGCTTCCATGGGCCTACCCCTGGGCGGTTCAGACGGCAGCGGCGCCGATCAGATTCAGCGTAACCTGCTTGCCGCCGGTCAAACCCTTGAGTCGTCGCCCCGTCATATTTTGGGCGATCCGGTTGTCTTGCTGGGTTCTTCACTTGTAATGTCGCCGCTCTGGGCTGCCGATGTACGACTGGGGCATTTCCTGCAGGACGTAAACCTGCACCATCGCAGCCTTCACATGAAGGAAGAGATGGATAAGTTCGGTTATCACAAGGACGCCGTCTCCCTTGCCACTCCCGGGCAGTTCGTATCGGACGCCTATCTGATAGTTGACAAGTATCTATCCGATAAGAATCGTCCGCAAATCCTTATATATGGAATTGCCCCCCGGGATTTCATGGATAGCACCACCTCCGGTCTGGTCACCTCGGTCTTCAACCAACTGGTAGCAATCACCGACATGCCCAAGATCAAAGACCTTTTTCTTGAGAGCTTCGACGACCACATGAACTTCGTGCTGGAACGCACGGTCTTTCTATACCACAAGAGAAACCGCTACCAGACTAAGTTTGAGGAAGCCGTCGAGAAACTGACCTGCCGCCTCGACAAATATCTGCCCCCTAAAACCGAAAGCGCCGCTGCTCCATTTTTGATGGGCACCGACCATGATGCCATATGGAAACAGAGCACCGAGGAGTACGCCAGGCGCTATAAAACCTCCAACGAGCCTCTGTTCCAGAAACAGACCAAGTGCTTGCGAGCACTCATGCAGCTCTGTAAAGAGCGCAACATCAAACTGTATATAGTGGCTATGCCTTTGAGCAAGACCAATTTAGCCCTCATGCCTCCCGGCTTGTACCAGCACTACATGGACACGCTCAAGCACGAGACAACTGAGGCCCGGGTACCTTTAATAGACCTGGCCGCCGACGGCAAGTACACCGATGACGACTTCTATGACACCGTGCACCTGAATCAGACTGGCGGGGAGCGTTTCATCAAGCAGATGACGGCCCTGGTCAAGGCTGATTCCCAGGGGCTGGCCTTTACCCCCGAACTCCTCAAGGACGTAAAAGTGGATAGACCGGAAGCGGTCAAACCTCAGCTGGCAACCCCGGCCCTCACCAGCCCAGCGTTGTAATCAGAGCCCGGAAGTCGCCGCGATTCCAGAGCCAGATATGCACGGCAAAGACAAGCTGTTCGGTGGCAATGCGGCCGCTCTTCACCAGGTCATAGCCGTAGAGAACAGCCTCCAGGCATTCCTTCGTCAGTATCTGCCTGTTTAAGATGAACTCCTTTACCTTCTCCTCGTCGCCTTCCTGCCTGCCGACCAGCTCGATTTGTTCCAGCTCCGACAGGGGCACCAGACCCAGTACCTCTAGAAGTGCCGTTAGAGATTGCGGCTTATCCAGGATCAAGGCCTTGGGCTTGATTGAGGCCAGTTCTTCCAGACTGAACTCCAGAAGCTGACCGGTGCGGGCACAATGCCTGAGCATCTGACTGGCCCTCAAGGCATCCACCGTACCAGCCTCTATATATTTCTGAGCGCGCAGAGCCGACTGTACCAGTTGCTCCGACAGTATCCCCTCATCCACCAGGACCTGACCGAGAGGCTGCGCCGCGCTCATGCTTTTTTCCACGCAGCCGAGCAGATCGAGTTCACCAATCAATTCTGAAAGCACGAGCAGTTCGCCGAGCCTGACGAAATTCTGCTCCCGGAACTTTTTAAAGCCCCCGAATTCCAGAATTTCTTCTATATGATCGCCGTGCATATGGGAGAGCTTGAGGGCGCCCACGGCCTCTCCGCGAGCGATGCGCCCTTCCTTTACCAGAAGCTTGGCGGTGAGTCCGGAATAAGCCGATTTTTCATCCAGGCAGTTTTGCAGAATGAGTACTCTTACCAGGGGCAAGCCTGAAACAATGCTGGTTTCCATAGCCGTCATTAAGTCGTCGCGATTGATGGCGCCGGCATCAATGAAGAGTTCACCCAGGGAAAGACCAAAATCGATGACTTCAATTCGGCTACCGCTCTCAATTAGATTCTCAAGGAAAGTGCGACCGTTCTCCCTTATGTAAGCAAGCATGGACAGGGCCAGGTCGGGCTGCAGGAAGTGTTCTCGGATCAGGTTTTGAGCCTGGAGGGTGCCGTAGAGCTCTCTTTCGGTCATGAGACCGGAGTCGATTAAAATCTTTCCAAGGGGTTGCCTGCGCGCCACGGACATACTCAAAGCCGCTTCAATGTTTTCCTTTTGCACCAGCCCGGCGCCGCTCAGGAGATCGCCTATCTGGCTGGAAGTATGCTGTGACACGGGTCTACCTCGAATATTTACCGCTAAAGTATATCCTCTTGATATAAGAAGAGCAGAAAAATTCATGGTGCAACCGCAACTTGACCGGCGCCAGGCAGAGCTTAACCGGGGCCGAAAAGACTGGTACATGCCGGAGTAGCATGATCATGTTACTTACCATAGTATATACTTATACCACCGGTGATACTAAGGAAAAGGCACGGTAAATCAGATAGACCAAGCATAAGCAGCCTATATACAGTGCTCAACCCGCCATTTATCGTATTCGCCCCGGGCTCAAATGGATGACATACTGCCCCTGAAGAGCTAAAATAGGGTTCTATGCTTGACACCAAATGCAGTGTGTAGTCTAATTCGGCTGTACACTGACGAGCCAATAGTGTTTTCCAACTCTGGGAGTCTCTTTTGCGAATCAAAGAAATCGAGCTTGATAATTTCAAGTCTTTCGGCAAGCAGACTCTGGTCCCGCTTCTAGACGGATTCACAACCATATCCGGTCCGAACGGGTCAGGCAAATCGAATATCATTGACAGTTTGCTCTTCGCCCTTGGTCTTTCTTCCACCAGAACCATGCGGGCGGAAAGGCTTCCCGACTTGCTCAATAACCTGAGCGGTAGAAACGAAGCTCGGGTAAGAGTCAAGTTCACCAACGATGAAGGCCACGAACTGGAAGTTATCCGCCGCATACGCGTCAAGGATACCGGCTATACCTCTACTTATATTCTGAACGGCAAGGTTGCCACTCTTACAGAAGTACATGACGAGCTGATTAAATACAACGTCAGCCCCACCGGCTATAACGTCATCATGCAGGGCGACGTCACAGGCATTGTCACCATGAGCGCCAGTGAAAGGCGCAAGATCATCGATGAATTGGCAGGCGTAGCCGAATTCGACCGCCGCATCGACCAGGCCCAGAACGAATTATCTTCCGTGGGCGAAAAGATCGAACTGCAAAAAATTATTCTCACTGAGATCCTGGCTCGCCTGGAAGTTCTCAAAACAGACCGCGATCAAGCCCTCAAGTATCTCGACCTCAAGACCCAGAAAGAGACCGTGGAGCGCGATCTGGTTTTCGTGCGGGCCGCCGAGCTGGAAGAGAAAGCTTCCTTGGAACTGAAGGAAATCGAAAAGCTCAACAGCAAAGAAGAAGCCCTCAACGAAAAACTCGACAAGACTGAAATAGCCCTGGTCAGCCTGCGGGCAGAACTCGGACGCATCGAGCAAGAAATTAGAGAGAAGGGCGGCAATGAGCAGCTCCTCTTGCGCCAGGACCTTGAAAACAAACGAGGCGAATTGACCAGGGAAGAGAACAAGCTCTCCAACCTGGAAGGCGTTATTGGAGAAAANNGAAAAAACAAAGCAATCCAAGCAAGTCGGAGCTCAGATCAAAGCCATTGACAGGCACCTTACCGACCTCTCCAAGCAGAAGAAACAGCACCAGACCGACCAGACCGCCGTCAAAGCGGTGCTTGCCGAAAAGCAGGCGGCCCTCATGGAGGTGTTGTCTGAAATAGAAGTACTGCGCCAGGAGAAGGACAAGTCTTCCGACAAAATCTCCAATTTGCACTCCGACCTGCAGAAACTGAGGGACGAGCGGCACCAGCTGGAAGTTCGTAAGACGGCTCTCAAGACCAAGCGTGAGAGTCTTGAAAGAGAGCTGGAGAATCTTCGCACCAGAGCCACCGAGCAAATTGCCCGAGTCGCTCAGGTAAAGGGACTGCTTGGCAAATTAGAATTCGAATACCAGGACCACAAGGCCCTGGTAGCCGGCATCGAACGCTCCATCCAACAGTTGGAAGGCGAGCTGGAATCCACCAAGGAAGAAATCGAAAGCAAGCGCCATGCCCAGGATACGGTCAACCGCCGCCTCATCGAGCTTGAGACCACCAGAGAAGTACAGGGTGAAAGCGGATACGGCCGGGCCGTAGAGGCCATTCTCGCGGCAAATATACCGGGCGTGCACGGCACTATAGGCCAGCTCGGTTCAGTGGACAGCCAGTACACCACCGCCCTGGAAACAGCCATCGGCCCCCGCCTGGCTCATATCGTGGTGGATGACGATCAGATCGCCCAGAAGTGCATTGAATATTTGAAAGCCAATCAGGCCGGTCGAGCCACCTTTGTGCCCCTCAATCGCATTCAAACTCAACCTCCTGGTCTTCTGCCCAATAGACCGGGAGTAGTCGATTTCGCCTATAACCTGATCAATTTCAACCCGCGCTTTGTCAAAGCCTTCCAGTACGCCTGTGGTCAAACCATTGTGGTGGACACCATGGAGAACGCCAGAAAGCTTATCAACCAGGCCCGTATGGTTACCCTGGAAGGTGAACTCTTCGACAAGTCCGGTAGTATCTCCGGCGGTAACGACAACAAGGCTAAGTTACACTTCGGCAGCCGCGGCGAGTCTGATCTTTCCGTGCTCAAACAAACGGCCAAGAGCCTTGCCGATCAAATTCGCTGGCTGAAAGATTCTATTAAAGAGCTGGAAAACTCTCTCGCTGAAGAGCGCAGCAAGCTTGGCAAAGCCAAAGAAAACATGGCCCATAAGCTGGCTGAGCTGGAGAGCAAGCGCAAGCAAGTTAAAGAAATAGAAGAAGATGTAGAGGGCATCAAGCCTCAACTACGGGAAAAAGGCGATGAAGTAGAGAAGATTGAGCAAGAGGCAGCCAGCCTTGAG
>FSSH01006890.1_pt1 | contig 10963 bp, 7 predicted proteins | sample 1166101 | NCBI WGS metagenome assembly FSSH01 (sample SAMEA32972668, study PRJEB13176) | freshwater metagenome | biome: Drinking water system; feature: Biomass in drinking water that filtered by 0.45 um membrane; material: drinking water | place: USA | collected 2012-12-20 | depth 0 m | reverse complement strand
TCCGGGTCGTTTCGACCGTCAGGTGGTCATTGACAGACCCGATGTGAGCGGCAGAGAGCAGATTCTCAACGTGCACGGCAAAGGTAAACCCTTGGCCAAAGATGTAGACCTGAAAATACTAGCCAGACGCACCCCCGGCTTCACCGGTGCCGACCTGAGCAACCTTATCAACGAGGCTGCCTTGATTGCCGCCCGGGCCGACAAGCGCGAGATTGAAATGACCGATCTGGAGCTGGCCATCGACAAAGTGATAGCCGGTCCCGAGAAGCGCTCACGTCTTATCCCGCCGAAAGAGAAAGAGATGACGGCTTACCACGAAGTTGGTCATGCCCTCATGAATGTCCTCCTCCCTCATGCTCATCCCCTGCACAAAGTTACGATTATTCCCCGGGGCTTTGCTCTTGGACTGACCATGGCTGTGCCTGAGGAAGATGTGCTTTCCATGACCAAGGCCATGATCGTGGACCAGATAGGCGTATGCCTGGGTGGTCGTGTGGCGGAGGAAGTGGTTTACGGTGATGTCACCACCGGCGCTCAAAACGACCTCGAGAAGAGCACCGGGCTTGCACGCCGCATGGTCACCGAATTCGGCATGAGTGAAAGACTCGGACCCATGACCTTCGGCAAGCGTCATGAACAGGTCTTCCTGGGTCGTGATTTCGGTCACGAGCGTGATTACGGTGAGAACATCGCTACTGCCATAGACGAAGAAGTATCCGAAATAATTTCCGGTCAGTATGCCCGGGTGAAGGAACTACTTTTGAGCCATCGCCCCCATATGGATGCTCTCGTCAAGGCACTTTTAGAGAAGGAAACCTTAGATCGAAAAGAAGTCGATGCCATCCTGGAAGAGGTGAATCGTCGTCTTGCCCTTGGTGAAGATCCGGCCAGCCCCAGCTCCTCCGATAACGATCGGCAAGAGCCTCCGTCGGCTGTGATCGTCACTCGTGAAGAAGAGAAGCAGCCGGTTATGAAAGAGAGTCAAAATGAGAGTGGCGGCGACGCCAGTCCCGGTTTGACTCCCAAATTCGCCTGACTTCTTTGAAATAGCGTCGTATCTGCCACTTTTACGAAACTTTCACAACCTCTAAGTAAACTGGGCTCACCCCCAAAACTTAGAGGTTGTTGCTTTGGTAAACGCTTTTTCTAAAAGGGCGCTTGAGTCCGAGCCTGAGCCAGGGCTTGCTGATAAACAAGGTCAAAATGCCATTACTTTTGCTGATGTAAACGCATTTCAGCCGGCGGTTTTGAAAGGCGACCAGCAAAACTCGGTGCAGCTTGCCGCCGCTGCCGGTGAGATTCCCAAGACCAAAACCGTCTACGTAGATATCGGGCATTGCACAAGCGGCGAGCGCAATCCTCTGGGGGTGGGTGGGGGCGGCACCGATCAGGGCTTTGTCGGTCCCGGCTATACCGAGTGCGATATCAATAAGGCCGTGGGCAAAGAGCTTGTGAAAGAGCTTAAAAATATGGGTCTTTATGTGGTACCCACCTGGGATGTGAATAATCCGCCTCCGCCCGTGCCCAAAAGCCAGGACCTAGATAGGCGAATCGATACCGTCAACCGGGACGTGGCCAAGTATGGGGATGATGCCGTTTATGTCAGTATTCATCACGACTCCGATACCACCAAACAAGGGGGGCAATGTGTCTTCTTTGCCGCCACCAAGAGGGAGGAAAGCCAGGTTCTGGCCCGCTCTATTCAAGCTACGGCCTGGCAAGTGCGTGAGCGTGAAGGGGTAAGGGATTGCATCAATCCCGACACCGCCACCGGTAAGGGTTATCTGGATGGCTTGCGCCGCACCAATGCCATCGGGGTGCTAGTCGAGGGGGCTAATGTTCTCAACCCTCGCGATCGTGCACTGATGCCCCAGAGTCGGTTTCAACAAATTGAGGCAAAGGGCATAGCCCAGGGTATTTTCAACTACTTCAATCTTCGACCCGGTGTGGAGCGGCCTTACTCTTCCGCCATTCGCCAGCGCTTCGGTCTTTAAGGCTTGTAAATAATTAGGCCATACTTAAGAGTTGCCTTCAGCCGGACAGTTACTTAACGGTTCGTGATAATCTAACCAGCTAATAGTTAGTTGTCCAGAGTCCGTACAACTGTCAGTTTCGGAGGGTCTTAGCGTGGCCGTCGTTCAAGAAAAAGAACTACTTTGCAAGGAATTCCTTTCCCGCCCCAAACAGCTTCTCATTGATGGGAAGTGGGTTGATTCCGTATCGGGAAAAACTTTTGAGACACTGAATCCGGCAACGGAAGAAGTGCTTTGCCGTGTTGCCGAAGGCGGTAAGGAAGATGTGGATAAGGCTGTCAAAGCTGCTCGTAGAGCCTTTGAAACCGGACCCTGGCGCAAGATGAGCACCGCTGAGCGGGCACGCCTCATGCTCAGATTGGCTGACCTGATTGAGAAGCATGCCGATGAGTTGGCTCAGATCGAGACCCTCGACAATGGTAAGCCCATTACTGAATCTCGTTATGTGGATGTGCCGCAGACTGTAGAAACCTTCCGCTACTACGCCGGTTGGGCTACCAAGCTGGAAGGCGAAACCATCAATGCCAATACCAATTTCTTCACCTACACCTTGAGAGAGCCGGTTGGTGTGGTTGGTCAGATCATCCCCTGGAACTTCCCCATGCTCATGCTGGCATGGAAGTGGGGCCCCGCTCTGGCTGCCGGCAACTGCGTGGTTCTCAAGCCGGCCGAGCAGACTCCTCTTTCCGCCCTCAGAATTGGTGAATTGGCTCTGGAAGCCGGCTTCCCCGATGGCGTTATCAACATCGTCACTGGTTTTGGTGCCGATTCCGCCGGTGAAGCGATCTCGCATCACATGGATATCGACAAAGTCGCCTTCACCGGCGAAGACAAAACCGGCAAATTGATCGTTCAAGCCTCCACTACCAACCTCAAGAGAGTTTCTCTGGAACTTGGTGGTAAGGCTCCCAATATCGTTTTCGCCGATGCCGATATCGATGCCGCCGTTAAAGGGGCTATCACCGGTATCTTCTTCAACCAGGGTCAGGTCTGCTGTGCAGGCTCCAGGCTCTTCCTGGAGAAGAACATCCATGACGAGTTCATGACCAAGCTGACGGAGCGCATCGGCAAGATGCGTCAGGGTGAAGGTATGGATGAGAAAACCCATATCGGACCCCAGGTCTCCAAGGAACAGCAAGAACGCATCCTCAACTACATCGGCATTGCTAAGGGCGAAGGCGCCAAGCTGGCCTGTGGTGGTGAAGCTCCGGCTGAACTTAAGAAAGGCTATTTCGTTAAGCCCACGGTCTTCACCGGCGTCAACAACGATATGCGAATTGCTCAGGAAGAAGTATTCGGTCCGGTTCTGGCCGTGATTCCTTTCGGAACCATGGATGAAGTAGCGGAGCAAGCCAATAAGACCACTTTCGGTCTCTCCGGTGCAGTCTGGACCCGCGACGTCAAGAAGGCTCATAAGTTCGCCAGCCACATCAAAGCCGGCACTATCTGGGTCAACTGCTACAACGTCTTCGATCCGGCAGTTCCCTTCGGAGGCTACAAAATGAGCGGCTATGGTCGTGAACTCGGTAAGCATTCCATCGAGCTCTACACCAATATCAAGTCGGTCTGGGTAAACATGATGGACTAAGTTGAGAATCGTTCTCAACTAACTCCACTCAGGCCCAAACTTTGAAAAAAGACTGAAAGAACCACCACTGAGGCGGTTCTTTTAGTCTTTTTTGCAGGTTTAGTTGCTGTCCAAACTAATTAATTCTCTCTACCGCTTAGCTTCCGGTAGCTGAATTCATGGGTCTGTAAGAGTATGTAGTTTCACTACGAACATTATTATTGGACTCAGTAAGAGGGCTTCCGTCCATTGCCGGCCTGGCTTTACGCCTTAGAGAATGTAGAACTGGACTCATTCTTTTGGGATCCGGAGAAGTTACATGCTTAAGGCATCGTCTCCGCATGGGGGGCGGGGCTTCCTTTTAACCACTTGGTTTCTGCCGAAAATGGTGGCCAACGCCGAGCCTTGCTGACTTGAGCACCCTGACCTATACTGGGAATATGGTGATTCTCATACGTCGGATTTTTCTTTCTACTAAATCAAAGTAAAAGTCTGATTTTTGTATGATTGGTTGGCTGGGTGCTTGGTACTTCGAAGCGTTTTCTTGGTGGGAAGCGCTCAGAGTGCGAATTGCGAGCAAATATATAGCTTGACGGAAAGGCCCTTGAGGTTCTCCTCCGTACGTACTTCTGTTTCTCGTTGTGCCACTTTTGAAAGGCGAAATTATGAGCACAAAAGAATATATTGAGCCCGAGGCCCTTTTGCGGGGCTTGTCGGAAACTATCCGACAGCGTAGAAAAGTGTTGAAAATAAGCCAGGAGGACCTTTCTCGTAGTGCCGGTTTTGCTCGGGGTTATGNNGTTATCTCAGTGATATCGAGCGTGGTGCGCGCAGCTTCAGCATCAAAAATCTAGCGCGCCTCTCAAATGTTCTCAAAACCTGCCCCTCCGCCCTTCTATCAACCACCGAAAAGCGCTTGAACGGTAGCAGTGCTTTTGCCGATTTTCGACTTGATTTACCCTTGATAGGTGCGCTTCTGGGAAAGCCTGATCGGGCTCTGGTGATTGTAGACGCCAAGCAAGCCGACTTTCCCCTGATTTTTGTATCGGATACCTTCTCGCAGATCTTTGGCTACGACAAAGAAGAAGCAATTGGTCGAAATTTTAGTTTTCTTCTGCGCGGAGAACTCTATCAGGACGGTCTCAAGGCTGTCTGTCAGGCTGTAGAAAATAAAACATCTTGTGTCACCTCCCTGAAAATTTACTGTAAGGACGACACCATGATCTTGGGTGAAGTTTCCAGTTCACCGGTTTTAGATGATAAGGGCGAAGTCCTCTACGTGGTTTGCCTCTATCAGGGCGCTGTTGTTCCCGACTGACCCCTGTCTTGGTCGAGGGGCTGAATAAATCTTGAAAAGGTGGAACGGCGGTCTTATTTTCGCCGGTTTTGCCAGGTGCCGAACTCTTTTTGTTCGGGCGGTACTAATGTGTTTGCCTGCGGCTCTCTTCTGGGGCCGGCCCTCCAAGTTGAGGCAGTCATGTAAAGATGTGTGGGAATTTACCTGACATTTTTTCGCATTGGCTTGGAATTTCCTCTTCATTCTCGTAACCTAGAGAGGATCGTTACCGATCTTGGATAAGAGGTGGCGACGCCGGGATTGGTGTGTCCCGGCAGAACCGTTTGGGCTTTAACGCAAACCGGGAGTATCAATATGTGTGGGATAGTGGCAATCTCTGGAAGCACATGTGCTTCGTCGGAAGTGCTCCTGGGGCTGATGAACCTGCAACATCGCGGTCAGGACGGAGCCGGCATCCTCTCCCTTGATGAAGGCACTGAAGCAGGCGGCAAAGCTCTGCATTTTTCCATCAGTAAACAAGCCGGTCTGGTGTCTCTTGGAGAACTGGAAGAATCGGTCCGTCACAAGAAAAACTGCTATGCTCTCGGTCATACCCGCTATGCCACCGTGGGTGGTGACGGTGTGGAGATGCTGCAGCCGTTCCTGATTGAGAAATTCGGCATCGGTTTGGCTCACAACGGCAATATTGTCAACTTTCTCGATATGGAAGACGAACTGGCCAGAGACTCCGCTTTGAGGCTCTCTTCCGGGCGCTGGGTCCTCTCCGATTCCTTTATGCTCCTGGCACAACTGGCAAGAACTCTAAGATGGCGCGACTGGAATAGTAGCGCCATTTTTGATGCGGTGCGCTCGGTCATGCGCAAGGCTTCGGGCAGCTACAGTGTCGTTTCTATGTTGGAAAACGGCACCATATTCGGATTTCGCGATCCCCACGGAATAAGACCCTTGTTTTACGGCAAGCGCAGCGGACCCCAGCGCACCGAGTATGGCGTAGCCAGCGAACCCGTGGCCCTCTCTTATCTGGGCTTCAAGGACGTGGTGGAAGTGAAAGCCGGGGAGGCTTTTGTAATCAGTCCTGACGGTAAGTTCGAGTCGTCCCTGATTGGTTCGGGCAAAGAATACTCGCCGTGTATGTTTGAATGGGTCTATTTCTCTCGCGTCGAGTCGGAATTCGGCGGCAAGTCCGTTTATGATGCGCGTTTTGCCCTGGGTGTCGAGCTTGGTAAGACCGTGAAGGCCCTGGGGCTGGAAGCTGATGTGGTGGTGCCGGTACCGGAGACCAGTCGGGTTTCGGCCATTGCCCTGGCGGAATACCTGGGTTTGCCTTTCCGGGAGATTCTGGTGAAGAATCGCTACGTCAATCGTACTTTCATATTAGACAACCAGACCAGCCGGGAAGAAGCGATTCGTCGCAAGCTCTTTCCCATTGCCAGTGAGCTGGCGGGCAAACGTTGTCTCATCGTCGATGACAGCATCGTGCGCGGCAACACCGCCCGTCAGATCACCAAGTTGGTGCGCGACTCCGGAGCCACCGATGTAACTCTGCTTTCCGCTTGTCCTTCCATCAAACATCCCTGTTTCTACGGCATCGATTTCCCTGACAAAAATGAACTTCTTGCCGGTCATCTGAATGAAGAGGAAGTGCGGCAGGAGCTGGGAGCAGATCGAGTCATTTTCCAGAGCCTGGAGGGTCTCACCAATGCCCTGGGTTCCAAGAAGCTTTGCACGGGCTGTTTGACCGGCCAGTATCCAACCGACGTGACTATTGCCGGGCGCTTTGCCGCCAAGCGCAAGGTCGACAGAGAAGCCAAACCGGAAGCCGAGAAAGCTGTAGTTTCGAGGAAGAGCAAATGACTGAAGCCATCTCCGACGTAGCAAGCAAAACCGCGGTGCCCTCTCTTGTTTACCAGGGTTCGGTCAAGGACGTATATGAACTTGGCCAGACTGACTTGCTCTTTCACTTCTCCGATGATTTTTCCGTTTTCGACTGGGGCAAGATGCCCGACCAGATTGCCGGTAAGGGAAGGGCCCTTACCCTTTTTGCGGCGGGCTTTTTTGAGAAGATGACCGGTTCTTCCTTCTGGCAGGATTTGCCCAAGTCCAAGCATCTTGAGCAATTTGACAGTCACTATTTGCAGACTGCTTTCGGCGCCCTGAAAGCAGGCGACACCCTGGCTAATCATTATCTTGGTCTTTATAGCCGGGGCAAGACTTTCAGCTTGTCTGAGCCGACACTTGCCGACCGGGACCATTTAAACCAGGAAATGTATTTGCAGGTGGCGAGGGCCCGGGTGCAACGACCGGAAGTTCGCAAGATCGGGCAGTCGCTGGTTTACTTCTACGACGACGCCGCCAGGGCGGAAGGTCTCAGTTTTATCCCTCTAGAAGTGGTTTTTCGCTTTGCCGCCCCGGCCGGCAGCTCGCTTCTTTCGAGGCTGGCCAAAGATCCTGACTATGCCTATGTGCTTGGGCTGGAGCCGGAGGCCATCAAAGCCGGGAGCCTCTTCCCCCATCCTGTAGTTGAGTTTTTCACCAAGCTTGAGCCCTCCGACCGCCTGCTTTCTTATCAGGAAGCGGCCGCCATATCCGGTCTCAGCCCGGCGGAGTTTGAAAGTTTGTACCAGACCGCTCATCTTTGCGCACTGGCCATTTTCCATGTTTTTGCCGAGCATGGAATTACCTTGCTGGATGGCAAAGTGGAAGCCGCCGTCGAACGACGACTGAATAGCAAAGGTGAGATGACAAGCCGGATTGTCTTGGCCGACAGCATCGGACCTGATGAGTTGCGCCTCGACTATAAAGGCATACAACTTTCCAAAGAAGTTTTGCGCCGCTACTACCGCAATACTGTCTGGTACAAGGAGATAGAGGCCAGCAAGGCGGAAGCCGCCAAAAGACCTTCCGTCAAGTGGCAGGATATTTGCCGTCATGAGAAAGGCAGTGCGCCGCCGCCCCTGCCCCCTGCGCTGAAAGAATGCGTCGCCAATATGTATCTGGCCCTGGCGGCTACCATGGTGGGCGGTGCCCTGGCGGAAAAGATCTGTCCTCTGGCTCTGTCTTCGGTAGCCGAACAGCTGGCCGGTCAGATTGCCCTTGCAGAAAAGGATGGCAAGCAATAAATGGGCGATACGAAAGAGCACAAGAAAGAGTTGGTGCTGGTCGTCGGTGGCGGTGGTCGTGAGCACGCTCTGGCCTGGAAGCTTGCCTTAAGCCCTCGAGTCAAGCATGTTTTTGTCAGCCCCGGTAATGCCGGAACGGCAGGTGCTAAGTCCCTCAGCCCCGGTGCTGCAGCCATTGAAAATGTTGCTCTTGCCGGCCATGAAGAGATTGCTGCTTTCGCCCGGTCTGAAAAAATTTCCCTGGTTGTGGTGGGACCGGAAGTTTATCTCAAGGACGGCCTGGTCGACAGACTGAAAGAACAGGGTACCAGGGTTTTTGGACCGAGCCGGGAAGAGTCTCGTCTTGAATGGTCCAAGGCCCATGCCAAGCAACTTCTAGCTTCACTTTCCATACCGACGGCGCGCTTCCTTGTTGCTGAAAGCGGGGAAGAAGCAATTGCCCTGATCGAGAAAAATGATTTCGCGCGGGTTATAAAACTGGATGGTCTGGCTGCCGGCAAGGGCGTCTATGTCACGGCCGACCGGGCCGAGGCTAAGGAGGCTGTGCAGGAGCTTGCCTCCAGTCAGGGGCTTAGTTTGTCCGACCCGATGAAACTGGTGTTGGAAGAAACTCTGGTGGGGGAGGAAGTCTCTCTCTTTTGTCTTTCCGACGGCAAGATGCTCTACAGTCTGGCTGCGGGCCAGGATCATAAGCGCCGCTTCGAAGGTGATAAAGGTCCTAATACCGGTGGTATGGGGGCCTATACGCCGGTGCCGCTCTACGAAAAATTGCAGGCATCCATTCATGAGCAAGTGGTTAAGCCCCTTTCGCAGGCACTGTCGACTGGGATTTTTAATTTTCAGGGACTTTTGTTCATCGGCTTGCTTATTGATGAGAAAGGCACTGCCAATGTGCTGGAGTTCAATGCCCGTTTTGGAGACCCTGAGACCGAAGCCGTCATGCCGCTTTTGGATAGCGATCTTTATGAATTGCTCGAAGCTTGCGTGGATGGTCGGTTGGCTCAGTGCAAGCCCCCTCGGTTCAAAGCAGGGGCCAGTGTCACCGTGGTGGCCGTCAACGAAGAATATCCGCGCACGGGCTCTAAAGATGTGCCCATCGAGATTGGCACTATGCCTGAAGGAGTAACCCTCTTTCATTGCGGTACGGCAGTTAAGGATGGGCTCGTGGTGACAAACGGCGGCCGCATCCTCGCTCCTACGGCGGTGGCCCCCTCTTTGGATGAGGCCCGGCAACTTGCCCTGCAAGCCCTGGAACGCATTAGTTTCTCGGGCCTTGCCTTCAGACGCGATATTGCCGGCACGGCAAAAACTGTGGGAGAAAAGATTTGTCAATCGACTTAGTGCTTCTAGCCTCCGGGCGCGGCTCCAATGTGGAGGCTATTGCCGACAGCATTTCTGCCGGGCGGTTGGATGCGCGTATCAGTTGCGTGATCAGTAATGTTGCCGATGCCGGTGTCCTCGATGTGGCCAGGCGCAAGGGGCTGACCGCTCATGTGGTTCCATCCAAAGGTCTCAAGAAAGCTGAGCATGAGGAGGCGCTGCTGGCCCTGCTTGCCGAACACAATTATGCCCCGGACTTTGTGGTTCTGGCTGGCTATATGCGCATTTTGACCGGGCGTTTCCTGCGGGCCTTTCTTTCTCCTGCAGGCTTTTTCCGGGTCATCAATATTCACCCCTCTCTTTTGCCGGCCTTCCCCGGTGCCACGGCCTATGCCGACGCCTATCAGGCCGGGGTGGCGGTGGCCGGCATAACCGTGCATCTGGTGGATGAGCAAGTGGATCATGGTCCGATTTTGGCTCAACTGGCCTTCCCTCGCCACGAAAGCGATAGCTTTGAGGAATTCTCCTTGCGCGGTCTGGCCCTTGAGCACAAGCTATTGCCGGAAGTTTTGGCCCGTATCGCCCGGCAAGGGGGTATCGACCTTTCGCGGTTGCCTTTTGATATGGAAGAACTGCTCGTCCAGTGTGGAGGAAAGCAATGAATTTGAGAGCCGGTGAGTTGCAGAGCAAAGGCGAGAAAGTCGGGCAAGACCCTACCCTGAAGCAATTTGTCGCCCTCGTCCTACCTTCTCATCACTCCTCTCGAATCGCCTGCCCTCTCTACTGGTTTGCCCTGGAGACGCCCGCTAAGACGCTTGAGACCAGACTTGAGAAAATGTCCGGTGAACTTCTCTGTGATTCCGTGGACGAAGTTTTTTGTTTTGCACCCCTGGAAAGTGTCTCTCGCTTTACTGAACGCATCAATACCGCATTTAAGTACGGTGCCGTGCGCCAGCTCAAAAGCGGTGTTACCGATAATACCGCCAATTCAGTGGCGCAAGCCCTGTCAATAATGGGGCTTGGGGCGGATGTGCAGGTCTCCGCCGGCACTCTGTTTTTAAGTGTGGATTCTCTGGAGAATGTTGCCCACAACAGCCTCACTGAGAAGGTGAGGCATTTCCAATTGGGCAGTGGTCTGGATTTGCCTGGAATTCCAGAGCGACGTCATAGCGTCTTGGGCGGCTATGAGGTTGTGGATATCAATCTAGCCGATGAGGCGCTGATAGAGCTCAGCAAAGAACGCCTGCTTTCCCTCAATCTTGAGGAGATGCAAACCGTCAAGCGCTACTTTGCTGACCCGGCTTTTCAAAGCGAACGGAAGAGTCATGGATTGCCTGCCTCGCCCACCGATGTGGAGCTTGAAATAATTGCCCAGACCTGGTCTGAACACTGCAAGCACAAAATTTTCAACGCCACCATTGAGCATATTGATGAAAACGGCAAAGGCGAAACCATCAAGAGTCTATACAAAAGCTATATCAAGGCGGCCACCGAGAAGCTAAAAGCTGAGCGCCCCGACCTGCTTTCGGTCTTTGAGGACAATGCCGGCGTGGTGGCCTTCGATGAGGAGTATGCGGTTTGCTTCAAAGTGGAAACCCATAACTCGCCTTCAGCCCTTGAGCCCTAC
>FSSH01000882.1_pt2 | contig 10963 bp, 9 predicted proteins | sample 1166101 | NCBI WGS metagenome assembly FSSH01 (sample SAMEA32972668, study PRJEB13176) | freshwater metagenome | biome: Drinking water system; feature: Biomass in drinking water that filtered by 0.45 um membrane; material: drinking water | place: USA | collected 2012-12-20 | depth 0 m | reverse complement strand
TGAGAACATCGGCCTGGGTTTGAACCCTTGCCGAACATAAGACCCAGCCAAAAGACGACGAGCCCCAGCCGGTTCTAGTCAGCGGCTTTCAAGACAAGGACTGCCCTTCTGGCAGTCCTGTCTTTCTTATTTGCCCCTCGGGCAGTCCTGTCTTTCTTACTTTTTACTTTTAGATACTAAAAGCAGTAGTAAGGCGGTGCGGATTGACCCATGGTGATATTTCAGGCTCCCTGCGGAGGGCTCTCAATTTCCTGTCCTGGGCGGTCGCCTTCGGTAAAGAAAGTTTTCCAACTGTTGGGGGTGAAAACCCATTGCGGGCCGCCCTTTGTGGTTACAGTTTGTTTCCGAGTGTGTGCAAAAATAACGGAAAACCGAGGCTGCTAGCGCAGCTTCTCATTATTTTTTCCTTGAGTTGCACCGAAATGAAGCTGCTTTCAGGCTTGGGCCTTGAATCCAGACCATCCTCCTTGTGAGGATGGTTGTATTCAGTCCATCCCCCCCTTGCAGTTTCTAAGTCACTTAACAGGTATCCCTTCTAGTTTTGACCGTTGCTCCAGCCCTGCTCCGGCTGGAGGTTAGAAACTGCTCAGTCGGCTTTAACAATCGTTCAAAAGGAACTCCATGACGACATCCAATTCCACGCTTCAGACTTCCCTGCTTGCAGCTTACGCCAGTGTGACCAGGCAGACCGAGGAGAAGTTTGAAGCTATCTTGTCGCCCTATCGCCTGCGTCTTGCTTCTCTTGAAAGTGCTGTAAAGGAGGCGCGAGAAAAACAGCTGCCCCAGATCACCAGAGAGTACGACAGGCAATACCAGGCTGCTTACCGTCAGTACGAGCAGAAACATCGTGCCGCCGGCATCGAGCACGGTACAAGCCTTACCCGGGCGGTGAACGCTCTCATGGCGGAGCGAGAGCAGATTCGTATCCGGCGGGCTGATTGTCTTGTTGAGGTGGTTGCCTGTTACGAAGCAGCTCTTCGAGAATACGGCGCCGACCATCCGGCTTGCCTTCCCCTTCTGGATGCGGTCCGGTCTGCGCAGTATCATGCCGATGCCATCGCCGCCGAAAGCGAACGTCAGGCCTATGGCCTCTATCTCTCTGAAAAGGAGAAGCAAGACGCCATCCTTGCTTCTAGCGAGGAAGATATTCTCTCGGAAAGAAACACCGCTCTTGCTGCCCTTGATCAAAGTTGCCGGGCTGCCGAAAGGGAGTTGATGGCAGTGCTTTTGCAGGATTTGGAAGAGGCAAGGCGGCAATTCGATCTGGCCATGACCACAGTGGCAGCGCAGCAGGAAGAAACGCGGCGGCAGCGACTTTCCATCTACGCTTCCTTTCGTGATGGTTTGATCGGGGCTGAGCAAGCCATCCACAGGCTGGCGTCGACCAACTGAGAAATTTCGGAAGAGGGGCGGTAACGCCCTTCTTCTCCTGCCTTTACTTCTTGTGCGGCAAGTACTAAAGCAAATAGTAATAATGGCTAAAATTTTTGGAGATCGATTGTTCTGCTGGACCTGGGCCGGCGGAGGGGAAGAGAGAGGCTGGTCCTTTCTCTTCCCTCTCAGTAGCACTTAGATTCAGTTGTGCAGGCGCACAAGTTCCAGTTCGCTCTGGCAGTACTTGCTTCCCCATTTCCCATGCAGTTGCATGAGGCGGCTCCGGGGCAAAGTCTTGAGACGTTGCCAGAGCCAGGGAAGCGCATACCAGAGTAGATCCGCCGCCAGTACGCCGAACCAGGGCAGCACACGCCAGACGGCGTCGCTCACTGTCGGCGCTGTGGCGGCACAGGCTATGCCTGCCACTACGTTCTTTCCCAGAAAGAATGTCATGGACGCCTTACCGAAGGCAAGGGTATGCATCAGTCTGAGTATCTCTTTGAACATAGCTGCCTCATGGGTTGCTTGATATACAAAAAGAGTGCAGTCTCCACATTTGTCCGTTTGAAGACAGATGTAAGAGCCCTGCCCAATGAGAAGCTCCGTGTCGCTCGGTGTTTCTCATGGGGCAGGGCTCAGGCAGAGGAAGCGAGCTTGGATTTCCTGAAGCCTCCTCTGTCTGAACCTTTCTTTCAGGACCGCAAGACTCCTCGCAGAGTCAGAAGCGCTCTCAATTGCACCGGGAAATCTTGCCGGTCTTCCTGACAGGCTTTTTCCAGGTGTTCTACCTCTTGCAAGAGGCTTTTGGCTTGCAATGTTTCTTCCAGGGAAAGCAAGCCGTTTCTGGTCATGGCCTGGGTAGTAGCGGCGAAGCCCTCTAGAATCGCCTTCCACTTCTTGGAAGCGGGAGCCGAAAACTCGAAGGAGCGAACCGCCGTCACCGTTGGCAATATCTCTAGAACCGGTAGGTCCTGGTTGTTCCGGCCTACCTTGCTTTTGTAGCTTGGCAGGCACCGTCCGCCGCAGATGATGCGCCAGATGGAATTGTAGAGCCGGTCATAGTTGTTGCGCTCGGCGCCGACGTCGCAGAAGACAAGCCTGGTGCCGGGCAGACCGGTAAAGAAGTCCACCACCGAAAGCGGCCTTGTGCCTTCGAAGCTAAGGGCGCCGTCGTAGAGCTTGAGTTGACCTCCGCTGGGCAGGGACAGATTGACCGGGATGAAGAAACCCGGCACGGTGCAGGAGGCACAGATAGCGCTTTCAGGGCGAGCCGGTGCGGCTATCTTCTGGAACGCTTCCCCCTGCATGCGCCTGAACATGCCGTCTCCGGTGAAGAGGATCTGGGCTCCTTTCTCGTCGGTAGCCATGGTCCAGAACAACTCGCGCCCCGGCCACTGGCTCTTTAGCCTGGTCTCCAACCAGCCGGCGAAGTTTTCCATGCTATAGATGCCCTTGCCCGGCAAATGCCCTTTGCGGCGACCTGCCTGGTAATGAGTCTTGAGCACCGATGAGAGCTTCTCCTGAGGTCTGACAAGAGTCTCGAAGTCTAGGTCAATGGCGCAGTCTACGATTTCTTCCAGGCTCAAGCCGGCGGCATAGAGACAAAACGGTATGGCACCGCCGCTGATACCGCCCATGCTGGCTACTTTGAGCTTGCCGAGCCAGTTTAAGGCCAGCAGCATGCCCAGATTAGCCAGCATGGCGCGGCAGCCGCCGGAGCCGGCTACGAGGTGCAGTTTTTCTTCTGCCTGCTGTGTGATTTGAGCAGACATGAGGGATTTCCTTTCTGTATTGGCGGAAAGGGCTGGTCAGACCATTAAGTCTCCCTGTCGCCGAAGAATTTCGTGCGACAGGCCTTTGCTCCCTGGTTGAACAGCTGAAACAGTTGCCGCGACATTGGTTTGCACTCATCCACCTTGATATTCAAGGCGAAAAGCGTAGGTTGGATGCGATCCGCCGCTGCCTCCACGTTGGCATCCGGTTCGAAGTCGAGATAGATACGCTGGCGGCTCGGGTGGTAGGAAAACTGGTCCGCTCCCGGCAAGGCCAGAAGCACACCGAAATACTCCACCGTCACCTCGTTCACCGGCGTTTCCGTTGTGAAGACGCGCCGATGCCGGCCCAGGGCGTCCCGGGCGATGATCGTGGTTTTACTCTTCTGGAGTGAGTTGAACAAGGTTTAGCTCCTTCCTCTCAAGTTCAGGTTCGATTGTGAAGAGAGGAGGGGCAGTCGTCCCTCCTCTTTAAGTCGACTCGGTTTGAGGTCCTCAGTCCTCAGCCGAGTTTGTGGTTCTCGTCCCAGTCGTAGACGAAGGCGAAGCTCTTCGAAAGATCCTTGTCGCCGTGGAATTCATTCCAGAGGCTCTGAATCTCGGCGAAGCGCATGCGCTCCTTCGCGATCAGCTTGGGAACGAAGAACTCCACCCAGTCGCGCTCCTCCTCCAGATAGGCGCGGGCCTCCTGCTCGGCTTCGTTGAGGTAGACGCCAATGAGGCGATCCACCTGCGAGGCCGAATAGTCGGACATGCCGTACTGGGGGACGTCGGTAACCATGCCGCCCAGGTATTTGGAACCGCCCATCTGCTTGACGCTGATGGCCGGCAGCCGGAGCTGCTTCCCGTCTTCCTGGTGGTTGTGATACTGCGACATGTTGATTTGCAACAGCATCACCTTGATGATTTTGTTGGCAACCTCCACGTCGTTCTGGCAACCGCCGGTGGTATCGCCGAGGAAGAGTCGCTCGGCCGCGTTGCCGCCCATGGCCACAGCCAGGCGCGACTTCAGATTGCGGGCGGTCTGCATGTCGTGGCGCGGATTGGTGCGCACGAAACCACCCGTGCCATTGGGACCGAGTATGCTGATGTCGGTGATTTCGTCACCGTACTGACCGTTCCAGGAGCCCGTGTTCTGAAGCAGTTTGCGCATGGCCACGGTCAGATGTCCGGTTTCGTGGTATGCGATCATCCGCTTCACTTGTTCATCGATGCGCTTGCCCTTGGTCTCGTTGATATTGCCCAGAACCATCTCCATGAGAGCAATCCAGAGATCGTCCATGGTGATTTTCAGATCTTCCGTCTTGATGTGGTCGCTCACCTTAAAGCCTTCCGGCTTGAGCAAGAGCTCGGGCGAGACGCCCTTGAGCAAACGACGCTTGGCCTGGGTGGGGGCGCGCTTCTTGACCAGGGTGTCGATGTCGGCGCCGGTCATGCCCGACATTTCCTGGGCGATTTTCTCGATGTCGATATCTTCGGCCACCGGCATATTGGACAGTTTCACCTTGAGGATGGCTTCACGTCCCTGTTTGTCGGGCTTGCCGATCTCGATGATCAGGTCTCCGAGGCGACCGGAGCGGGTGACGGCAGCGTCAAGCGCTTCCGGCTGGTTGGTGGCGGCAACGAAGAGAATGCGATCGTTGGTGTCGCCGGCACCGTTCAGTTCCACAAGCAGGGCGTCCACCGTCTGCTTGTGTTCGTTATTGTTGCCGTCGGCGCGGTTCTGACCGATAGAGGTGAATTCATCGATGAAGAGAATCACCCAGTTGCCGGTTTCGTTGCGCAGCTGGCGCGCCTGGGCGAAGGCGTCGCGGATGCGGGCGGCGCCCACACCCACATACATCTCCACGAAGTCGCTGCCCGCTCCGGAGAGAATCGGCAGACCCGTCTCACCGGCAATAGCCTGCAGCACAAAGGTTTTGCCGACGCCGGGCGGTCCCTTGAGGAGGACGGCGCGCGGAATCTTACCCTTCAGGCTGGTGATCAGTTCCGGATGCTTGAGGTCGAGAATCAGCTCTTCCAGAGTACGCTTCTCGTCCTCGATACCGGCAACGTCCTTGAGCAGAACCTTTTCGCTCACCTGATCAAGGCGGATCAGGTTGGCTTTCTTGTTCTGGTTACCGCTTGCCGCCGGAGCCATCTTGGTGAAGAAATAGCCGGCGACGGCAATGAAGATGATCCAGGGCGCCACCGAGATGAGCATGCCGATAAGCAGAGAGCTCTTCTGGTCGGGGTCCGTGATCTTATTGTTGATCGCCACATGCGCACTGTCGGCGGTGGCGCTGATGCGCTTGTATTCCTCGTCGCCGGCGATGGGGCTCCAGATGCCGCCATCGTCCGTCGTGCTGTCCAGAAGCACCTTGCCCGGGAAGCTTTCGCCTCTGACACGCACGAAGGTGATTTCCTTGATCGTCTGAGGCTTCTCGCGAATCACCTGCTGGATCTTGGAGAGGGCTGTTTCACTGTGGAATTTGAGCAGGTTGTCGCCGCTAGAGGAAGAGGGCAGCACCCACCAGATGGCCAGGATGACGATAGAGGCCAGACCTGCATAGAGGAACCAGTTCATATTGGGTCCACGGCGGGGATTCTTTTGACCGTTGGTTTTCTTAGGAAACATGATGTGTTCCTTTCACATGTTGGAGAATAGTCTGCCGGGAGCTGCTCGCTATGGAAGCAAACCCGGCGTAGTGGTCTTGCCGTGGTGGTGAGACCACGGCTGCCGCATCTTGTCAGTCGGGAAGACTGCTATCTGTCCATGAGAGAGTTGAACAGGGTTACCGTCATGTTTAGGGCACCCGGGAGCGCCTTAAACTGTAGGAGTTTTTGCCGCTCTCTTGAGCTTGAGGGCTGCCAGATAACCCAGTGAAAGCCCGGTTAAGTGGGCGACCAGGGCTGGTTCTCCGAACTTGAAGAGGACCTGCGCCAGGACCATTAAGAGGATGGCCCAGGTTGCCTTCAGCACGAAGGGAAGCGGCAGTACAAAGGACTGTAAGCCCACCAGAAGCAGTCCCGCAATACGCGCCTGAGGGCGCAAATAGAGGAAAGCCCCGGCCAGAGCAAAACAGGAGGCGGAAGCACCCAGGAGCAGTTGCTCTGGATTTACCGTGATAGTGACGAACATAGCCAGAAGCCCGGCAAGTAGATAAAGGAAGAGCATGCGAGCTGCTCCCAGAATCAGTTCTAGTGCCGGGGCGAAGGCCAGAACCAGGACCATGTTTTCGGCCAGATGTATCCAGTCGGCGTGTACGAAGGTGGCTTTCAACATGGCTATCAAGGTATTAACGACCTGAAAGGGATCGCCGCTGCTGAGAGCGGCTAGAGCCTGACCGGCATGTACACCGTAGGAGCGGTAGTGCTCCAGATCGCTGTCCGCGCTTGTGCCGGTCACGAGAAGTTGTGCGACCAGGCAAGTGAGAATGATACCAATGCTCGCCCACGGTACTTTTCCAGATCCTTTTCTAGAGGTCCACGGGGGAAGATCGGTATCCATAAGCGGCAGGGTGCCGAGTGTGGGTATCAGCATGGGCATACTTTCTATAGGTTGAACTTGTCTGCATTTTCCCAAGCCCGCAGGCTGGGGGGATTTGACTGAAATAGGGAAGGTATTGCCGCTCGGGCGATTTTCGTGATGGTTTGATTGCTCTTCGAAAATTGGCTGCGTTGGAAAATGTAATTCGATACTTGCCAGATTGGCTGCGTCTTTTCAAGGGGTGCCTGTGGGGTTTGCTTTAGCTCATGGTTACGATTTGGATGCCCTTCCACCTTTACGGTGATACCGGCGGTAATGTCATAAATCTTTCCAATTTAAATAGAATCAGTCGGTTGACTGTGTAGACAAGAGGTTGTTACCTTGAATTCGTCCTTCTTTCAAATTCTCTTTTCCCGCAGGTTTTCAATCCGCTTTTTCAGTTCCATCCGTTTTTTCGAAGTATAAATGAGCACAATTCAGTGCTCGGTTAGGTTCTCCTTTCCAGTCGGCCGTCGGCACTGATAGGTTGTCGCTCCGGCAGGCTGAAAGAGGTGGATGCAAAAGGAGTGGAAGTTATGATTGAACCTTCCTACAAGTGTGCTTGCTCCGAACTCGAGACCTTGATTGCCGGAGCCAAGCAAGCCAGCGAAAGGCAGGGCAAAGCAGCCCCGGGCAAAAGTTCTGCCGAATTGAACAAAGCCGTGGAGAGTTGGCGAACCGCTGCTCTGCGCAGTGCTTATTTACTGGGAGCTACCCATGATACGACGGTCTTTTGCCAGGTCAACCTGGGCCGGGCCCTGGGGGATGCCGGTCATCACGAGGAAGCCATTTCACTTTTGGAAATGCTGCTCACTCGTCTGGAACCGCGTGTTGCCGGCAGTGGTTCCCGTGCTCATCTCTTTCTGGGACCGGTCTTTGTCGGGATCCTTTATGAGACTCTGGCCAGGGCCTATAACGGTCTTGAGAATGAGCAGCGCTCCTGCGGCTATTGGTTGAAGGCGGCCAGTTCCTCTCAGGAATATCGCCAGCTTCATAACGGCGGCACCATTTACTGTTATCACCAGGCTGCCCGCTCTCTGGCGAGGTTAAAGATGAAGGAGGAGGCCCTCTTAGCCTTCAAGTTGGTCTACGACGCCAATAGCAAGCTCTTCGGCGACCATCTCCTGACTGCTTTTGCCGCCCGAGACCTGGCTGTCTGCCTGAACCGGTTGAAGCGTTTTGCCGAAGCTCGGCAGTACTGGGTGCGTGCCCAGTTGCTTATGGAAAAGTTTTTACCGGAGCAGCATGCTCTGCGTAAGACGGTTGCGGCCGGCCGCTTTTGGACCGACCGCAAGGTGCGCGATATGCGCAAGGAGAGAAAGCGGGTTCGTCAGGCGGAACGTGCAGCTCTCTTGGCGCAAACCCAGGTTGAACAGATTGAATCGACTCAGTCGGCCTGAACTCTGTCGCTAGCGGCTGAGCAGCTGCTGACTCTGTCTGCGAAAAACAAAACCAGCAAGCACTGTCTCCCCTTGCGGGCGCGCCCGCAAGGGACACAGTTTGATGAAGGAAAACAAGATGCAAGACTCCTGGATGAAAAAGTTTCTGAAGAAGACGGATCTCCTGCGCAGCGATCTACTTAGCTCTCTCTCGGACACCGTTTCCGCTCCCTCTCGGCAGGCGGTTGTATTCGACGTTCTGCAGATCTTCGGTGGTATCGCGCTGTTCTTGATCTTCGCCACCCTGAGCCGGTATCTGTACTGGTGGATGGACCTGGCCTTGCTTGCGGGCATCGCCGTCTTTATCCTCAGTACTGCAGCGGAATGCCGTTATCGTCTACTTTTGACTACGGCGTTCTTGCTTTCGAGCCTCTACTTCTTCCTCGGCCAGCCCCTTCTGGCGCCGTTGGGGTGGTTGACCGGCGGCCTTTCGCTGAGCGTTATCGTGTATGAATGGAAGTATCCGAGCCGCAGGGCTCTTGTTTGGACCTTCCTGCTCGGCACGGCTGCTTCCGCTTTGATTATGACGGCGTCGGCGCTCTTTATACTGCCTTACGTGCATCCATATACAACCTTGCTGGTTGGCTGGTTGCCTGCGGTCTGGGTGGTATTGACTGTGCTTATCGCTGCCATTGCTACGCTTCGGCAGCGCGGCGGTGAGGATGGTTCGGAGTGGCTTGTGGCGCCCACCATGTGGCTGCTCTTCGCGGTCTATTGGGGACCGAGCACGGCTATTGGCCTGCTGGTTCTGTCCCTGATTTTGGTAGTGCAGAGCGCCGTCTCCTTTGCCAAACGCACTACTTATGAGAGTGACATTCGCTCCCATGGCGGTTTCAAGCTGACCGTGGTGTTCGCTGTTGTCTGGTTGGCTCTCATGGGCACTTCCAACTCTTTGGGCTGGTTGTACGATCTGGAGATGGCCAACTATAAGGAGGTTAAAGAACTCCAGACTCTGCCTGTGTCGGAAGTGACCCGCATGGTGCCGATGAGTGCCGCTCCCGATTATTGCAGGCAACTGCATCGCACTCCCAATACCGTTATCTCCCGTGAGCCCACCTTGCTTGTAGTCACTGAGGGCGGTGTCAACAAAATGTACTGGCAGTGCTTGCGCCACCCGGATCGCTTTCTCGGTCATGAGTTTCTCTATTTGACCGGTGGTATCGAAGGGTTTGTCGTGGCTGATGCCGGTGAGTTCGGCCCGGCGGGCAAACCTGTGCATGTGGACTTCGTCTTTGGCGACAAGAGCGCGGCGGTGGAGGCTGCCTTCAATGTTCGCCACCCCGGGTCAGAAATGCAGAAGGCTGTGGTAGCTAAAGCCAGGCATGGCGGATATCACATGTTGATTACCTATACAACCCGGGTAATGAACAGCGGCGGTGCAATTCTTCCCGATGCGGTAGGCGTCATGGAAGTTTCTCCCCTGGGCTTCGTTCGTGATTTGACTCTCAGCCAGGCGGCCGTTCAGTATCCGGGGGTGCCGATTTTCCCCGCTTCCATCTCGCGGCTTTATGCCGAGGCCTGGGGACGAGCTCCCAGCCTGATGGCCGTCATTCGCACCGGCGAGCAGTTCAAGATCAGTGAAGCTCGGGGGGATGGGAATAAGTATCCCTTCTTCGAGACCTTCCGCGATGGTCTCAAGGGAGTAGTGCCCTTCGAGACCGTTGGAAATGACCAGAAGCAGCTCACTGCCTTTGTCTTCACGGACCCGGTGCAAAGCAACCTGGAGATTTTCCGCTTCCCGGAAGAGCGCTCCGGTGATATTGCCACCAAAAGTGGTGAGTCGCAGAATCCTGTCGGCCCTGCTCATATCGTCAGCCGCATCTATCTCAGCCATCCCGGTATGTTTAACGTGCGGACCACGGAAGCGCTTCCTATCTTTACGGAAGACCATCGTGTTTACTGGCTGACGGCCATGATGCAGGATCAGAAGCAAGCGGACGGAACCGTCTCTTCCAGCTATTCGCGTTCGGTTCTCTACACCGGCAACGGCAACCGCTTTTGGGATGTTCGTTCGGTTCAGGAGGTTATTGCTTCCATGAAGCCTGGACTGGCATCCCAGAAACCGCAGGAAAACTAAGGCAAGACCAGACTTGATCAAGAGCAAAGCAAGACCAAACTAGATAAGTCTGAAGCAAGACAAGTCTAGTTCAAGTCAAGACTAAAGCTCGACTACTTGTACAGGAAAGGTTGGTAAATCCATGCTGAGACTGCTGGTGTTTTTGGTTTCGAGCGTGCTTGTCAATCGCGCTCTGGAGAAACTGGACGAAGCGGAAATGTTGCGACTGGCAGCACTTCTGGCTTCGGCTGAATCGGAGCCGACGCAAGACGAGAATGGTTAAAGGACGGTTTTGGCTGTAAGCTGAGCCGACAAGCCTTCCTCCTTCGCTCATGCCGGAACTATTGAAAGAGGGCTTACGAGCCCTCTTTCCGCAATTGACCTTTTCTCTGCCGTTCCCGTTTCTTTTTCCTCTTTCCCTTCCCTTGCTGCTGCTTTTGCTTTTCTGCTGCCGCGGATTTTCTTGCCAGGGCTAACCTGGCCACTGACATTCTTTCTATCAATTTTTTGTCACACTGATACTATAAAAAATGGTAGCTGTGGAAGACCGTCAAATGCGTTCTTGTCTCTCTAAACAGAACCTCGGGCAAATGGCCTCTTTTGCAAGTTCGTTAAGGAAGATTGGAAGCCGGATTTGGAGCTTGGATGGATAGGAATAAACAGGACTGGCGAGTATTGACTGTCGCTATCTGGTGCGTTTGTTTGCTGCCGGAGAGCTTGGAAGAAATCATTGGAATCAGCTTGGGGAGTCTATTTGCGGAACCACTGCGATTGTAACAATAGTGATTTGAAGAAATATTGCATCAGGGTTTCG
>FSSH01004110.1_pt1 | contig 10966 bp, 6 predicted proteins | sample 1166101 | NCBI WGS metagenome assembly FSSH01 (sample SAMEA32972668, study PRJEB13176) | freshwater metagenome | biome: Drinking water system; feature: Biomass in drinking water that filtered by 0.45 um membrane; material: drinking water | place: USA | collected 2012-12-20 | depth 0 m | reverse complement strand
ACCCTGGCAAATTCGTTTTCCAGACGGGCCATAAAGTGCCGGCGATTTAGAAAACCGGTCAAGCCGTCGGTCGTCGCCAATTCCCAGAGCTCGGTTTGTATGCGTTTGCGTTCGCTGACATCCTGCTTGACGCCGACGAAATGCCGTATGCAACCTTGTTGGTCCTTGACGGGGGAAATCACCAGCTCTTCGTCATACAGTTCGCCATTCTTGCGCTGGTTGACGATTTCGCCGCGCCAAGTGTTTCCGGACTGTATGGTGTCCCATAAATTCTGATAAAACGCCGGGTCTTGCTTGCCGGATTTGACCAATTCGTTGGGCTGCATACCTATAGCCTCGTCGTGGCTGAAGCCGGTCAGCGTTTCAAAGGCTTTATTGGCCCATTCGATGCGGGCGTCAATATCGGTAATCACTACGCCGTGTTCCACTGTTTCCAGGGCCGACACCAGCAAGTGGTCGCGCAACTCCGACGCCTTGCGCAAGCTGATATCCTGATGAATGCCGACTGCGCGGATCGGTTGGCCATGAAAACCCCATTCCAGCACCCGGCCGGTATCGTGTACCCAGACCCAATGGCCTTGCTTGTGGAGTAAGCGATGTTCCGCGGAGTAAAGGTCGGTTTCCCCGCGCAAATGCGGATCCAGAGAGGCTTTGACTACTTGCCAATCGTCCGGATGCACCAAGCGTTTCCAAATATCTATATCGGATCCCACTTCGTCTAGCGTATATCCGAGCATCGAAGCCCACTGCTCGTTGAAAATTACCTTCCCGCTGGGAATATGCCAATCCCAGAGGCCGAGACAGGCACTCTGTAAGGCCATGGTCATCCGTTGTTCGGACTCATAAAGCCGCCTTTCCAGGCTGATCCGACTCATCGCATAACGTATCGCTCTTACCAGTGTGTCGGTGTCGATACTGGTTTTGAGCAAATAATCCTGAGCGCCGCAGTCCAGAGCTTTCAAAGAAAACTCCGTATCGTCGTGCCCGGTCAACACGATAATCGGCAGAACTCTAGTTGCTTTGCGGATACGCAATACGGTATCCAGGCCGCGCGAATCGGGTAGGCTTAAATCCACCAGCACCACGTCGATTTTTTGCTGGGCAATGATTTGTTCGCCATCCGCCAAATTCTCGCGCCAGATCAGTTCGAAACGCAGGTTGGTCGAGGCGCGCAAATATTGCCGAACCAGGCTGGCGTCGCCAGGTTCGTCTTCGATCAATAAAACGCAGCAATTTGTTGCTTCGGTCATATTTATTGCTTGCTGGGTAAGCGCACTACATTGAACCAATAACCTTCGATTTGCCGAACCACCGCGATAAATTGTTCGACATCCACGGGTTTGGTAATGTACCCGTTGGCGCCAAGTTGATACGTCGCCACTACATCGCGCTCGATATCTGAGGTGGTCAGTACAATAGCCGGAATGCTGGCTAAGTCCGGTTCCGACTTGATTTTAGCCAGAAACTCGCGGCCATTCATGCGCGGCATATTTAGATCCAGCAAGATCAAATCCGGGCGTGGTGCGTCGGCATAGTCGGCGCCTTGCTGCCGCAAAAATGCCAGCGCCTCGACACCGTCCCAGACATGATGCAGATTGCAGCGCACCCGGTTTTCCTTGAAACTCATTTTTATCAGATGGGCATCGGCGGGTTCGTCTTCCACCAGCAGCACATCGAATAGCGGAGTCGATTTATCCGTCATGCTTATTTCCTTCGATATTGGGTAGCTCGAACACCACTGCGGTGCCGCTCTGCGCCGTACTTTCAATCCAAATTTTGCCGCCGCAACTGTCAACGATGCGGCGGGCAATAGACAAGCCGATACCGGTGCCGGCCTCGCTATTGCGGTAGTTTAGGCGCTCGAAGATTTCGAAAACGCGGTGCCGATATTCCGCACGAATTCCAGAGCCATTATCGCGGACATGATAACGACTTACGTTCTGTTCCGATACGCCACCAATCTCAATTTTTAAGGCTAGGTCCGGATCAGCCGGGCGGCCATGGATCAGCGCATTGTCCAGAAACAGGCTGAACAGCTCGATTAACCGCGGGAGATCGATGTAGGCATCGGGTAAGCGACTGACGGTGACGGTGGCCCCCACTGCGGCGATTTTGTCGGCAAAGTTGCGCAAAACCGTCTCCACCGCCGTTTCGGCAGACGCTGCGCTGATTTTGTCGCGGGCTTGATCGGCGGTTATGTACAGTTGAATGTCGCGCACCAGACTCAGTAAGCGCTGGGCGTCTTGTTCCAGATAACATAGGCTGGCGTTGACGTCTTCGTCAGCCAATACCAGCGGGTAGGCGCTGAGCGAACTGCGCAGACGCTGGGTAAAACTGGTGAAGCGGCGAGTCGGTTCCATCAAGTGATGAGCGGATATTTCCGCGAAACGGCTCAGGTCGGCGTTGCTGGTTTCCAGAGCCATGCGGATTTGTCGAGGTTCGGTAATGTCGATACAGGAGCCGATATAGCCGACAAATTCGCCATTGACATCGTAACGCGGGATACCGGTATCGAGCACCCAACGGTATACACCGTCGTGGCGTTTTAGGCGATGTTCTATGCTAAAAGGCAGCTGCCGATCAAAGCAATGGCTGTGATGCTCGCGGCAGACATCGCTATCGTCGGGGTGCAGACCCGCTGTCCAATTGTCGCCTTGCTCTTGGTCGATGCTATTTCCGGTAAAATCCAACCAGACTTTGTTAAACCAGTAATAGCGTTTAGCTGTGTCCGATAGCCAAATCATCACCGGCGCCGAGTCCGCCATGGCCCGGAACCGGCTTTCGCTCTCGCGCAATTCGGCGGTCATGTTTTGCGCCAGGGCCATCGCCCGGCTGCGGCTGTTCACCAACTGCCAGGTCAACAGACTTAATAGCAGGCTCAGGCTTACGCTGCTGCCGGCGATAAGCAATGGCTTGTCTTGATCGACTCGCGCTTGAAAATTCGGTTCGGCGTGAATAAATAAAGTCCACGGGTGGCCGGCCAGCTCGATCTGTTGTCTGCTGGTCAATATCGGGGGGAGGCTTGCCGGCGGCGACGAGCCGTACATGCGGTTTTCTTCGTTTACCTCGTCGCCGTCGAATATTTCCAATCCCAAATCGCCTTCTTGTTCGCCGCCGATGCCGGCCATTAAGTCCTTGGTCCGGAATGGCGCGTAAACCCAGCCCATTATATTGGCGCGGCGCTGCTCCAGCGTGTCGTGCGGCAAGTCTTTTTTATACACCGGCAGGTACATTAAAAAGCCGGCTTGCACGTCTTGCTCGGTTTCCTGTAGTAACTTAACTTTTCCGGTAACACCCAGGCTATTGTTATCGCGGGCATAGCTTAATGCCCGGTTACGGGTGGGTTCGGAGAACATGTCGTAACTGAAGGCGCGTAGATTACGGCCGGAAAAGGGTTCCAGATAAATAATCGATGAGTAAAATTCCCGCTCGCCGGTAGGATGGATGTCGTAATCGGCGAAGCCCTGTTTGCGCATATCTGCAACATGCCGATCTTTCTCAATTTTAGGAATCCAAAGCGAAAAGCCCACGCCCTGGATTCCGGGAAAACGTTGGTCGAGATTGAGTGCGGATACATATTCCCGATATTCGTTGCGCTCTACCAGCCCTGATGCCGCAAACAAGCCTCTGGCGCCGTATAACATTTGCTCGTAAGTTTGTAGCCGTTGCTCGATACTTTGCACCAATTGCCGGACGCGGAAATCGAAATAGAGTCGGCGTTCGTGTTCCAAGTCCTGGGCCGCAATCCGCCAAGCCTCGTAGCTGGTCAGCAATGTAATTGACAAGACTGCTGCCGTCAGCCAGTGACTGTAGTACCGAGGTTTGCTCAAGCTTGGGCGTGGCGGGTCGCCAACCGAGATTTTGTGGTTATTATTCATGTCGGTTGACTATCGCTTGTGGGGGTATAACCCAAGGGAATTTCAAAAGTAAAACATGAACCCTGGCCTTCGCCGGCCGAATCCACCCAAATTTTGCCGTTGTGATGTTCGATTATGCGCCGGCACAAAGCCAGGCCCATGCCGGTGCCTTCGAAACGCTGGCGTGCTTGCAGGCGGCTGAAGAACTGAAACAGCCGCTCAAATTGTCCAGGGTCTATACCGATACCGTTGTCGCGCACGCTGAGCCGCCAAAAACCGTCACTGACTTCGGAGCTGACGTCGATAACGGGTGCTTGGTATTCTTGGCGATAGTGCAGGGCATTGACCAGTAGGTTTTGCAGTAAGCGGCTCAGTTCGTCGCGGCTGGCATACAGGATGGGCCAATCGCCTTGACAACGGATGTTGGCTTGGCATTGTGCCGCCAAGGGTTCGACGAATTGCAACACTTCATCGCGGACCGCATCGCTGGCAATCCAGGATTTTTGTTGAGTCTTGCGGCCGACGCGCGAATACTCCAGCAGCGAGACGATCATTGCATCCATACGCTTGGCGCCTTCCAGCGCAAAATTCAGATTTTGCCGTGCGTCTTCATCCAGCGACTCCCGGAGATTGCGTTCCAAAAACTGCAAATGGCCGGAGACCATGCGCAAGGGCTGGCGCATGTCGTGGGAGACGCTGTAAGCGAACTGTTCAAGATCGACATTGGAGCGCAACAAGGCATCGTGGCTTTGCCGTAATTCCTGCTCGATCTGTTTATGCTTGTCGATATCGACATGCGTACCCAGCATACGTTGCGGTTTGCCTTCCGGTGTGTGCGCCACCACCATGCCCTTGGCGAGTATCCACTTATGCCGGCCATCCTTGCAGCGCATACGAAACTCCACCCAATACAATTTATTCTTGCCGTCGAAGTAGTCACTCAGAGTCTTCAGGACTCGATCCGTGTCGTCCGGATGCAGGCTGTCCCGCCAGGCATCGAAGTTATTGGCGAATTCTTCCGGTTGATAACCTACCATCGATTTCCAACGTGGCGAGAAAAATACCTCGCCGCTGACGATGTCCCAATCCCATACGCCTTCGTCAGCGCCTTCCAGGGCAAATTTCCAGCGATATTCGCTGTCCGCCAGCCGAATATTTTGTTCGCGGACTCTGCGCCGCTCCGCCGCCAGATAACGGTTCACCGAGAACAAGCTCAAGCTGAGCAACACCACCAGGAATACGCCGGCGCTGAGTGCCAGCACCGGTGTGGGGTAACGTTGCCAAATATCCGTCAGGGTAAATTGCGGAACAGTGTCGAAGGGCTTGGCGCGCAAGGTCCGCAGCAATTGTTCCACTGAATTGTAATCGGCCGGTATGGTAAAGCCGTCTATCCCTGGAATTCGGCCTGGACTCATCAGCAATAAGGCACCAGCTACTTTTTTGGCCAGCTCGCGCTCTACTGTCGGCATGGCTAAAAATGGCCACTCCGGATAAAGTTGCGTCGATAGCAGCGCGAAGTTCGCGGATGTTTGGGCATTAATAATTTTGATCCGCCCCAGGTCGAGCTGGCCACTTGTGGTCAAATCCTCCAGAACGCCGCTGCGGATGAAGCCTATATCCGCTTGCCCGGACAATACTGCTTCCAGCACCGCGTCGTGCGGCATACCTGTGATTACCAATTGGGATACCTTTACAATCTCTATGCCGGCTTGGGCGGCTTCGTAAGCTTGCATCTGGAAGCCGCCCAGGGAATCTTGACTCGTAGCGGCGATTTTTTTGCCGCGCAGGTCGCCGAGCGCGTTTAGATCCCCGCGCTCGGCCAGCGCGAAGATCACACCGCCGAACATATCTTGGGAGCGGCCGTTCTCGCGCCTGACCAAAGTTGCCAGCGGCGCTGAAAAGCCATGTTTATAGCGGATGTGGACATAGTGACCGGGGTTGGTCAGTACAAAATCCAGTTGTTTATTTTCGACACCGGCTTCCAGTTCGTCGTAGTTCAAGGCTTCGACGACGAACTCGCGCTCCGGGATGGCTTGGTGCAAGACTTTGCTTAGCGCTTGCCATTGTTCCAGGGTTTGCGGTTTGGGCCGATAGGCCAACACGCCGATGCGCACCGGCTCGTCGGCTGGAACCGCAAAACTGGCTAGCAGCCACCAGCTCAGTAGTAAAAATTTGCTTGATTTAATCAAAGCGTTTTTAGTCATTGAAAAGTTGTTACCGCGCATAATCACAAAAGCCAATACTGAGCCGGTCAGTGTCCCAGGCAATCCCTGATGCTTAGCTGGGTCGCTTTACGCGCCGGCCAAAAAGCAGCTATCCAGGCCACGGTTAACACAATTATCAGCCAGTACAGAATAGCCCAGAAGTCGAAGCTGAAATCCAGTTGTATGCCAAGCATAGTTTGTCCGAGTTGTTTGGCTAGCGGTTCTGCGGCCAGATAAGCTAGCGGAATACTCAGAAACCAGGCCATAACGCCATGTAATAAGCCTTCGAGTAAAAACATGCGGAACACTACTTTGGAGGGGGCGCCGATGGCACGCAATACGCCTATTTCGCGAATGCGCTGTAATACACTAATTGCCAAGGTGCCGGACAGACCGATGCCGCCGACTGCCGCAATCATGCAGGCCAAGCCCAGCAAGGTGTTCAGTACCGGTTTGAACTGGTTACGGGCAAATTGGCCTTGTTCGAGTTTGGCGAGGGTGGTGTAAACATCCAGCTGCACGCCCTGATCTTGAAAACGCTGCTGCAAGTTGCGCAGATAGTCGGCTTCCTGATTCAGATCGGCCACCGGCGTATCGAGTAATGCGAATGATGCCATATCCCGGCTATGGGTAATCCGCCGTAGGGTTTCTAGCGGCGCATAGGCCGGTTCCACCGCATAACTATTGCCCGCCAACCAGCGATAGATGCCTACCACTTGCCATTTCTCGTGATCGGTCCCTAGCGCAACGTCCAGGCTGTCGCCCGCTCGGACACCGTTCAGCGCGGTGGTATCCGCACTCAGCACCAGCACGCGCTCGCCGGCGTCGCCGGCTTGCAACCAGCGTCCGGATTCAATCAGCGGTTGATACATGCTCGAGTTTGCCGGCAATGCCAGCATGTGCATGCCCAGGCTGCCTTTTTGCGGCAAGGCTAGGCCGTCTTTGGTAATTTGCATGCTGGATCGTTGCCAGAATTCGATATTTTCCGTGCCGGCCACCGCTGTGGCGATGTCGTGAATTTTTTGTTCGGGCTGGTCGATGGTAAAACCCAGCCGCACGGCATAGCGGCTGCGGGCCATTTCCCGGTCCAGCGTTAAATTCAACGAGGCGATCAAGCTGGTCAGCACTAAAAACATCACGCCGGCACAGATCAATACGCTTTGCGTCAATAACAGCCTGGCTTTACGGCGGAACAAATTCCCTAAAGCTGCGGCGGATAAAGTCGGTAGAAAGCGCGCGCCGAACTTCTCTATTAGCAGATCGAAACGGTTGTAGCCAAAATCCGCGCCCACGCCATAACTGGCGATTGCCGCACGCACCGTCATTGCCGCACCGCGCAGAATTGGCGGCAACCCCGCCAGCAACGGCGCCAGCAGGCCACCGAGCAGCATGTAAGCAACGGCGGGCACGGAAATTACGAACGCGCCGCAGTCGATATTGAATAAACCCAGTAGTCGGCAAGCGCTGAAATAAGCGGCGGCTAGGGCAGGCGGTATGGCCAAGACTATCGCCAGCAAAGCCAGCAGCAGGATTTCCAGTAGATACAATTGGGCGATGGTTTTAGTTCTGCTACCCAGCGCTTTCATCACGCCGATCTGATCGGTTTGCTGGGTAATATGGGCCGATACGGTGTTTAAAATCAGTACGCTAGCCAGGGCTAACGAGACTAATGCCATGATTTGCAGCACGCCGTTGATCCCGGCTAAAAACGGCCGGCCCCAATGTTGTTCCGGGTCTTGCAACAAGGTGACATTGACGCCGATATGCTGCGCGCTCAGCAGGCTACGAATTTGCCCGGCAACGTTACGGGCGGACTCGCTGCTGTAAGGTTCGGCGATTTGCACCAATAACTGCCGGAAACTGTTTGCCGGAATCCCGAACTGGGCAGCATGGGCTGCGCCGGCAAAAAAATGCACCTGGCCGCCGAATTTGGGCGGTTTAACAAAGGGATGGCGGACGATGTCGCCGATAGCCCAGGTTTGTGGCCCTAGGGCGGTTTCGAATTCGATGTTGCCGTTTTGTATGCCACTGGACAGCGCGGAGAGGTTTTCAATCGCAATTTGATCTCCGCTTGGCCAATTACCGGATTGCAAAGCGGTTTTGTCGAAATGTTGATTGTCATAGTCTGGGCGGATTATTAGCGTACCCAGGCGCCAGTCCGTTTCGCCGAGTTGCCGGAAGTGTACGCTCAGCGGCGTCATGGTATCGACGTCGGCCACGCCAGGTATGGCTTTGACTTGCTCCAGCAAACTGATGTCGGCATCGTTGCGCAAAATCAGATTGATATGCGAGGGTTGCGATTGCCGATGCGCGGCATCCATTTTGCCCAGCAGCAAATCGATCATGCCGAACAGGGTGCCGACGCAGCAGACGCCGGCCGCGATGCTGATAATAGCCAGGGCAGTGCGGCTTTTAGTCAGCCACAAGTCGGCCCAGACTTTATACCAGAGCGTATTCAAACCAGGGTTACCGGCTTGCTGTCCGCATGGATACGCCCGGAACGGATTTCCAGTTTGCGACTGGCGGCATCGGCCAGGGTCTCGTTATGCGTGACCATCACCAGGGTTTTGCCTTGATCGCGCAGATGCGCGAACAAATCGAACACCGAATCGGCGGTGGCCGCATCCAGATTGCCGGTGGGTTCGTCGGCGACGATCAGCGGCGGGTCGTTGGCCAAGGCGCGGGCAATTGCCGCCCGTTGCTGCTGGCCGCCGGAAACCTGGCTGGGCAAGCGCGCTGCCGCATCAGCCAGGCCGACCAGTTCCAACAAATGCATGGCTCGCTCGCGGCGCTGGTTTTTGGTCAAAGAGCCGAGAAAGTCCATCGGCAGCACGATGTTTTGCAGCAAATTCAACGCCGGCAATAACTGGAAGAACTGAAACACGATGCCGATATTGGCGCCGCGCCAACGGGTGAGCTTTTCGTTACTGAATTTTTGCAATTCGGCACTGTTGACAATGACTTGGCCTTGGCTGGGATGGTCGATGCCGGTGAGCAGATTTAACAGGGTGGATTTGCCGTTGCCGGACGGGCCGACGATGGCGACGAATTCGCCTGGATAAATGTCCAGATTGATGTCGTGCAATACGGTTTGCAGCGTGCCGGCTTGCGGGTAGTCCTTATAAACCTGTTTCAGTTCTATGATCTTTTTCATAACAGCCGGCAAATTGCGGTATGGTACACGAGGCGCGGGCATCCTGGCATACCCGTCATTTCACGGACACTTCGCCGGAGGGCGATCAATGACATCGGTACGCATCTTGTGGCTATTGCTGTGCTTGGTTTGGATAGCGGCGGAAATTAGTTTGGCTCGCAGGGCTGCGCTGCAAACCGGGTCGGCTGTGAATACCGAGCGGGGTTCTCAGCGCGTCTTATGGATCAGTATCTTGGCAAGTCTGGCTCTGGCATTGTGGTTTAAAAATTTGGCTTGGGTGCCGATCAGGATTGATTATCTGCCTAGGCAAGCGTTGGCCATGCTGTTGTTTGCGTCAGGGCTGTATCTACGTTACGTGGCGGTGACGAAATTGGGGCGGTTTTTCACCACTAACGTAGCGATACAGCAGGAACATCGATTGATAAAGGAAGGTCCGTATCGCTGGTTAAGGCATCCGGCCTACACGGGATTGTTGATTGCCTTATTCGCGGCTGGTGTGGCGATGGGAGATTTCGTCGCTTTGGCATTGTTGCTTGTACCGACATTTTGGGCATTTACCCTACGCATCGAGATTGAAGAACGGATGCTGTTGGCGGAATTCGGCAGTGTTTACGCCGAGTTTTGCGGGTCTACTTGGCGGTTGATACCCTGGGTATATTAGAAAGCCGGGTAGGCCAGGGTGCGCGACTGCGTTCCCTGACTTATTCGGAGCCGTTGGGCTTCGATAAGTCACGTAACCGCTGTCGCGGCAACGTGACCTGAACTTACACAATCAACGCGCTAGCCAACCAACTCATCCAGATACTTTTCCACATCCAGGGCGGCCATACAGCCCGCACCGGCCGAGGTGATAGCTTGTTTGTAATGCGAGTCCATCACGTCGCCAGCCGCGAACACGCCGGGGACGCTGGTTGCGGTGGCGTTGCCGTGAATGCCGCTGTTAACCACGATGTAGCCATGCTCCATTTTCAATTGACCGGTAAAAATATCGGTATTGGGCGTGTGGCCGATGGCAATAAATACACCGTGCACGTCCAAATCTTTGGTCGAGCCGTCCTGGCTGTTTTTGATGCGCAGACCGGTCACGCCCATCTCGTCGCCCAGTACTTCGTCCAGTTGATGGTTCCACTCGATACGCACATTGCCGGACTTGGATTTTTCGATCAGTTTATCCGACAAGATTTTTTCGGAGCGGAATTTGTCGCGTCTATGTACTACGATCACCTCGGAGGCGATGTTGGACAAGTACAAGGCTTCCTCCACAGCAGTATTACCGCCGCCGATCACCGCGACCGGTTTATTGCGGTAAAAGAAGCCGTCGCAAGTGGCGCAGGCCGAAACGCCTTTACCTTTGAAGGCTTCTTCGGACGGCAGGCCCAGATATTTAGCCGAAGCGCCGGTGGCGATAATCAACGCATCGCAGGTGTAGACGCCGGCATCGCCGGTCAAGGTAAACGGTTTTTGCGACAGATCGGCCGTGTGGATATGGTCGAAAATGATTTCGGTATTGAAGCGTTCGGCATGCAAGCGCATCCGCTCCATTAAGTCCGGGCCTTGCAGGCCTTCTACGTCGCCGGGCCAGTTGTCCACTTCAGTGGTGGTGGTCAATTGTCCGCCTTGTTGCATGCCGGTGATCATCACCGGATTCAGATTAGCGCGCGCGGCGTAAACGGCTGCGGTGTAACCGGCCGGGCCGGAACCTAGGATTAAAAGTTTGCAATGTTTTGCGGCAGCCATTATGTCGAGTCTCC
>FSSH01005573.1_pt1 | contig 10983 bp, 10 predicted proteins | sample 1166101 | NCBI WGS metagenome assembly FSSH01 (sample SAMEA32972668, study PRJEB13176) | freshwater metagenome | biome: Drinking water system; feature: Biomass in drinking water that filtered by 0.45 um membrane; material: drinking water | place: USA | collected 2012-12-20 | depth 0 m | reverse complement strand
GCTCGGGCTCGATCAGCGCCGAAAAGACTTTCGCCGGCGGCGCGTTGATGACGATTTCAAGCTTGATGACCGGGTTCGGGTCGCTGAAATCAGGCCGAAACACCCGGTCATCGCCCATCAGATAGAGAAAGAGATTGCCGGAGTTGAGACGCCAGAGATCGTCGATCATCTCCTTGGCGCGCGCGCCGCCTGGAAGTTTCGTAAATTCATGGCGCACGGTGATCTTCGATGTCGCATCGGTTTCCTTGGCGACGCTCCACGTCACCGTGCTGTCGCGGCCGAAGACGCGCCAGGAAAAACTCAACGACGATGACGGCGCAATCGCCGTCACTTTTTGCATCGCTTGCGCTTCGTTGCGGGCGTCGGGCGTCGACTTGCCCCAGAAGCGATAGGGACCGCCGACTTTCGGATCGACGACGGCGTGGTCGGCGAACCAGGTTTTAAGGGCGCCTTCATCGATCAGCGCCCGGAACGCCGCTTCCTGCGAAGCGGGGTAGGCGAGCGGCACGGCGTATTCGTAGATGTAGGGTTCGGCGGCGGCGTCCATTTCACTCTCCCTGTTCGGACTTTGGTTGCGATTCGACATGAAGCTTCAGATCGACGAGGCGCGCGGCCCAGAACAGCCGATAGGGCTGCAGCCAGCGGTCAACTTCGGAAAGCCGCGCGGGGTCCAGCGAATAAAAGCGCGCCTGCGCGGCGCGGCGCTCACGGAGGAGCCCTGCCTCGCGAAGAACCCGCAGATGTTTCGAGATCGCCGGCCGGCTGACCGGAAAGCGGCTGGCGAGGTCGCCAGCGCCCAGTTCCCCGCGCCGCAAATGATCGAGGATCGCCCGCCGGGTCGGGTCGGCGATCGCGTCGAAAGCGGAACGCTGGGTCAGCGCCTTTGTAACCATACGGTTAAATAAACATGGCGCGGGCGCGGCGTCAAGGCTGCGCGGTTGTCGCCGGACGCCAAGCGCGGCAGGGTCCGGGCTTGCTGAAACCGGGAGGGACAGGCGCGCGCGGCCGTCCCCCTTTCCCGCTTGCGGGCGAGGGGAGAATGGGATGCTGCTTCAACCCGCCCCCCTCCGCAGACTGAGGAACTGCCCATGCGCCGCGCTTTGCTCTTGCTCGTCACCGCCCTTGCCTCTCCGGCGTTCGCCGCCGACGCGCCCGCGCTCTCGCCGCAGGCGCAAGCGCTCCTTGCAAAGATCGACGCGCGGCAGGGCGAAATCGCCGAAGTCGCGGGCGCGCTCTGGGAGTTTGCGGAAGTCGGCTACAAGGAAGAGAAATCCTCCGCGCTCTTGAAAGACCGCCTGCGGACGAACGGCTTTGCGGTTGAAGAAGGCGTCGCCGGCATCCCGACAGCGTTCATCGCGAGCTGGGGGAGCGGCGGTCCGGTGATCGCGATCCTTGCCGAGTTCGACGCCCTGCCCGGCATCAATCAGGACCGGAGCGCGACACGCGCACCCGTGGACGGCAAGGGCGCCGGCCATGCCTGCGGCCATAATCTTTTCGGCGCCGGCTCGCTCGGCGCCGCGCTCGCGGTGAAATCTTGGCTTGAGGAAACGAAGACGCCGGGGACGATCAGACTCTACGGCACGCCCGCCGAAGAAGGCGGTTCCGGCAAGGTCTACATGGTGCGCGAAGGGCTGTTCAAGGATGTCGATTTCGCCATCCATTGGCATGCGAGCGACGAAAACTCGGCTGAAGCGGAGACCACCCTCGCCAACCGGTCGGCGAAATTCCGCTTCAAGGGCGTTTCCGCGCACGCGGCCGGCGCGCCCGAACGCGGTCGTTCCGCGCTCGACGGCGTCGAGGCGATGAACATGATGGCGAACATGATGCACGAGCACATGCCGCAGGACGCGCGCATGCATTACGTCATCACGTCGGGCGGCGGCGCGCCCAACGTCGTTCCCGACAGCGCCGAGGCGTTCTATTACGTCCGCCACCCGACGCCCGAGGGCGTTGATGAAATTTGGTCGCGGCTCGAAAATGCGGCGAAGGGCGCCGCGCTCGGCACCGGCACGGAAGTCAGCTGGGAAATCATTCACGGCAATAACCCGCTGCTCGTCAACGAGACGCTGGCCAAGCGCATGCACGAACACCTGACCGCCGTCGGCGGGCTCGTCTACGACAAGGATGAAGCGGCCTTTGCAAAGTCGATCTACGCCAGCTTCGACAAGCCGAACGCAAAGCTTGGCGACGAGGCGACGATCGAGCCCTATGGCAAAAAATTGGGCTACGGATCGACCGATGTCGGCGACGTCTCCTGGGCGGCGCCGACGGTCGGCCTCGAGGTCGCGGCCTGGGTTCCCGGCACGTCCGCCCATTCCTGGCAGGCGGTCGCGGCGAGCGGCATGTCGATCGGCTACAAGGGCGCGGCGAACGCGGCCAAAGCGATGAGCCTTGCTGCGATCGAACTCTATCAGGACGCAGACCTTCGCAAAGCCGCCCGCGCCGAATTCGACGCCGCGCGGGGGCCGAAATACAAGTACAAATCCCTCCTCGGCGACCGCAAGCCGCCGCTTGATTACCGGGATTGAGGACGCGGCGGTTGACGTCGCCGCATTCGTCACCCCGGATCGGCTGCGCCGTCCGGGGTGACGCGGAAACGTCGGCAATCATCAGCCTGCGGACGGCATCGCAAAGCTCGCCGGCGCGCCGGGGCCGAGGGGGAGGCCGAGCGCGATCCAGCCGAAGGTGAGGATCAACCCGCTGATGAGGATCCACAGCGAATAGGGGAGCATGACGGCCGTAAGACTCCCGAGGCCGAAATCGGCTTTCCAGCGCTGGCAGAAGGTGAGGATCAGCGGGAAATAGACCATGAGGGGCGTGATGATGTTCGTCGCGCCGTCGCCGACGCGGTAGGCCGCCGTCGTCGCTTCCGGGCTGACGCCGAGCAGCATCAGCATCGGCACCATGACCGGCGCCAGCAGCGCCCATTTGGCGCTCGCCGAGCCGACGAACAGATTGACCGCCGCCGTCAGCAGAATCATCAGGGTAAGGAGCACCGGCATCGGCAGGCCCGACGCCTTGATCGCGCCCGCCCCTTGCACCGCGAAGATGAGCCCCAGATTGGACCAGTTGAACATCGCCACGAAATGCGCGGCGAAAAAGGCAAGGACCATGTAATAGCCGAGATCCGACATCGCCGCCGCCATCATCTTGACGGCGTCGCGGTGCGTTTTGATCGATCCCGCCGCCGCGCCATAGGCCCAGCCCGCCGCGAGGAAGAGCACAAAGAACGCCGCGACCAGCGAGCGGAAAAACGGCGTCAATTGCGCCGGGCCGATCGCCGTTTCATCGATCAGCGGCGTTCCGGGCCCGAGCGTGAAGAACCCCCACAGCGCGACGACGGCGAGCGCGGCGAGGCCGGCGCGGCCAAGCCCTTTCTTCTCGCTGGCGTCGAGCGCCTTGTCCTCCGCCGTCGCGAGCCGCGCCGCGTCCGTTTCCGGCGTGAAGTCGCCAAGCCGCGGCTCGATCACCTTGTCAGTGACGAACCAGATCACCGGCAGAAAGACGACCAGCATCGCCGAGATGAAGTACCAGTTGCCGGCGAGATTGGCGTCCCAGGCCGGCAGGATCAGCTCCGCCGCCGCCTCGGTGATGCCGAAGAGGAGCGCATCGAGCTGGCCCGGCAGCAGGTTCGCGGAAAAGCCGCCGGAAACGCCGGCGAAAGCCGCCGTGATGCCGGCGATCGGATGGCGCCCGGCGGCCGCATAAAGAACGCCGGCGAGCGGAATGAGGACGACATAAGCCGCGTCCGCCGCGAGGTTCCCCATCATCGCGACGAAGGCGACCATCGGCGTCAGCATCGCTTTGGGCGCCCCGCGCACCGCGCTCCTCATCGCGGCGGCGAAAAGGCCCGTGCGTTCAGCGACGCCCGCGCCCAGCATGACGACGAGCACATAGCCGAGCGGGTGGAAATGCGTGAAGGTCGTCGGCATGTCGACCCAGAGCTTGGCGATGTTCTCCGGCGCAAAAAGGCTCATCGCGGCGATGATCTTCGCCGATCCGTCAGCGTTTTTTTCGGTCGGATGAATCGCGCTGAGGCCCGCCCAGTCGGCAAGGAGACTGACGACGACCAGCGCGGCGATCAGATAGAGGAAGATGAACGCCGGGTCGGGCAGGCGATTGCCGGTCTTTTCGACCCAGCCGAGAAATCCCCCCATCGAGCCTGGCTGAGGCGCTGCTGCTGTCTTCGCCATTCCGTCATCCCCTCCGGTTGATCCGGCCACAGACGCACCGAACGGGAAAAATTTCAAGGCAAAGCCGCAAGGATTGCGCTGCGCGCCGCAATTGCGAAGGCGCTTCGCGCCCCCTAGCGTTTACTGGGCATTCCAGGGAGATCGATTGTCATGGCGACATTCGCCGAGATCAAAAAACGCCTCGCGCTGCCGGTCATCGGCGCGCCGCTCTTTATCGTCTCGAACCCGAAACTCGTGATCGCGCAGTGCAAGGCGGGCGTCATCGGCTCCTTCCCGGCGCTCAACGCGCGGCCCGCCGCAGCGCTCGACGACTGGCTGTCCGAGATCAAGGAAACGCTCGCCGCCCACGACCGCGCCAACCCCGATCGTCCGTCCGCGCCCTATGCGGTCAACCAGATTGTGCACCGGTCGAACGACCGGCTGATGCATGACCTTGAAGCCTGCGTGAAGCACAAGGTTCCGATCGTCATCTGCTCGCTCGGCGCGCGCGAGGACGTTTATCAGGCGATCCACGCCTATGGCGGCCTCGTCCTGCATGACATCATCAACAACACCTTCGCGCGAAAGGCGATCGACAAGGGCGCTGACGGGCTGATCGCGGTCGCGGCGGGCGCGGGCGGGCACGCCGGCGTCATCTCGCCTTTCGCGCTGGTTCAGGAAATCCGCGAATGGTTCAAAGGCCCGCTCGCGCTCTCAGGCTCGATCGCGACCGGCGGCGCGGTGCTCGCCGCCGAAGCGATGGGCGCTGATTTCGGCTATATCGGCTCGCCCTTCATCGCGACGGATGAGGCGAATGCGAGCGACGACTACAAGAACGCGATCGTCAAATACGGCGCCGACGACATCGTCTACTCAAGCCTCTTCACCGGCGTGCACGGCAATTATCTGAAGCCCTCGATCATCGCGGCGGGCCTTGACCCCGACAAGCTTCCGGAAGGCGACGTGTCGAAGATGAATTTCGGCTCCGGCGGCAACACCAGCGCGAAAGCGTGGAAAGACATCTGGGGCTGCGGGCAAGGCATCGGCGCGATCAAGACGCGCGAGGGCGCGGGCGCCTATGTGGCGCGGCTTGTCGCCGAGTACCGCGAAGCGCGCGCGCGGCTGGCGATCGGGTGAGGCGCGCTCAGACCATCCACCCCGCCGAAAGCGCCCCGCCCCGCTTTCCCTCCATCGAAAAGGGAGGGAAAGCGGCGCGGAACGGCTATTCCGGTTCGCCTACGGACGATCCCCGTCCGGACCGCCGAGGAGCGCGCGATCGAGCGCCGATTGCGGTTCGGTTGACGTCGAGACGGGGAGCGCTGCTTTCTCCGCCGACGCGGGCGGCAGGACTTCGGCTTCGACCGGGATGAGCGCTGCGGGCTGGGCGAGCTGCTCCGCCGGCGCATCCTGCAAGGTGCGCGCGATGGCGACGCGCGCCTCGCCGAGCTTTGCTTGCGCGGCAGCGAGGCGCTCCGCGGCGCGGGCGCGATTGGCGTCGGCGGCGAGCACGGTTTTCACACCTTTTTCCTTCATCGCCTCAGCGTCGGCCCAGGCGCGGGCGGATTCGCGGTGCCGGCCGTCGGCGGCCAGCTGCGCGGCGCTGTCCTGCTGCACCGAGGCTTGGGGCGAGACGGCGACGGTGGCGCAGCCGGTGGACACGGCAAGGACCAGCAGCAGGGGAATCATTCGCAGCATGTCGTCAGGGTCCGGGGTTCGATGCGGTTACGATGATACCCCGGTGCACACGGAGGGCGCGGACATGGCGGCAACCAAGGCGGGAACCCTTTACGTGGTGGCCACCCCGATCGGCAACCTGGGCGACCTGACCGCCCGAGCCCGCGACGTCCTGGCGGCCGTGGACGCCATTTGCGCCGAAGACACCCGGCACACGCGCCAGATGCTGAACGCGCTGGGCCTGGAACGCCCGCTGCTGGCGCTGCATGAGCACAACGAGGCCGAGATCGCCTGGAAGCTGGTGGAGCGCCTGAAGGCCGGCGAGTGCCTGGCCCTGGTGTCCGACGCCGGTACGCCGCTGGTGAGCGACCCCGGCTACCGCCTGGTGCGCGAAGTGCGCGCCGCGGGCCTGGCCGTGAGCCCCATCCCGGGCGCCTGCGCCGCGATCGCCGCGCTGTCGGTGGCCGGCATCCCCAGCGACCGCTTCTGCTTCGAAGGCTTCCTGCCGGCGAAGGGTTCGGGCCGCCGCGAGCGCCTGGCCGAGCTGGCCAGGGAAACCCGCACCCTGGTCTTCTACGAAAGTTCGCACCGCATCGAGGAAGCCCTCGCCGACTTCGTGGCGGCGTTCGGCGGCGAACGCGAAGCCGTTATCGGACGCGAACTGACGAAGCTGTTCGAAACGGTGCTGGGCGACACGCTCGAATCAGTCGCCACCCAGGTCGCCGCCGACGAAAACCAGCGCAAGGGCGAGTTCGTGATCGTCGTGCGCGGCTGCGAGGACGACACCGCGGCGCGGCTGATCGAGGGCCAGCGCCTTTACGCCAAGCTGGCCGAGCACCTGAAGCCGTCGGTCGCCGCCAAGCTGGCCGCCGACCTCAGCGGCGCGCCGCGCAAGGCGCTTTACGGTGGCGGAGAAAGCTGAACGGCGAGGAAGTAGGAAGTAGTGAATAGGAAGTAGAGAGGGCAAACGCGCGGGCACCGGCTTTTCTCTACTTCCTAATCACTATTTTCCACTTCCTTTTCCCGCCCCAAGCCCCGCGCCATGCGACAATCCCCCCCGGCGGAGTCGGTCAAGGCAGTCGCGTCGCAGCAATGCGCCGAGGAAAGTCCGGGCTCCACAGAGCAGGGTGCCAGGTAACGCCTGGGCGGCGTGAGCCGACGGAAAGTGCAACAGAAAACAAACCGCCGAACGGCCCGCAAGGGTGCGTGGTAAGGGCGAAACGGTGGGGTAAGAGCCCACCGCCCGAGGGGACAACGCCTCGGGGCACGGCAAACCCCACCCGGAGCAAGACCAAATAGGGGTGCTATGGCATGGCTCGTGCCGCACCCGGGTTGGTTGCTTGATCCCAGCGGTGACGCTGGGGCTAGAGGAATGACTGTCCCAGACAGAACCCGGCTTAACGACCGGCTCCGCCACTTTCCTCCGCAAAACCCCCTTGATCCGCGCACTCGCCGGTGATCCGCCCCGGGCGGGCGGCCGTGGGGCGGGCCCGGGCCCGGGCTGACCGGTTCTGCTAACCCCGTCACGCCTTCAGATCAAATCCATGTGAAACAACACTTGCCCAATGGTTCTTAAACCAGACTCTCAAGATTCGCGCAAAGTGTTGATCTGCCTGATGAAATTCCCCTCTTTTTGTCCTTGACAGCCCCCGGGGGCAGGTCTAACGTGGGCTTCCGAGGGAATTTCGGGTTTTTTGTGGCTTTTGGTGGATAAGGATTGATCCAGGGCATGTTCCAGGGCGAAACCGCGATCACGATCGACGACAAGGGCCGTTTGGCGATTCCCACCGCCTACCGGGACCTGGTCGCGCGCGCCTGCGGCAACCGCCTGGTCGTCACCTACAACCCTTACGAAGCCGGCTGCCTGTGGCTGTACCCGGAAGCGGCCTGGGAAAAGGTCCGCGACCAGGTCAACGCCCTGCCCAACGCCAAGCGCGTGCATCGCAACCTGCAGCTCAAGCTCGTCGGCGCCGCCACCCACGTGGAGCCCGACGGCAGCGGCCGCCTGCTGCTGCCCGCCAGCCACCGCAACGCGGCGGCGATCGAAAAGAAAGCGGTGCTGCTCGGCATGGGCGGCAAGTTCGAATTGTGGAGCGAGCAGGCACACCTCGCGCAGATCCGTCAAACCATTGGTGAAGACGAGATCAGCGAGGACATGCTCGACCTCAGGCTGTGACGGGGCTGGCCGGGATGCGCACCGACGCGCAGCCCAGCCATCTCCCGGTGATGCTGGCGCAGGCGCTCGACGGCCTGCGCGTATTGGGGAATGGCAGGTACCTGGACGGCACGTTCGGCCGCGGCGGACACGCCCGCGCCGTGCTCGACCGGCTGGGGCCGGAGGGACGTTTGCTGGTGATGGACAAGGATCCCGAAGCGATCGCGACCGCCCACGCGCTGTTCAGCGCGGACCCGCGCGTCGCCGTCTACCGGGGTTCGTTCGCCGACCTCGGCCACTGGGATGAAACCGCCGCGGGCCTGGACGGCGTGTTCTTCGACCTGGGCGTGTCTTCGCCGCAGCTGGACGTGGCCGAGCGCGGCTTCAGCTTCAGCAAGGACGGCCCGCTGGACATGCGCATGGACCCGGACTCGGGCGAAAGCGCCGCCAACTGGCTGGCCCGCGCCACCGACGCCGAGATCGCCGACGTGCTGTGGACCTACGGCGAGGAGAAGCTCAGCCGCAAGATCGCCCGCACCATCGTTGCCCGCCGGGACGACACGCCGCTGCTGCGCACCGCCCAGCTGGCCGACCTGATCGCGTCGGTGGTGGGCCGCGGCGACAGCAAGATCCACCCGGCGACGCGCAGCTTCCAGGCCATCCGCATCTTCATCAACCGCGAGCTGGTGGACCTGGAGCAGGGCCTGGGCGCGGCCTTCGCGCGGCTCAAGCCGGGCGGTCGGCTGGTGGTGATCAGCTTCCATTCGCTGGAAGACCGCATCGTCAAGCGCTTCATCGCCGCGCACGCCAAGGCGCCGCCGGGCAACCGCCGCATGCCGGCCGAGCGCGACTTCACCCCGACGATGATCGACGTCAGCGGCGCGCTGCGCGCCGAGTACGCCGAAACCTCGGTGAACCCGCGCGCCCGCAGCGCCGTGATGCGCGTGGCCGAGAAGCTGCCGTTGGAGGCCGCCGCATGAGCGTGCGCGACTTCCTGTTCGCCCTGCTGGTGGCCGCGGTGCTGTCGAGCGCCATCGCCGTGGTGCACGCGCGCCACCTGCACCGCCAGGCCTACATCGCGCTGTCGGGCCTGCAGGCCGACCGCGACGAACTGAACATCGAATTCGGCCGCCTGCAGCTTGAGCAGGCCACCTGGGCCGAAGCCAACCGCATCGAACAGGTGGCCGGCACCCGAATCGGCATGAAGTATCCGACCGACGACGACATCGTGGTGCTGCAGCCATGAAGGTCCAGCGCAGCAGCTACAGCCTCCGCAAGCGCCTGCTGGCCATCAGCGTGGTGCTGGGTGCGTTCGGCCTGGTGCTGGTGGGGCGCGCGGCGCACCTGCAGCTGATCAGTCCCGACTTCTACCAGGAGCAGGGCGACGCCCGCTTCCTGCGGGAGGTGCCGATCGCCACCTCGCGCGGCACGATCACCGACCGCAACGGCGAACCCCTGGCGATCTCTTCGCCGGTGGAATCGGTGTGGGCCAACCCCAAGGAGCTGCTGCAGCACCCCAACCGCATGCCGGCCCTGGCCAAGGCCCTGGGGATTCCGCAGGACGTGCTGGTGCAGCGCATCTCGCAGCGCGCCGACAAGGAGTTCGTGTACCTGCGCCGGCACATGAACCCGGACATCGCCCAGGAAGTGGTGGACATGGGCATCCCGGGCGTCTACTCGCAGCGCGAGTTCCGCCGCTTCTATCCGCACGGCGAAGTGATGGCGCACGTGCTGGGCTTCACCAACATCGACGACCGCGGCCAGGAAGGCCTGGAGCTGGCGTTCGACGCCTGGCTGACCGGCAAGGCCGGCGCGCAGCAGATCATCCGCGACCGCCGCGGCCGCACGGTGGAAAACGTGGACCTGATCCGCGCCGCCGAGCCGGGCCACGACCTCACGCTGTCCATCGACCGCCGCATCCAGTACCTGGCCTACCGCGAGCTCAAGACCGCGCTGATCGAGCACGGCGCCAGCAGCGGCTCGATCGTGGTGCTGGACGTGCCCACGGGCGAGATCCTGGCGATGGTGAACCAGCCCTCTTACAACCCCAACTCGCGCGACGGCTCGGGCCCGGAGACGCAGCGCAACCGCGCCGTCACCGACGTGGTGGAGCCCGGCTCGGTGATGAAGACGCTCACCCTGGCCGCGGCGCTGGAAAGCGGCAAGTTCACGCCCGACACGCCCATCCCGACCGCGCCCGGCTACATGCCGCTGCCGGGCGGCTACACGGTGAAGGACTTCCGCAACTACGGCACCCTCACCATGACCGGCGTGCTGACCAAGAGCTCGAACGTCGGCGCCACCAAGATCGCCAACGAGCTCACCAACGAACACCAGTACGACATGTACCAGCGCTTCGGCCTGGGCCATGCGTCGGGCAGCGGCTTCCCGGGTGAATCGGCCGGCGTGCTGCGCGCGCCCAACCTGTGGGGCCCGACCGAAAAGGCCACCATCAGCTACGGCTACGGCCTGTCGGTTACGCCGCTGCAGCTGGCGCGCGCCTACGCCGCGCTGGGCAACCGAGGCCGCCTGCACGAAGCCACCTTCGTGAAGGGCGCCGATTCGGCCAGCGTGCAGGTGATCGACCCGGCCATCGCCGCCCAGCTGATGACGATGATGGAAACCGTCACGGGCCCCGAGGGCACCGCGCGCCGCGCGGCGGTGATGGGCTACCGCGTGGCCGGCAAGACCGGCACGTCGCGCAAGGCCAGCGGCGGTGGCTACGCGGCCAAGCGCTACGCCGCCGTCTTCGTCGGCCTGGTGCCGGCGTCGAACCCGAAGTTCGCGATGGCCGTGGTGATCCACGACCCGCAGGGCCTGGAATACGGCGGCGGCGCGGTGTCGGCGCCGATCTTCCACCACGTGATGGACGGTGCGCTGCGCCTGATGGACGTGCCGCCGGACAACATCGAACAGTGGTTCGCCGCCCAGGCCAAGAAGGAAGCCGCCGCCTTGGCCGCCGCGCCGCGCGTCGCCGCGCCC
>FSSH01003165.1_pt1 | contig 10996 bp, 13 predicted proteins | sample 1166101 | NCBI WGS metagenome assembly FSSH01 (sample SAMEA32972668, study PRJEB13176) | freshwater metagenome | biome: Drinking water system; feature: Biomass in drinking water that filtered by 0.45 um membrane; material: drinking water | place: USA | collected 2012-12-20 | depth 0 m | reverse complement strand
TGGCGCAGGTGTGAGCGCGGGCAAGCTGGGCTTGGGCGGCAAGTCGCTGCTGGCGGTGCTGGGTGCCGCGGCCGCGGCCGTCGGCCTGGTGCTGGGCGCGGTGTGGCTGGAAACGCGCTACTACCTGCGCCGCGCCACCACCGAAGGCGCACGCCGCGCCATCCGCCACAACGGCCTGCTGTATGCCGCACTGATGGCGATCTACATCGCGCTGCTGGCCTGGGCCCGGCATGCGCAGTGGAGCGGCGAGCGCATCGTGGGGATGGGCGTGGTGTTCTCGGTGCTGATCGTGGCGGTGACGCTGGAGCGGCGCCGGCACATGCGTCGCACCCAGCGGCGCCGTCCGCCCATGGTCGGTCGTCGCTCGAAACCATAAAAAACGAAGGCGAGAATACATAACGACGTTAGCAAATCTGCACATAAGCATGCGTTCGCGCGCGCCGGCCTACAAACCGCTGGCCGACGCCCCTCGGGGGCGTCGTTGGTAGGAATGACCGCAGGCTGTCGCGCTCCCGACATCCTCTGCAGCGGTCCCGTCCAGCGCAAGGGGAAACCGCATGCACGCCACGCCAATGCTCATACCGCCCGCCGCGTCGCGCCGCCGACGTCCGGATACTATGCCATCGGCGGGTCGATGGCTTTTGCCCCTGTTGTTGGTGCTTGCACTGGCGGGATGCGCCGCCACCCGTGGCGGCCCACAGTCTTTCATGCAGCACACCAAAGCCGAATCCAAGAACGAGGCAATGGCCGAACTGCTGAATGCCACAAGCGAAGCCGACCGCAACAAGTACCTGGCGGCTGCCATGGCCGACGTGGACATTTTCTACCTGGCGTACCGTGACGAACTGCTGCGCAGCGACAACGCCTTCAACGCGTCCGTCGACCTGGTCTCGCTGGCGGCCGACCTGGCCGGCCGACTGACCGACAGCGTAGGCGTCAAGGACAACTACCTCACGCTGGGCGCCCTGCTGGGCGGCGGCCGTTCTACGGTGAACAACCGTTTCCTGTACGCCCAAACCAGCATTGTGCTGGTGAAGGGAATGGATGCCGCGCGTGCCAGCACGGCGCTGGCGATCAAGACCAGGCAGTCCCAGCGAAGCATCCAGGAATACAGCGGCCGCGACGCATATGCCGACGTGCTCGAGTACTACTTCAACGGCACGCTGGCCGGCGGCCTCGTCTGGCTGCAGTCCAGTGCGGAAGAGCAGGAGGTGGAAGACAAGAAGTCCATCGCCGAGCTACCGGTACCCACCGAAGAGCAGTACCGGACGCGCTTCGACCTGATGTCTTCCGTGCAGCCGAGGTTGGTCTCGACCGCAGCGCTCCGGAAGGGACTCGCGGCCTTCGGAATGACGCCTCCGGCCGACGCGGGCCTGGACGAACTTCGGAAGCTATTCACAGCGGAGTACGGCAAGCGCCTCCGCGAGGGAACGTCCCCCGAGGACATGCGCAAGCAGCTTGCCGACGCTAAATTCTTCGAGGATTAAGCCATGGACCCTCTGTTCATCAGCGGCACCAGCAAGCTCGCCGAGATCGAACTTGCGATCAAGCACCACGAGCTCACCTTCCTGGCCTTCACTGGCGCGACGCTGGGCAAGAAGGCCGGCAGGTCCGGCAACCTGGTCAGCTTCGAGCCCAGCACGCAGTGGGTGGGCGACATGAAGCTGACTCCGGCCACCGCGAAAGCCCCCGACGGATTCAGCAAAGGCTGGTCGGGCGAGCTTGAGGCCGAAGGCGCCAAGCTGGACGCAACGCTATGGCGCGCAGCCAGCGCCGCAGGCAAGGCGATGGGCAGCGCCGCGGCAGGTCTCGCGATTGCGGGCGAGCCGCCGGCCCGGCTGCAGGCCGAGGCCCTGCCGGAACTACGGGCCCATGCGTCGGCCAGCCGTTTCCGCGTGGATAACAACAGCTTGATCGGCCCGGTCAGTGCGCCGGTGAAGCAGCTTGCCAGCCCGAACCAGAGCGCCGGCAACACCCGCAAATACCTCGTGCTGCACTACACGGCGGGCCTGACGCTGGACGGAACAGTGTCCTGGTTCCTCAATCCCGCGGCGAAGGCGTCCGCACATTTCGTGGTGGCGCGCGACGGCAGCGTGGTGCAGATGGTGCCGCTGAACAAGCGCGCATGGCACGCAGGCAAGAGCAAGTGGAAGACGGTCAACGGACTCAATGGTCATTCGATCGGCATCGAAATGGTGAATGCGGGCAAGCTGCGCCGCTCGGCCCGCGGTTGGGTGAACTGGGCCGAGAACCTGGTGCCCGACGATGACGTGACGGTGGCCACCCATCGCGACGAAGCGGAACCCACGGGCTGGCACGAATACACCGCCGCGCAGATAGAGGCGGTGCTGGAACTGGCCGTCGCCCTGCACCAGGCCTATGGATTCGAGGATGTGCTTGGGCACGACGACATCGCGCCCGGGCGCAAGTCCGACCCCGGGCCGCTGTTCCCCATGGGCGCGATCAGGAGCCGGGTGTTCGGGCGCGCCTGAGCCGGCGCGCGCCGACGCAGGGGCGGCCGCTTGAACGGGCCGCCTTGGCGGCCCACCATCAGGGCATCTCCGGTTTCGGTCGCGGGCATTGTTCATGAAGACACTCTGCCTTGGCGGCGCGTTGCTCGGCTTTCTCCCGGCCAGCGGCGCCTGCGCCGCGCCGCCGCCGCCGGGCGACGGCGCGAAGGACGTGGTTCACATCGGCACCATGTCGGTGGCGCGCGCCGCGCACCAGGGCACGCGCCTGCCGTCGGGTTGGGTGCTGGTGATCGGCGGCGCACCGCGCGACGACCGCAACCAGCGCCACCGCAGCACCGAACTCTTCGACCCCGCCACCGGCCGCTTCACGCCCGGGCCGGACCTGCGTGCGCCGCGCTACAAGTTGCCCGACGGCGCCGTGCTGCTGACGAACGGCGACGTGCTGGTGGCCGCGGGCGATGCGCGCATCGAGCGATTCAGCGCCCGCACTCAGCGGTTCGCAACGCTGCCGGGCGACATGGACGGCGCCAGCGAATTCGCCACCGCCACGCGGCTCGACAACGGCGACGTGCTGGTGCTCGGCGGCTACGACGACACGATGCAAACCACCGCATCGGCCTGGCGGGTCCGCGCCGGCGACAGCGACTAAGCGCGCTTGCGGCGGTCTGGCCCCCGCCGCATAGTCGCCCCAACCCCGAACGGAGTCCCGCCCATGACGCTGCCGCCGCTGCGCCACATCGCGCTTGCCCTGTCGCTGGCCCTGGGCGCGGGATGTGCCTCGGCGCCGGTCGCGCCACCGGCCGCCGCTGTTGCGGGTGCGCCCGTGAAAGCGGCCGTCGTGGAAGTCGGCGAACTCGCCGGCGCGGCCTACCGCATTGATATTCCCGGGAACTGGCAGGGCGATCTGGTGGTCTACGCCCGCGGCTACGTTCCGGTGGGCACGCCGCGCGCAGAAGCGACCGAGCGCAAGCGGGAAGACGAATGGGCCCTGGCCCAAGGCTATGCCATCGCCCGCAGCGACTACTCGAAGCTGGGCTGGTCGGTGGGCGAAGCGCTGGACGACACCGAACGGTTGCGCGCGCATTTCGTCGCCCGCCACGGCAAGCCGCGCCGCACCTTCGTCATGGGCCATTCGATGGGTTCGCACATCGCGCTGGCCACGCTGGAACGGCACGCAGCGCACTACGACGGCGCGCTGGCGCTGTGTGGCGCCAACGGGCCGGCGGCCGAACTGTTCGGCGACCACCTGATGCCGGCGCTGGTGGCCTTCGACTATTTCTTCCCCGGCGTGCTGGGGCTGGCGCCGGGCGGGTTGGCGGATCCGGCGTCGCCGCCGTGGCCGGATCCCGAGGCCATTGAAAAGGCGCTGCAGGGCAAGCCCGACGTGGCTGACCTGCTTGCCACACGATTCGACATTCCGCGCGACGGCCTGGCCGGCGGCCTGATGATCCGCTACGCGGTGCTGCACGAACTGGCGCAGCGCGCCGGCGGCTTCCCGGTCGACAACCGCACCGTGAAGTACACGGGCCTGGGCGACGATGCGGCCTTCAACGCCGGCGTGCGCCGCTACACCGGAGATCCTTCGGCCATGGCCTACGCGGCGGCCAACGCCGCGCTCACCGGCACCGCGCCGCGCCCGGTGGTGATGCTGGACAACCTGGCCGATCCCACCATTCCCACCGAAGTGACCCAGCGCTACGCCGTCCTGGCTGATGCGAAAGGGCGGGGCGCCAACGTGCTGCTGCTGCCCTCGCAGGGGCAGGGCCACTGCGAGTTCACCGGCGAACAGCAGCAGCAGGCGATGGCCAAGCTGGCGGCGTGGGCGGACAGCGGCCAGCGCCCCGCGCCCTGACCGTTAGTCGCTAAGGCTCGCGCGATTCCGCCGCGCGCCAGGCGCGCGGCGACATCCCGCCCACCGCCGTGAAGGCGCGCGACAGTGCCGCGGCGCTGCCGTAGCCCACCTCCTGCGCGATGCGTTCGAGCTTGTCGCCGCGCAGCAGTGCCTCCTGCGCCAGCGCAATGCGGAAGCTGGCGAGGTAAGCCGCCGGCGGTAACCCCACGATCTGCGTGAACACCTCCGCGAAGCGGCTGCGCGACATGCCTGCGGTGCTCGCCAGCGTTTCCAGCGTCCAGGGTTTCGAAGGCTCGTCGTGCATCGCCACCAGCGCCTTCGCCAGCTGGGGATGGCCCAGCCCCGCCAGCGGCCCCACCTTCAGCCGCCCGCTGTCGAGCAGGTGCCGCAGCAACAGCACGACCACCACGTCGAACAATCGGTCCACCACCGCCTGGCGGCCGCAGCGCTGCGCGAAGGCTTCCTCGAACAGCAGCTCGAGCACGGGCCCGGCGCCGCGCAGCTCGGCCAGCGGCAGGCAGGTGAACGCAGGCAGCGCGCGGCTGATCGGATTGCCAGCGTCGCCGGTCGACACGCGTGCCGAGGCCATGCCGCCGAAGGCGAGATTGGCGCAGGCCATGTCCGCGCCGGTGAGTTCGTCGGAGATGAAACGGTGCGTCATCGGCCGCGGATAGAACAGCAGGCTTGGCTCGGTGACCAGCAGCGTTTCGCCCGCGTGCCGTACCTCGACGGGTCCGCGCCGCACCAGGTGCAGCTGGCCCAGGCCGTTGGCTTCGAAATCATTGATGCCGCACAGCGGGCCGCTGTGGAACAGGCGGGCGCTGACGGAAAAGCGCTGCAGCAGGCCTTGCAGGCGGTCACTGGCCATGTCGGACGATCCGGTAAGTATTGGGGACGTTTGGTCACCCTGCCGCCGAGGCTAGGCCCGATTCTGGCCCTGCGCAATCCGCGCCAACTTCCGGAGTCACGCCATGTCCCGCATCGCCCTTGCCACTGCCGCCACTGCGCCCGCCGCCAGCCAGCCCCTGCTGGCCCAGATCCAGGGCGCGTTCGGCGCCACGCCCAACATGTTCCGCGCCGCCGCCCACTCACCGGCCGCGCTGCAGGCCCTGTGGGGCTTCTTCGGCGCGCTCGGCGGCGGCATGCTGCCCGCGACCCTGGGCGAACAGATCGCCGTGGCCGTGGCAGACCGCAACGCCTGCCACTACTGCCTGGCCGCGCACACCATGCTGGGCCGCAAGGCGGGCGCCAGCGCCGAGGAAATGACCGAGGCCCAGGCCGGCCGCAGCGCCGACCCGCAAACCGCCGCCGCGCTCGCCTTCGCGATCAAGGTGGTGGAGAACCGCGCCAACATCGACGACAGCGACGTCGAGGCGCTGCGCCGGGCGGGCTTCGACGACGGCGCCATCGTCGAGATCCTCGCGCACGTTGCGCTGAACCTGTTCACCAACTACCTCAATGTCGCCTTCGATACGCCGGTTGATTTCCCGGGGGTGAAGCTGCGCAAGGCGGCGTGATTGCGTACCCGGCGGCGGCATCGCAGGATGCCGCCGCCGGTGCCGTCGAGGCGTTCACGGTTTCGCGGCGGACGGCGGGCCCACGACCCGCATCGGGCCAGCCAACCAAGGACAGTAAATGGCCGCGATCTCCGATACCTTTGCCGCATGTCCCGCTCGCCCAAAGGTTCGCCATGTCCACGCTCACGCTCTTCCACAACCCCAAGTCCCGCTCGGCCAGCGCGCGCGTGCTGCTCGAGGCGCTGGGCGTGCCCTACGAAGTCAAGCCGCTGGACTTCACCGCCGGCCAGAACCGCACGCCGGAGTTCCTCGCCATCAATCCGCTGGGCAAGCTGCCCACCGTGGTGCACGACGGCACGGTGATCACCGAACAGGTGGCCATCACGATCTACCTGGCCGACCGCTTCCCGGCCGCGGGCCTGGCGCCGGCGTTCGACGATGCGCGGCGCGGGCCCTACCTGCGCTGGCTGGCCTTCTACGCCGCGTGCTTCGAGCCGGCGCTGATGGACCACGCGTTCAAGCGCCCGCCCGTGGACCCGGCCACCGCGCCCTGGCGCGATTTCGACAGCGTGATGGAAGCGCTGGTGGCGCAGCTATCGCGCGCCGACTTCATCGTGGGCGACACGCTCACCGCCGCCGACCTGCTGTGGGGCACCGGCCTTCGCTGGACCACCGAGTTCGGCATCGTGCCCAAGCTGCCGGTGATCATGGCCTACCTCGAACGCGTGGCCGCGCACCCGGCCGTGGAACGCGCCAGCGAACTCGACGCGGCGCTGTCCGAACAGATGTGGCCCGCCGCCAGCTGACCCCGCACTTGCACGCGGATAACGGGGTCAGGTTCACTTGTCGCCCGCTGTCGACCGACCCGGAGCCGCCATGTCCCTGAACACCATCACCGCCATGCTGCCGGTGCGCCACCTGCCGGCCAGCCTGCCGTTCTACGAAAAGCTGGGCTTCGCGATCAAGCTCCGCAACGACCAGTGGGGCTGGGCGCGGCTGGCGCTGGGCCAGGGCGAAATCATGCTCGATCAGTCCATCAACACCCACCCGGGCGCGCCGCGGCAGTCGGTGCTGTACCTGTATCCCGACGACGTGCGCGCCTTCCACGCCAATGCCCGCGCCAACGGCCTGGACGTGCCCGAACTCGAGGAAACCTTCTACGGCATGCTCGAGTTCCGCATTGAAGACCCGGACGGCAACCGCCTCTGGATCGGCCAGGACGTGTCGCCGGAGGACTGATGCCGATCAGGCGGGCCTGGGCTCGGTGAAGCCGCCCGCGTTGCCAAGCCGCCCCACAAGGGTGACCATCGCGGCAGTTCCCCTGGCGACCGCCGTGACCAACGAAGCCACGCCCGAATCCATCGCCGAGATCTGCGGCCTGTCGTGCGCGGCGCCGCTGTCGGCCGAGGACCTGCACCGTGCGTGCTTCTGCCTGGCGGTGGATCCGGCGCAGCTGCGCCGGCACCTGGCCGACGTGCTGGCCGCGCACGGCGCGTCGGCGCCGCTGGCCGACAGCCACGCGCACCTGTTCGCGTCGCTGCCCATCTTCGTGCCGGCCGCCGGCGTGCGCGCGATGGAGGACGTCATCACCGCCATCGAAACCGTGGTGGCCACCCCCGCGTGGCGCGAGGCGGTGCGCGCCTGGGCTCCGGGCATCGCCGCGTTCGACCCGGGCTCGCCGGGCGGGCTGCTGGGCTTTGACTTCCATCTTGCCGCCGAAGGCCCGCGCCTGATCGAAATCAACACCAATCCCGGCGGCGTGATGATCAACGCGCTGCTGGTGAAGGCGCAGTCGCTGTGCATGCCCACGCTGAGCGCGCCCGCCGTGGCCGACGCCGACGTCGAGGACGCCGCCATCAACGTACTGCTGGCCGAGTGGGATGCGCAGGGGCCCGGCGGCCGCGATGGCCTGGTCGCCATCGTGGACGAGGCGCCGGCGCAGCAATACCTCTACCCGGAATTCCTGCTGTTCCAGGACCGCTTCCGCGCACGCGGCATCGAGGCGGCGGTGTGCGATCCCGGTGAGCTGGCCTACACCGACGGGCAGCTGCGCCTGGACGGCAGGCGCATTGGCTTCGTCTACAACCGCTGCACCGATTTCGCGCTGGCCGAACCGGCGTCGGCCGCGCTGCGCGCTGCTTACCTCGAGCGCGCCGTCGCCATCAGCCCGCATCCCCGGAGCCACGCGCTGTACGCCGACAAGCGCAACCTGGCGCTGCTGGGCAACCGAACCTTCCTGGAGGGCGCCGGCCTGAACGCCGGCGCGGTGGACTGCCTGGTGCAGTGCGTGCCGCCCACCGAAGTGATGACCGACGCCAACCGCCACGATCTCTGGCAGCGGCGCAACAAGCTGTTCTTCAAGCCCGCGGGCGGTTTCGGCGGCCGCGCCAGCTATCGCGGCGACAAGCTCACGCACAAGACCTGGCAGCAGATGGCCGGCGCCGACTACGTGGCCCAGGCGCTGGTGCCGCCCAGCCAGCGCCACCAGCGTGCGGGCGACGTACCGCTGAAGGTGGACATCCGCTGCTACGCCTACCGCGGCAAGCCGCTGCTGTTCGCGGCGCGCACCTACCAGGGCCAGACCACCAACTTCCGCACGCCGGGCGGTGGTTTCGCGCCCGTGCTCACGCTGCTCGACCCCGCATGAAAAAGCACCCACGTGGCCAAGGGGGAGCTTGGGCGTGGGTGCCGGCTTTGCCGGTGCGTGGGGCACCGGCGATGCTCGGGCGGGTCAGCTGTCCTTGCGGACCGCGTCCACCAGCTTGTCGGTGGCTTCGCCGACCTTCTGCTGTGCCTTGCCGAGGTTCTTTTCGGCCTTGCCGGCAAGTTCCTGGGACTTGTCGCCGGTGAGCTTGCCGGTCATTTCCTTGACCGTGCCCTTCACCTGGTGCTCGATGCCGCTCTTTCGATTCTTGTCCATGGATGTCTCCTCCACGCCGAGGTGGCGCGAAAGGCGAGTATCCGAGCCCTGCGGTGGCGGCGATGTACGCTGGCGCACTTAGGCCCGACGCACTGGGATGGGCTTCAGCTGGCGTCGGTGGGGGGGTGCGTGGGGTGGCCGTTGTCGTGCGCCACGGTGCCGGCGTCGTCGTCCGTGCCGGTGGCCGGATCGATCGGCGCGTCGGCGCCACCGGTGGCCACGGGGCGGCTGGCGTCGTCGTGGAAGCGGTATTCCATGCCCTGCTTTCGGTACCTATCCACGGCGTTGGCCCCAGGCACCGGGAGGGTGCGCGCGCCATCATGCGCGCATGGCGGCGCCAAGTCGCTGTGCGCTGGCGTACGAAGCCGGCGTCAGCGGCCCAGCAGGGTGCTGCGGGCGCGCCGCGCCGCGGCCGCCGGGTCCTGCTGCATGTAGCAGTGGCCGCCGGGCACTTCCTCGATGGCGAAGAACGGCTGCGACGATGCCAGCCGCCGGGCCGACGCGGCCACGAACGGATAGGAGTCGGCGCCGTACTCCAGCTTCACCGGCGTTTGAACCTCGGCCAGCGTGGCCCACAGCCGGCGCGGGTACGAGCCGAACAGGTCGGACTCGCGGCTGGGCCGGCACTTGAGCTCCACGCCGCCGTCTTTGCTTGGCCTGAGCGCGAAGTCCACGTAGGCCTGCAGCGCCTCGGGCGCCCAGCCCTTGAACATGCCGCGGCCCTCGAGGTTGGCGTACGCGGCGGCGCGGTCGGGCCAGTGCCGGCGGCGCCGGGCCACGCGCTTGGCCAGGGTGTTGCGGCGGTACAGCCCCACCACGTCCGACAGGGCCGCCACGCCGATCATCACCGGCGAGAAAAACACCGGGTCCAGCAGCAGCGCGCGGCGGAACTGCGTGGGCTCCTGTGCCAGCATCAGTGCCGTGACCACGCCGCCGAAGCTGTGCCCGGCCGCCACGTGCGGCACCGGGTCGTAGTGGCGCCGCTGCACCTGCCAGGCTTCCAGCGCCAGCTCGGCGCTGCGGTTCCAGCCGTGGAAGCGGCCGCCGTGGTCGGTGTCGCCGTGGCCCTGCACGTCGCTGGTGACGATGTCGAAGTCGCGCTGCAGCCGCGACAGCATCGGCCAGTACACGCGGCCGCAGTAGCCGGTGCCGTGCACGAAGTGCAGCACGGGCTTGCCCGAGGGTTCGGAGCGCTCGCCGCGCAGGGTGAAGCCGGCGGAACCGCGGTGGGACCAGGGGATCATCGGCGGGCGGGCAGGGGGAGGGGCTTCATGATATTCGACCGGTCGCGCCATAATCGGGCATGGACGAGCCCGCGATCCGTGACGCCACCCCCGCCGACTTCCCGCGCATCGTGGCGCTCAACGCCGCCGAGGTGGCGCACACCAGCGTGATGGACGCGGCGCGGCTGCAGTACCTGCACGAGGCCGCCTGCCTGCACCGCGTGGCCGTGGTGGACGGCGAGGTGGCCGCGTTCCTGCTGGCCTTCCGCGATGGCGCGGTGTATCCGAACCCGAACTTCGACTGGTTCGCCGCGCGCTACCCGTCGTTCGTGTACGTGGACCGGGTGGTGGTGGACGCACGCTTCAACGGGCGCGGCGTCGGCTCGCGGCTGTACCGCGACCTGTTTGCCTTCGCGCGCGGCACCGGCGCGGCGGCCGTCACCTGCGAATTCAACGTGGTGCCGCCCAACGAGGCGTCGGCGCGCTTCCACGCGCGCTGGGGATTCGCCGAAGTGGGCCGGCAGTGGCTGGACGAGGGCCGGAAGCAGGTGTCCCTGCAGGTCGCCAATGCGACGGGGGACGCATGAAGTACGACGACGCCGAATACTGTTTCCTCAACTTCGAGACCGACCGCCTGCCCAACGAGGCCGGCGGCACGCACATGGGCATGTACCTGGCCTGGGCGGCATCCAAGGGCCTGCTGGACTGGGACTTCGACGAGCAGACGCTGGCGCCGCTGCTGGCGCGCGAGGTCACCGGATCGCAGCTGTTCTTCGACCGCTGCGACGGCAAGCTCACCGACGAGGATTTCAGCGATATCGGCAACGCCTTCACGGCCAGCTACTACGAGGCGCACTTCGTGGCCGACTACGCGCGCGTGTTCGCCGACCAGATTCCCAACGGCGGCGAGACCACCGACGATTTCTGCAGCGTGCCCGACACCTGGGAAAATTACGACCGCCTGGCGCCGGTGCTGGACCAGCGCTTTGCGCAGTGGCGGCAGGCGCAGGCGC
>FSSH01005240.1_pt2 | contig 10999 bp, 13 predicted proteins | sample 1166101 | NCBI WGS metagenome assembly FSSH01 (sample SAMEA32972668, study PRJEB13176) | freshwater metagenome | biome: Drinking water system; feature: Biomass in drinking water that filtered by 0.45 um membrane; material: drinking water | place: USA | collected 2012-12-20 | depth 0 m | reverse complement strand
ACCCTTTGTCCACGAAACCTAGATCGGCGATCGTGCGCTCTGGAGTCAGGTCGGCGGCTTGAGCATCCAGGTGTCGCAGAGGCGACCAGCGTTGTCGCGGAAAAACGTCGGACTTCGATGGTGTGACGAGCTTCAATACCGTTAACCGAACGCTGATCTGCGAGACTGGCACGAATCGGCCGACCCCGGCTCTGGGGGAGAGTATACCGGGGTCGGCCGCATCTGGCGAAAGGCCGCGCCTTTACGCCCGATCGCGATCCAGCGGCTCAAGGCTGCCTTCGCGGCCGCCTGGAAGTTCGATTGACTCGCAGGTGCCGGCGGGAACCAGCGACCACGCATTACCCTGATAATCGACGGTCGAGGTTCCCTCGCACGACGTGCCCGGGCCTGCCGCGCAATCATTCTCGCCGGCGAGCGCGACGCCGTAGCACTTGTCCATTTTCTCTTTCGCCAGCGCAGGGCTAGCCGAAAGGGCCGCCGCGGCGGCAAGGGCGAGCGCTGAAGTCAAAGCGGCTCCGGTCTTGGCGTTCATCATCATTCAATCCTTTCAGAGGTGATTTTGGTCTAAGATCGCGCATCTGCGCATTCGGGTCTTCGGATGGGCGCGATTTGAAGTTACACCCGAAGCGCGCAATTACCAGCGAAGCACGCGTGGCCCCAATAACATCCCCGTGATCCCGACAAGCGCTATCGCGGCAGTATACCAAAGTGCAATAAAACAGGCCCCGGTTTCAACGCAGCGAAACGAATAAATCGTGGCGGCGAGCCCGCCTGCCGCGAGCCCGATCGCACCGCCGGCCGCTTTCGTATTGGTAGGCGCAAAGGCCCGCGCAGCCCAGAATAGCGTTACCATCATAGGTAGTGACAGAATCGTGATACGCGAAAGACAAGCGATAATGCTCTGCCCAAGGATCAAGGAAGGCCAAGACAAAACCGGGGAGGTCGCCAATTCAATCGCGGCGACCGAAACGGCCGCAAAGACCGGCGCCGCGAGCCACAAGCCACGCCGAACGCCAGGCCCGCTTGGCCGCATCAATTCGATGACGGCGGCGATCGATATGACGGCCAGCGTCGCGGCATAACTCGACTTGAAGAAGAAAGGGGTCGTAACCGCCGCCTGCGTCAGGTCAGGCCCGGCGCCGAGCCATACAATCAGAGCCGCGGCGCTTGCCAGAAATCCAGCCGCGCCGGCGCCAAACAGCCTTGTATGAACTGCGTATCGGCTGACCGGGGTCACATGACGCGCCAATTCGGTAATGAGAACATCGGTATTCATGCGCGGAAGCCCGCATAGCGCGCCCTCAGCGCTTTCAGCCCGCGATGTGCGGAGACTTTGACGTCGCTCTCGGTCCAGCCGTAGCGCGCCGCAACATTGGCGGCGCTCTCGCCGTCGATTTGCATTGAACGAATGGCCCGCGCCTGCTTTTCGGGCAGCGACGCCAGCATCGATTCCACATCAAGGCGCGCTGCCGCGGCGCCTTCAAACTCCTCGGACCTCACCTCCTCGGTCAGATCAACCGATTCACCCATAGCTCTCCGTCGGCGCAAGAGGTCGATGAGCTTGTATTTTGCGATGGCGAACACCCACGCCAGCAAGGGGCGAGACGGCTCATAGGTCGACCGACGCGTATGAATGGCGATCAGGGTTTCCTGCACAAGGTCTTCCACATCTGCTGGTCGGCTCCGAAGCCGACTGAAAAAATAAGATCGCAGAATCAACGCCAGATCCCGGAGCATCAATTCATGCGCCCGCGCGTCGCCGCGAAGGCTCTGCCGCATCAACGCCTCGAGGTCCTTTTCTCTCGCCGCCAATTGCGCTCTCAATCTTTTCTTCGCTGTGCAGATAACAAAAGTTACATGACGCGCACTCTAGTGATCGTACAAACCGCAAAACTTTCACCGAAATTAACCGAAGCTTCCGCCCGGCGGGGTTCACAATCCGGCCGCGCCGATCACAAGTTGAGGAGAAAGCGCCCGAAGAAAGCGGTGGCGGTCGCGCGGCCTGAGGGCACTGCTCACGACTGGTTCTCGATATCGGGGCGCGCCTCGCCAAATCCCCTCAACACCAAAACAAAAGGCGCCTGGCGAGAGCACCTTTGAACGCTTCGAATTCATGGCGGGGTTCGCGCGCGCCGTCTCCGACAAAATCGCAAGAGCATACACCGGGCAAGGATCAAGGCGGCGATAGCCGGCGTGTAACGGCGGATTCCGCTGGAATATTAGCCGCGGCCCGGAAGGCCTGGTTCGGGAACCGGGAGCCGGGGCGACGATAGCCAGCTAATCCGGACGTTCCGTCGGCAATCGGCTACCCCCGCAGCTTGATGATCTCAGCCGAGCGGCCGAGCGCGCGCATCGCCGTTTCGACAATGTGCGGAGCGTTCAATCGCGCCTGATCGTACATCTTCATCGGGCTGTCGTGGTCCTGATAGATGTCCGGGAGCGTCATCGTGCGGACCTTGACGCCGGTGTCGAGAAGGCCGTCGTCCGACATGAAATGGAGGACAAAGGCGCCGAAGCCGCCGCGCGAGCCCTCTTCGATCGTGATGACGACTTCGTGGTGGCGGGCGAGCTGGCGGATGAGATCGTGGTCGAGCGGCTTTGCGAAACGCGCGTCGGCGACAGTCGTTGAAAGGCCATGTGTTTCGAGCGTTTCGGCGGCCTTCAAGGCCTCCGCGAGGCGCGTGCCGAGCGACAGGATCGCGACTTTCGTCCCTTCACGGATGATCCGGCCCTTGCCGATCTCCAGGACCTTGCCGATTTGCGGCAGATCGACGCCGACGCCTTCCCCGCGCGGATAGCGATAGGCGATCGGGCCTTGATCGTAAGCGGCGGCGGTCGCCGTCATGTGCACGAGTTCGGCCTCGTCAGCCGACGCCATGATGACCATGTTCGGCAAGCAGCCGAGATAAGCAATGTCAAACGATCCCGCATGCGTCGCTCCGTCGGCGCCGACGAGACCGGCGCGGTCCATCGGGAAACGCACGGGCAGGTTCTGCAAATCGACGTCATGCACGACCGAGTCATAAGCGCGCTGCAGGAAGGTCGAATAGATGGCGCAGAACGGCTTCATGCCGTCGGCGGCAAGACCCGCCGCGAAGGTCACTGCGTGTTGCTCTGCGATGCCGACATCATAGCAGCGATCGGGGAAAGCCTGAGCAAACAGGTCGAGCGAGGTGCCGGACGGCATCGCGGCGGTGATGCCGACGATCTTTGGGTCTTTTTCGGCTTCCTTGATGAGCGCCTGCGCAAAGACTTTCTGATAGGACGGCGCATTCGACGCCGCCTTGTGCTGCTTGCCGGAGATGACGTCGAACTTGACGACGCCGTGCCCCTTGTCGGCGGCGGCTTCGGCGGGCGCGTAGCCCTTGCCCTTCGTCGTCACGACATGGACGAGCACAGGCCCATCCTGCATATCGCGGACATTTTCGAGGACCGGCACAAGGTGATCGAGATTGTGCCCGTCGATCGGCCCGACATAGTAAAAGCCGAGCTCTTCAAACAGCGTCCCGCCCGTCACCATGCCGCGGCCATATTCCTCAGCGCGCGCGAGCTTTTCAAACAGCGGCGCCGGCAGGCGCTTTAGCACCTGTTTCGAAATGCGGCGGACGTTCTGGTAGACCTTGCCGGACGAGGCGCGGGCGAGATAGGCGCTCATCGCGCCGACCGGCGGAGCGATCGACATGTCGTTGTCGTTCAAAATGACGGTGAATTTGGTGCCGATCGAGCCGGCGTTGTTAAGGCCCTCATAGGCCATGCCGGCTGACATCGAGCCGTCGCCGATGACGGCGATCGCGTGATTGTTCTTGCCAAGATGATCGCGCGCGCGCGCAAAACCGAGCGCGGCCGAAATCGACGTCGCGGCGTGCGCGGCGCCGAACGGGTCATATTCGCTTTCAGACCGCTTCGTGAAGCCGGAGAGGCCGCCGCCGGTCCGTAGCGTGCGGATGCGGTCGCGCCGGCCGGTGATGACCTTGTGCGGATAACACTGGTGGCCTACGTCCCAGACGAGCCGGTCGTCCGGCGTGTTGAAGACGTAATGGAGCGCTACGGTCAGCTCGACGACGCCGAGGCCGGAGCCGAGGTGTCCGCCCGTGACCGACACGGCGTCGATGACTTCGGCGCGCAGCTCATCGGCGAGCTGGCGAAGCTGGTTCTTTGGCAGTTTCCGGAGGTCAGCCGGAACCTTCACCTGATCGAGGAGCGGGGTGTCGACTGCCATGGGGTATCCCTCTTCAACCGCGGCAAGGGCCGTTTGCGACGCCCTCAGCCGAACGCCTTCTTACGCGCTGCGATGCAGAAAACCACCCCTTTTGGGCGTATTCGGGGGCTGAAAAGCGGCGTTTCAGCGGCCCCTGCGACGCCGGGGACACGGCGGGATTCTATTCAAAGCTCGCCGGTTCCGCGCCCGGTTTGCCGTCGCCGGCGACGACAATCTTCTCGATCCGCTCTTGCGCGGATTTGAGCTTGGCCTCGCAATGGGCTTTCAGCGCCGCGCCGCGCTCATAAAGGGCGATCGATTCTTCAAGCTCTACCGCGCCCTGTTCGAGCTTGCGGACGATTTCTTCAAGCTCGGCGAGCGCCTTTTCGAACGATACGCCGTCGAGGTCTGGTTTCTTGGCCATAGTTTTTCCTGGGGCGGAACGGCGCGATTTTCAAGGCTCGCTCAGGCGTGCAGCCGCACCGGTAAGCGCTCATAACCAAGAACAAAATTTGACTGAACGAGCTGCGGCACACCGACGACCTCAATCCGGGAAAAGCGCCTCAGGATCTCTTCCCAGAGAATGCGCAGTTGCATCTCGGCGACGCGGTTGCCCATGCAGCGGTGGATGCCGAAGCCAAAGGCGACGTGCCGGCGGGCGTTCTCGCGGTCGATGACGAGGCGATCGGGATTGTCGAACACCCGCTCATCGCGATTGCCGGAGACGTACCACATGACGACGCGGTCGCCCTTCTTGATCGGCTGCCCCCGGAACTCGACATCGCGGAGCGCGGTCCGGCGCATATGCGCGAGCGGGGTCTGCCAGCGGATGATTTCGGAGACCATGTTCGGAATGAGGCAGGGGCTCGCCCTCAGCTTGGTGAATTCATCCGGGTAGAGATTGAGCGCATAAACGCCGCCCGACATTGAATTGCGCGTCGTGTCATTGCCGCCGACGATGAGAAGGATGAGATTGCCGAGAAAGTCGATCGGGTCCTCGATCATCCGGGCCGTGCCGGGATCATGGGCCATCAGCGAGATGAAATCGAATGTCGGCGCCGCCGACGCGCGCTCCGTCCATAAGCGCTGGAAATATGGAAGACATTCCTGGCTGAGAATACGGATGCGCTCTTCGCGCGGCATCGTGTAGTTGCCGACGAGCTCGGACGAGGTCGAAACGTCCGACCAGAACGGCAACAGGCGCCGGTCCTCCCACGGGAAGTCGAACAGCGTCGCCAGCATCTGCGTCGTCAGTTCGATCGAGACCCGATCGACCCAATCGAAATCCTCGCCGACAGGAAGTCCGTCGAGCACCGCGCCGACGCGCGCGCGCATCAGCGCCTCAAGCTCGGAAAGGCGTTGCGGCGCGACGGCGGGCTGCGCGGCTTTTCGCTGGGTGTCGTGAACAGGCGGGTCCTTGGCGATGAACATCGTCGGCGCGAAATCGGCCGGCTGGTCGCCGACGACGATATTCCCTTCCGACGAAAAGTCCGTGTGATTGGTGTCGATCGCGAAGATATCCTCGTGCCGCGTCACCGACCAGAAGCCGCCTGACGGCCCCGTCCTCGACCAGTGCACCGGGGCCTCATCGCGCAAGCGCTTGAAGATCGCGTGATGGCCGCCGGTCTGGAAATAATCCGACCGGCTGGGGTCAAGATCGGCAAGGGGCGCGCTCAAAGGGCAGCGCTCCGCGATGATCGCTTCGGAGGCCATGGGACAGCTCCACCTAACGGCGACGCGAAGGCTAGCACGGCGGCGGCGCCGCCGCATGAACGTTCGGCGCCTATTCAGCGGCGGCGGCGGCGCGTTCGCCGCTTCGCACGTTCTGGCGCGCGACCGGCGGCTCATAGACGCGCCAGGACCAGAAATGGTTGTTGCCCTCGCGGCTCGCGCGGCGCCAGCCGAGCGTGCGCAAGCGCCGGTCGAGCATCCAATTGAAGTAGCCGTGCGCGCAAAGGAGCACGTCGCCGCCGGCCGTTTCGCGCGTGAGGCGTTCGATCGCCTGGTCGACGCGCACCCACGCCTCGCGATGTGTTTCGACCCCTTCCGGTGCGTAGCCGAACACCCAGAAAAAGCGACTAATAACTCCCCATTGGCCGGGCGAAAGTTTGATAAACGGCACGGGCGGGGGCGGCAACGGCGCTTCGACGTATAGCGGGTCCGCGGGCACTTCGCGCCCGCCGCGCGTCGCTTGCCGCGCCGTCTCAATGGCGCGCGGCAGGGTCGAGGAAAGCACGGTCGCAGATTTGGCGGCGAGATCTATAAGGCTTTGCGGCGGACGCTCGTCCGGATGAAGGCCGCTCGCGTCATAGCGCGCCCACCAGTCGCCATAGTCGGCGGCGGTGATCCTGACGTCGCGCGACAGGTTCGGGCGGCCGTGCCGCGCGGTGATGATTCGTCCCGTCATGACAGGTCAATGCGCCTTTCGGGCGGCCTTATCGCGCGGTTTTTAGGCCTCCATCAAGGCCGCAACATGAGCGCTCGCCGAACGGGCGAGGGCGCCGAGGTCGTAACCGCCCTCAAGAAGCGAAACGACGCGCCCGCCGCAACTGGCCCTAGCGACGCCGAGCAGTTCGCGCGTCACCCAGTCGAAGTCAGCTTCTAGAAGGGAGAGACCGCCGAGCGGGTCGGCCCGGTGGGCGTCGAATCCGGCTGAGATCACGAGAAAGTCCGGGCGGAAATCCGACAACGCCGGCAACAGCTTTTCGCCCCAGGCGCGGCGGAACTCGTCTCCGGCCGCGCCCGTCGCCAGCGGCGCGTTGGCGATGGTGTCAAAGGCGCCGCGATCCGACGCGCGCCCGGTTCCGGGATATTGCGGCCATTCATGGCTCGACGCGTAGAAAGCGTTTTCGTCGTTCCAGAAAATCGCTTCAGTGCCATTGCCATGATGAACGTCGAAATCGACGACCGCGACACGGGCCGCGCCGTGCGCGGCGCGCGCGTGTAGCGCCGCAATCGCCGCTGAATTGAACAGGCAAAATCCCATCGCGCGGTCAGCGGGCGCGTGATGGCCGGGCGGGCGCGCAGCGACGAAGGCGTTAGTCGCCTCGCTCGCATAGATCGCATCGACAGCGGCGACGCCAGCCCCGGCGGCGCGCAGCGCCGCGTCAAGCGAAGAAGGCCCCATCGTCGTGTCGGGATCGAGGCGTACCAGGCCGTCTTCAGGCGCGGCGGCGAAGATCGCTTCTATGTAGGCGCCCTTGTGCGCGCGCTCAATCGCGGTGCGGCTGGCGCGCGGCGCCGTGCGGCGAACGAGCGCGGCGAAGCGCTCCTGCGCAAGGGCGGCGCGAACGGCCTCATAGCGCTCCGGCCGCTCCGGGTGTCCGGGCGGCGTCTCGTGCTCGCCGAAAGCGTCGTGTTCGTAGAGGAGCGTCGTCATGGCGAGGAGACTACAGGCTTGCGCCGCGCGGCGGAACGGCGGATTTTCCAGCGCCGCAAGAAGATGGAATTCGCCGATGCCGCAATTTGAAATGATGATTGTCGACGCCGAAGACGTCGCCGGTCGGGAAATCGGCGAACACCTCGCCGGCAAGCCCTTCCGCGAAGGCGGCGGCGACGAGACCTATCGCTGCGGCATCTGCAAGACGAAGCTGATGGTCGACGTCGCCCACCACGACGCGCACGGCGCCGTCATCAAATGCGGCAAGTGCGGGCGGATCAATATGGAGGTGCATGAGCACCATTATTGATCTGGCGACGCTTACCCTCCGATCATCGTCGTCTCCAGCGTCTCGGCGACGCCGGGCGGGGGCGTTGCGGTTGCGGGCACGAAGAAGTCTGGGAACAGCTTCCGCGAGGGATCGACGCGGTACTTCGTGAAGTCCCTGACGCCGTGCTCCCAAAGGAAGGTGTCGTCGATCACGAATTTTCCAGTGAACTCGCGCGCGGGTTTGGTGAAAATCAGATGCGCGGCGTCGGAGAGAATATCCACCGTGCGCGAGCCCTTGATCATCGCGTCGCCGCCGAGCGCGAATTCGACCGCGGCGGTGGCGATCGCTGTCCGCGGCCATAGCGCGTTGAAGGCGACGCCGTCCGCTTTGAACTCCTCCGCCATCCCGAGGACGCACATCGACATGCCGTATTTCGCCATCGTGTAGGCGACATGGCCGCCGAACCATCTGGGGCTCATGTCGAGCGGCGGGGACAGCATCAGCACATGCGGATTGGCGCTGCGCTTCAGATGCGGGATGCAGGACTTTGAGACGAGAAAAGTGCCGCGCGCATTGATTGAATGCATCAGGTCCCAGCGTTTCATGTCCGTCGCTTCCGTACCGGTCAGCGAGATCGCCGAGGCGTTGTTGACGCAGATGTCGACGCCGCCGAAGCGCTCCACTGTCTGCGCGACAGCCGCTTGCACCTGATCTTCGAAGCGAATGTCGCAAAGGAGCGGCAATGCCCTGCCGCCAGCTTTTTCGATCTCCGCGGCGGCCGTGTAGATCGTGCCCGGCAGTTTCTTGTGCGGCTCGGCGGTTTTCGCCGCGATCGCGACATTGGCGCCGTCCTTCGCGGCGCGCAGCGCGATCGCCAGCCCGATCCCGCGCGAGGCGCCAGTGATGAAGAGGGTCTTGTTTTTGAGGGTGGTCATGGATCGCTCCGCCGGTTTTGCGGCACCTTAGCGCCGCGCCGCGCCGATGGCACGCGCCTTAGTCAGCGGCCGCGCAGGCTTTCCATTTGACCGTGAGCACATCGATCGCCGGGACAGCGTTGAACCGCATGGGCAGGCCGACCATGCCGGTGCCGGTGGTCACAAACACCGGGCCGCGCTCCGTCAAGGCGAGACCGCCGAGCGTCAGGCGGCACATGCTGGGCAGGAAGGCGCAGGTGACAATCGGGATGTTGATCTGGCCGCCATGCGTGTGGCCAGCGATCATCAGATCGACGGACTGGCGCGGCAATAACGTGCGGATCGTCGCCGGGTTATGCGTGAGGACGAGGCGCGGCGTGGGGCCGCGCTTTTCAAGGAGCGTCAGTTTCTGATTGTCCGCCCACAGATCGCTAAGGCCGGTGACCTCGACTGGCTGGCCGCCGATCTCGATCGTCGTGACGGCGTCATTGAGGACGGTAAGGCCGATTGACGCGAGCGATCTGCTCAGCGGCGCGCCGACGTCGCGGCCCGGCAGGCCGACATCATGGTTGCCCATGACGGCGTAGACCGGCGCATCGATGGCGCCGAGCGCCGCGAACGCTTTCCCGAATTTCTGCGGCGCAAGCCAGTAGGTGAAATCGCCGGCGATCAACACGAAATCCGCGTGCGCGCCGTTGACGGCCCGTGCGATCCGGCTGACCGGCATGGCGTTGGCGAAAATGCCAATATGCGTGTCGGAGAAAACGGCGATACGCGCCTCGCCGTCTACGGCCATGCAGCGCGACAGCGCAATCTCATGCTCGCGCGTCAGGAGAATGCGCGGCTCCACAAAGCGCGCATAAGCGAGGATTGTGAGAGGCGCCAGAACGAGCAGCGCCATTGTGCGCGCCAAGCCCTGCCGGTTGACAATCAGCCGCAGCAGCAGCGCCGCCGCCGGAAAATAAAGCCAGCTCGCCCAGTAAATGACGAGCTTGAACACCTCGATGCCGCCGCCGGTCATCGGTCGAGCTTGCCTTGATCGACGGCGCGGCTCGCTTCCCGCAGCCAGATCGCGAATGCCCCCTCGCTTACTTCGCCGGAGGCGAAAGCGAGCATGGTCGCGGTCGCCTCGGGTTCCGTTGCGTTCAAGCTCCAGCCATTGAGCTCGAGGAATAGCGCGGCGGTCACGAACGCCGTCCGCTTATTGCCATCGACGAAGGGATGATTGCGCACAATCCCGAACGCGTAGGACGCGGCAAGGTCGAACCGGTCCGGCTCGCCATACGCCGCGAGGTTTCCCGGCCGCGCGAGCGCGCTTTCAAGAAGGCCCTCGTCGCGCAAGCCGTCGGCGCCGCCATGGGCGGCGAGCGACTTCGCATGCGCGCCGAGAACGGAGCGCTTCGGAACCCAAATCCGCGCCATGAAGATTTACTTCGCCAGTGCGCGGAGCGTGTTTGGATAGCGGGCCATGACCTTTTCGACGAGCCGCATGTGCTCTTCGAATTCGTCGTCCTTGCGATGGAGGTGAAGACCGGTTTCGGTTTCGGTCACCTGTATTTCATCGCCTTCGCCGGCGCGAAGCCGCGCGAGCGTTTCCTTCGGGAACACAATGCCCAAAGAATTGCCGATCTTGCGGACCTTTAGCCCGCCGCCGCGTTTTTCGCCGCCGAAGGCGCCGGCGTCTTCCGCAACTCCCTTGGTATCCTTGGTCATCTTGGTCCCGACGAGTTATAACGTCCGTTATAATTATAACATCCGTTATAACTTGTCAACCCGTCAGCCGGTCAACGCCGCCGGGTCGAGGCGGGCGGTGACGGCCGCGCCGGCCGTCACCGCAGGGGTCAAGCCGGTTGCCTCGGTCAGGTAATTGTCGGCGAAGAAGCGCGCGATGGCGATGCGGCCGTCGAGATAGGCGCGGTCGGCGCCCGGCTCGGTCGCGAGCGCGGCCGCCAATGCGCCCTTGGCGAGGTAATAGCCGCCCGCGACATTGCCGAACTGCTTGAGGTAAGGGACCGCGCCTGCAAGCAGCGATTCCTGATCGGCCCTGGCGGCGCCCAGCAGCCAGTCGGTCGAAGCCTTGAGCGCGTCGCACGCCTGGAAGAGCCGCCCGCCGATGATTTTCAGCTCATCGCGCTTGCCAGCCTTCGCGATGGTCGCGATCTCGCGCGCGTCCTGGATGAACGCCATCGCGGCCGCGCCGCCGTCGCCTTGTAACTTGCGCCCGACGAGGTCCATCG
>FSSH01001066.1_pt1 | contig 11000 bp, 10 predicted proteins | sample 1166101 | NCBI WGS metagenome assembly FSSH01 (sample SAMEA32972668, study PRJEB13176) | freshwater metagenome | biome: Drinking water system; feature: Biomass in drinking water that filtered by 0.45 um membrane; material: drinking water | place: USA | collected 2012-12-20 | depth 0 m | reverse complement strand
ACGCCGAGGATGTCGGATTCCTTCATGATCAGAAGGTCCTCGCCGTCGATCTTGACTTCCGAGCCCGACCATTTGCCGAAGAGGATCTTGTCGCCCTTCTTGACGTCGAGCGCGACGACCTTGCCGTCATCGCCGCGGGCGCCCGGGCCGACCGCGATCACTTCGCCCTGCTGGGGCTTTTCCTTGGCGGTATCGGGGATGATGATCGAACCGACCTTGGAATCCTCTTCGATCCGGCGGACGAGGACGCGGTCGTGGAGCGGTCTGAATTTCACCGAGGTGTCTCCCTTTTTCATTCAGAAACAATGAGTTAATGGGTATCGCCCGGGACATGTCCCAAGCTCTGGCACTCGCCGACGGCGACTGCTAACAGCGAATTAGGGAGGGAGCCCGCCAACGTCAAGGGCGCCAGTCAATGCTTTTTGAACAGCTGAACACGCACTGGTCCTCGCGCTGCCGAGATTTCGCCCCGATTACCCCTATTTAATGCTTCCCGAACGCAGTTACGCCAATAAAGGCAGGCAGCGTTAATGTGGGGGTTATTCCGGCGGCGCATCAAGGCGCCGGTCGGGAACCGCCCGAACGAAGGAGAAAATTGGATGCGCAAGGCGTTACTTCTGGGCACGATCGCGATCTTCGCGGCGGCATGCACCACGAACCCTTACACCGGCGAAAAACGCGCGGGCCGGGTCGTGACGTCAGGCGCGGCTGGCGCGGCGGCCGGCGCTGCGGCCGGCGCCATCGGCGGCGCGATCGCCGGAAAGCCTGGCAAAGGCGCGGCGATCGGTGCGATCGCGGGCGCCGTCATCGGCGGCGGCATCGGTGTCTACCAGGACCAGCAGCAAGCAAAACTGCGCGAACGTCTCGTCAACGCCGGCGTCCAGGTCGAGCGTGAGGGCGACAATATCCGCCTCATCATGCCGTCCGATATCACTTTCGATACCGCGCAGGCCGACATTCAAGCCGGCTTCTACGAGACGTTGAATTCCGTTTCAGTCGTCCTCAAGGAATTCAACAAGACGACCGTAACCGTCGCCGGCCACGCCGACGCGCGCGGGTCGGACAGCTATAACCTCGATCTTTCACAACGCCGCGCGCTGAGCGTCTCGAACTACCTCGCCTCGCAAGGGGTCAATCCAGGCCGCCTCAACGCCATCGGCTATGGCGAGACGCGCCCGATCGGCGACAATGCGACGACGGCTGGCCAATCGGCGAACCGCCGCGTCGAGATCCTGATCGATCCCGTTGAAAGCCAGTTCCAGAGCTAAGCGATATTCCGACTTTCCNNCCCGGCCCCGGCCGGGCGTTTTCGTTTCATGCCCTGTTAACGTCCATAAACGTGGCGTTTCGGACGCCGAATGCGCGCATTAAGGCTGTTGCAAGGGCTCGCTCATAAGCTGTCATCAACGCCGCGAATTAGGGTCGCGGCCGAAGCGATGAGCTGGGCCCTTCGATGAACTCCAGAATGCGCACGTCACGATACGGCTACGGCGTTCACTTCGCGGCCGGCGTCACCAGCGCCGTGCTGCTCGCCGCTTCCGTGCTGCAAGGCATGCCGCCAGACATTGAATACGCGCTGGGAGCGGCGCTCCTCGTCGTGCTCATTCTGCACGCGCGCATGGGTTTTGCGCTGTCCCGGCTTGAAACTGAAGTTGACATCATGCGCCGGCTGTCGGGTCGCGCCGAGCCGGCGGCGTCGGTCGCCGCCGCCGATCACGCGGCGTTCGCAATAGCGTCCGCGGTCAACGCCGAGGATCGCGCGACGCTCGCACGCGTGCGCGACGCCATCGAAAACAGCCGCATCGATCTCTACCTCCAGCCGATCGTCAGCCTGCCGCAGCGTAAAGCCCGCTATTTCGAAGCCTTCTCTCGCTTGCGCGAACCGGATGGCCGCGTGCTGAAGCCGGCGGACTATCTTGAATCGGCCGAGCGCGCGAACCGCATCGGCGTCATCGACAACATGATCTTGATGCGCTGCATTCAGGCGCTAAGGGCCGAGCTTCGTCGCACGCCGCGCCTCGCCGTGTTTTGCAACCTGTCGCCCGCGACGATTTACGACACCGACTTCTTCAATCAGTTGACGGACTATCTCGAGGCGAACGGCGACCTCGCGTCGAACATCGTTTTCGAATTCACTTACCCGGCGATTCAGACGATGCACCCGAAGGTCCTTGAAAATCTTAACGCTATCGCGGCGAAGGGCTTCGTATTCTCGATCGATCATGTCCATTCGATCGATCTCGACTGGGAATCCTTGCGCGCCCGCAATTTCTGCTTCGCCAAGGCGCCGGCGAGCCTTCTCCTCGCGGCGAGCCGCGCGGACGAGGCGGCGAGCGCGCGCCTGTGCGCTTTCAGGCGGCGTCTTGCGAACGCCGGCGTCGATCTCATCGCCGAAAAGATCGAGTTTGAAAGTCACATGCCTGAAATCCTCAGCCTCGGCATTGACTACGGCCAGGGCAATCTCTTCGGCCCAGCGCGCCGCGCCGAGTTTTATCTTGGCGACCATTCCCCGAACCCCGATCAGGCGGCGGCTTAGGGCGCCTGAAACGCTTGACCGGCGGCGCCGGGGAGCCATAGGCCTCGCGCCATGAAGCCGCCCGTTTTCATCTCAGGCCTTTTTGACATCGCGGACCGTTACGACGCCCTTCTCTGCGATGCGTGGGGCGTCATCCACAATGGCGTTAAGGTTTTCCCCGGCGTTGCGGAGGCGCTCACCGAATTCCGCCGCGCGCGCGGACCGGCGCTCGTGTTGACGAATGCGCCGCGTCCGAGTTCCATTATCCCCGCCCAGCTCGACCGGCTTGGTCTTCCCCGCGCCGCCTATGACGGCGTTGTCACCTCGGGCGATGCGACGCGCGCTGCGATCAAAGCGATGTCGCCGCTGCCGGCATTCAAGCTTGGACCGGAAAAGGACGACGGTCTCTATGACGGGCTCGATGTCGCCTTCGCACCGCTTGACGCCGCGGGGTTCATCATCTGCACCGGACTAGTCGATGATCAGCGCGAAACGCCGGACGACTATCGCGCGCTTCTTGAAGGCGCCGCCGCACGCAAGATCCCCATGATCTGCGCCAATCCCGACATCATGGTGAACTGGGGCGGACGAATGATCTGGTGCGCGGGCGCGCTCGCCGAGATTTATGAGCGCCTCGGCGCCAAAGTCATCTACGGCGGCAAACCGCATGCGCCGATCTATGAAGTCGCGATGGCGGAACTCGCCGCCGCCGCCGGGCGCGCCGTTGCGAAAGCGCGCACGCTTGTCATCGGCGACGGGCTCACGACCGATATCGCCGGAGCGAACGCGCAAGGGATCGACGCGCTTTACATCGCGGGCGAGGGCGGCGTTCATGCGGGCGGCGGCGGCGCGGCGGCGATCAGCGCGGCGCTGGAGAAAGCGGGCGCGCACGCCGCCTACGCCGCGACGGGGCTCAGATGGCGATGAACAGGCGTTACGTCGCCGCGATCGGCAATTTCGACGGCGTCCATCGCGGCCACCGCTTCCTCCTTGAACGGACGATCGCATTCGCGCGCGACATCGGCGCCGGTCCCGCCGCCGTCGTTTTCGATCCCCATCCCCGCCGTTTTTTCCGGCCTGACGATCCGCCGTTCCTGATTACGACGCCTGAAATGCGTGACGCCCTTCTACTCGAGGCCGGCGCTGCGGCGGTATTGCCGCTGACTTTCGATCGCGCGCTCGCCAGCCTGCCGCCGGAAGCCTTCGTGCGCGACGTGCTGAAGGGCAAGCTCCATCTTGCGGGCGTCGTCACCGGGGACGATTTCCGCTTCGGCGCGGGGCGCGCAGGCGGCGCAGCGGACCTGTCGGCGCTGTGCGCGGCGCATGGACTTTTCCATCTTGTCGTCGAGCCCCTGGCTGACCAGCGGCATTCGGGCAAAATCGGTTCGACGGCGGTGCGCGAGGCGATCTTGACCGGCGCGATGGACCGGGCGGCGGCGATGCTGGGGCGGCCGTGGCGCGTTGACGGCGTTGTCAGCAAAGGCCGCCAGATCGGACGCACGCTTGGCTTTGCAACCGCGAACCTGACGCTGGGCGCTTTGATCGAGCCGCGCCGCGCCGTCTACGCGGTGCGCGCCGTTGTCGATGGCGCGCGCTTCGACGCGGTCGCGAATTTCGGCCGCAAGCCGACGGTCGGCGAGGTCGCGCCGCTGCTCGAGGTCCACATTTTCGACTTTGCAGGCGACCTATACGGCAAGACAATCGGCGCCGAGTTCATCGCCTTTCTACGCGACGAGCGGAAGTTCGACGGCCTCAATGCGCTGAAAGCCCAGATCGCGGCGGACTGCCTCGAGGCTCGACGAAAGCTTTCAGAAAATCCGGCCTGAGGCACGCAAAGTCGCTTCGAACTGTTCGCGCTCGGAGCGCGCTTTGGAGATCGCGGCCTCCATTTTCGGCAGGTTCTGTTCAAGCCGGTCAATGTCGCGGCGACGGTACGCCGCTTCCTGACGCGCGCTCTCGCGATCTTCATTGCTGATCGTCGAGGAGGCGGCGCGCTTATCGATCGCCTTCAGAAGAAAGGCGTGCTGATCGAGGGAATCGAGCGCCGCCTTATGCGTGCGCACGGCTTCCTGCTCCGCTAATATGAGCGTGTGAAGCTTGTCGCCGACTTCATACCCGGCGAGGAATTCGGGTTCCTGCGCGGACGGACAAACCTCGTGATATTCCTGCCCGAGGCGCCCAGCGTCGAAACCGCCAGCGGAGGTGCAATAAGCGGCAAGGCCTTCCGCGCGCGCCGCCGCGAAAGCCGAGCGATCGACCGCGAAGCCTTCGCCAGCGCAGGCGTTAAGGCGGCTCTCCGAGACCTTCGGCGGCGCGCCTTCGCGGCCGTCAGCGAAGCCGAGCACGGCCCAGTCAGCCGCCTCACAATCTTCGCGCGTCATACCGCCAGCGCAACCGGCGACAAGCCATAATAGCGCGAGTGCGACCAGCCCTCGACCCATATGCCCTCCGGCCGGGATGATCGCGCGCTTTCAGGCCCGAAAGCAAGGCTGGACGCGGGGGGAGACCGCGTCCAGCCCATTCGCCCTTAGCGCAACGCGCAGGCGAGTGGACCGACGCGCACATTCGTGCCGGCCCGGACGGTGGGGAAATTCGCCGGGAACGGGTTGCCGTCATCGACGCGGGTGTCGAATTCGAGATCGCCGATAATGTCGCCGCTCGCTGCGTCGCGGATAAGGCGCATGGCGCCGACGCGGGTCGCGCCAACGCGCACCTCAAGGAATTGCCCGGCCGCCCAGCCAAGGCCGGGCGCGGCTTCGAATGAGGCGTCGAATTTGCGGCGCGCGCCGCGCTGTTCGTAACGCGCTGAAATGCTGTGGTCGGACGCGCCTTCGGCGGTGCACTGGATGCGAAGGCGCGTCGCCGACTGGGCGGCGGCGGGCATCGCGGCGGTAAGGCCGGCGGCGAGGATAAGGCTGGCGGCGACAAGGGTCTTCATGGGGGCACTCCCAAGGGGTTGGCGGCCGGACCAATTTCCGCCGCTTGCCAAAATGAGACGGCCGGCCCCTCACTTTTCTTCCCTGACGATCACAAATCTGTCGGCGAGTTCATCTGCGCCGCTGACGCCGCATTTCCGACACGAATAATGGCTCAGAAAAGGGGGTGGAAGCCGTGTTCTGAAGGAGCCCCGCCATGTCAGCTCTCGATAGGCCTAGCCAAAAGACCAGCGCTGGACGGCGCCCGAAAGCGGCCCTGCTGGCGGTTGCCGCGTTCGCCTTCGCGGCGGCCTCAACCCCCGCCTTCGCTGGCGGCGGCTATAGCGGCGGTTATTACGGCGGCTACAGCGGCCATTACGCAGGGCACGGCGGATATGGGTACGGCGGATATGGGCGCGGCTATTATGGGCGCGGTTACTCCGGATCATATTATTCTGGTCGCGGCCATCATCGCGGCCATGGCGGATTGTCGGGCGGCGAGGCCGCGCTGATCGCGCTCGGCGTTGTCGGCGGCGCGATCCTCATCGACCGTGCGCTCGACGATCGGCGCTATGAGGACAGGCGCTATGACGACCGTAATTATCGCGACCGGCGCTACGAAAATCGCCGAGGCTCGCGCCGCGATGGCGCCTTCGACGATGACTACTATTACCAGCGCGACTCGCGCCCTTATGAAGACGACGATGACGGGCGTGTCGCGCGCAGCGCGGATTATCCTCGCGACGGCGTCTTTGACGCGGGCGAGCCCGAGCTCCTTGGCGGAAGCCGCGCGGTCGGCTCGGCAGGGCGCGTGGCGGTCAACGCCGCGTTCCGCGAATGCGTCGCCGAAACGCGCGGCGCGGCGGGGGCGGGCGGGTTGACCGTCGCCATGCCGGGCGCGCCGACCGAAGTGCAAGAGCTGGCCGACGGTTCGGTTCGAATGGTGGCCCAGTTCCGCGCTTCCAACGGCCGCGGCCAGGACTGGACACGCCGCTTCGTCTGCGAGGCGGACGAGCGCGGCGTCCGGTTCCTGCAGGTCGACTAGGACCGGCCCGCCTGCTAGACGGCGGTTGATGGATCGCCGGGTTCCTTCCGTGAAACTAGTGGCGCGGGCGCGAATTAGCGTCCCGCGTTCGTTCCGGCGCGTCTAACGCTTGACGCGGGGGCAGGGCGCGGGCTTCTCCTCCCTCCCGACAAACCCGTTTCAGGAAAGAATGTCCGATGCCAGATGCATCGACCGAAAGCGCGTCGCCCTCGCGCGATTACAAAGACACCCTGTTCCTCCCCGACACGCCGTTCCCGATGCGGGCGGGGTTGCCGAAGACCGAGCCGGAGTGGCTGGCGCGCTGGGAGGCGATGGATCTCTACCGCGCGCTCCGCGCCGCCGCCGCCGGGCGGCCGAAATATATCCTCCATGACGGACCGCCCTACGCCAACGGCCACCTGCATATGGGGCACGCCTTCAACAAGATCTTGAAGGATCTCGTCGTGCGCTCGCGCCAGGCGATGGGGTTCGATTGCAATTACGTGCCGGGCTGGGACTGCCATGGCCTGCCCATCGAATGGAAGGTCGAGGAGGAGTTCCGCGCCAACAACCGAAAGAAGCGCGAAGTCCCCGTGCCGGAATTCCGCGCCGCCTGCCGCGCCTACGCCGAAAAATGGGTAGGCGTGCAGAAGGAGGAGTTCAAGCGTTACGGCGTCACCGGCGACTGGGCCGATCCGTACACGACCATGAAGTTCGACGCCGAAGCCGCGATCGTCTCGGAGTTCCTGAAATTCGTCGACAAGGGGCTCGTCTATCGCGGCTCGAAGCCGGTGATGTGGAGCCCGGTCGAACAGACCGCGCTCGCCGAAGCCGAGATCGAATATCACGATCATCAATCGACGACGATCTGGGTGAAGTTTCCGGTAGTCAAACGCTTAGAATATGGAGAGCGCGGCGCGCCGGAAAGCGAAAGAACCCTCGGCGCACTCGAAGGCGCATCGGTCGTCATCTGGACGACGACGCCGTGGACCATCCCCGGCAACCGCGCGATCTGCTTCGGCCCGACAATCTCCTACGGCCTTTACGAAGTGACGGCGATGGAGCGCGTGGTCGATCCGAAGACCGGCGCTGAACTGACGCCGTGGACGAAGGTTGGCGAAAAACTGATCGTCGCTGACCGGCTTTGGGAAAGCGTAAAGTCGGCGGCGAAAATCGCTTCATTTAGGCGTCTAGCAGACGTCGACCCACACGGATTGGTCTGCAATCATCCCCTGCACGGCTTTGCGGGCGGCTACGAATTCCGTGTGCCGCTGCTTGCAGGAGACCACGTCACCGATGATGACGGCACGGGCTTTGTGCACACGGCGCCGGGGCACGGGCAGGAAGACTACGTTGCGTGGCTCAACCACGGGAAGAGCCACGCTGATATTCCGCATACGGTCGATGCGTTCGGCGCCTTCACCAATGAAGCGCCGGGCTTTGAGGGGAAGAAGATTCTCGTCCTCGAAGGCAAGAAAGCCGGTGAAGACGGCGAGGCCAATGGCGCAGTCATCGCCGCGCTGATCGAAAAGGGCGCGCTGCTAGCGCGCGGGCGTCTCAAGCACTCCTATCCGCATAGCTGGCGGTCGAAAGCGCCCGTCATCTTTCGCAATACCCCGCAATGGTTCATCGGCCTCGACAGGAAAAAGCCGGACGGGCGCACGCTGCGCGAGGACGCGCTCGCGGCCATCGACGCAACGGCATTTACGCCGCCAGCGGGCAAAAACCGCCTGCGCGCGATGATCGAAGGCCGGCCGGACTGGCTCGTCTCGCGCCAGCGCGCCTGGGGCGCGCCGATCGCGATCTTCGTCAACCGCAAGACCGGCGAGATCCTCAACGATCCGGCGGTCAACAAGCGCATCGTGGAGGCCGTAAAGCTGCGCGGCGCCGACGCCTGGTTCGACACGCCCGCGCAGGTTTTCCTGGGCTCAGCGGGCTCCGACAACGAATATGAAAAGATTGAGGACATTCTCGACGTCTGGTTCGATTCAGGCTCAACGCATTCCTTCGTGCTCGAGGGCCGCAAAGACCTGAAATGGCCGGCGGACCTTTATCTCGAAGGCTCCGACCAGCATCGCGGCTGGTTCCATTCCTCGCTCCTTGAAAGTTGCGGCACGCGCGGGCGCGCGCCTTATGATGGCGTCCTGACGCATGGCTTTGTGCTCGACGAACAGGGCCGCAAAATGTCGAAATCGGTCGGCAACGTCATCGATCCCGCCGACCTCATGAAGGATTACGGCGCCGATATCCTGCGCATCTGGGTCGCCTCGTCCGACTATTCGGACGATCTCCGGATCGGCAAGGAGATCATGGGCTCGGCCGTCGACGCCTATCGCAAGATGCGCAACACCCTTCGCTATCTCCTCGGCGCGCTGCAAGGCTTCGCTCCCGTCGAACGTCTGCCTACGGAGAAAATGCCGGAGCTTGAGCGCTACATGCTCCACCGCGTCGCTGAAATCGACAGGGGCGTGCGCGAGGGCTACGAAGCGTTCGACTTCAAGGGCGTCTGGCGGGCGGTCTCCGATTTCGCCTCGCTCGACCTTTCGGCCTTTTATCTCGATATCAGAAAGGACAGCCTTTACTGCGATCATCCCTCGTCGGAACGCCGCCGCGCGGCGCGGACGGTGATGGAGATCCTGTTCGATCGCCTTACGGTCTGGATCGCGCCGGTGCTCGTCTTCACGACAGAAGAAGCCTGGGCGAGCCGCCACGGCGCGGAAATGGGCGGCGGCGGCTTCGCGTCCGTGCATCTAAGGACGCTTCCCGAAACGCCGTCGGACTGGCGCAACGACGCGCTTGCGGCAACATGGACCGCGCTGCGCGACATTCGCCGCGCCGCGACCGGCGCGCTTGAGGTCGAGCGCCGCGAAAAACGCATTGGCGCGAGCCTTGAGGCGGCGTTGAAGCTCTATCTCAAGGACGACGCGTCGCACGCCGCCGTGAAGGACCGCGATCTCGCCGAACTGTTCATCACGTCGGACGTGACGGTCGCAAAAGGCGAGGGGCCAGCCAGCGCCTTCCGTCTGCCGGACGTCGCCGGGGTCGGCGTGGTTCCCAGCGTCAGCGCGCACGAGAAATGCCAGCGCTGCTGGCGGTACACCGACGATGTCGGATCGAAGCCCGGCCATCCCGGCGCCTGCGCCCGCTGCGCAGAGGCGGTGGAGACGATGGCGTGAGAAGCGGCGCTTTCATCACCTCCCTTTTGCGGGGAGGTCGAAAGTCGCTCTTGCGACTTTCGGGCGGGGGGTGGACCTTGTCTCGCGAACGGCGCTTCCAGTTAACGGCAATCCCCCCCACCCAAAACCGCTGCGCGGTTTTGGCCTCCCCGCAAGGGGGAGGCGAAGGGAGCGCGCGCTCATGATCTCCCTCCCCACCAAAGCCCAAATCGACGACTGGTTCGCCGCAGCGAAGTCGAACGCTTATTTCCGTTGGGGCGTCCCGGCCGCCGCGCTTATCGCGATCGCCGATCAGGCGTCGAAATACTGGATCGTCCACATCGCCGAGCTTCCAGCGCGACGAAAAATCGAGATTTCCGCGATTTTCGATCTCACCTATGTCGAGAACCGCGGCGCGTCCTTCGGCATGCTCTCGGGCGGCATGAGCTCGCGCATCATCCTGTCGGCCATTTCGATCGCGGTGGCGACCGCTCTCGTCATCTGGCTGGCGCGCCTGAGCCGCCGGTTCGCGGCGGCGGGGGCCGTGCTGATCATCGGCGGGGCGCTCGGCAATCTCTTTGACCGCATCGCCTATGGCTATGTCGTCGATTTTCTCGATTTCTCAGGGCTCTATTTCCCATGGGTCTTCAACATCGCCGACGCCGCCATCAATGTGGGGGTCGGCTGCCTTATTGTTGACGCGCTGACCCACAAAGCTGAGGCGTCGAAAGCAGCTTAAGCGTCGCCTTTACGCCGCGAAGGGGCGGGGGCTATAACCCGGCCGCGAATTCTGGAGTACCCGCGTGATGACGACAGTGACCCTTTTCCGCGTCGCCCTGGCGCTTGGCGCGGTTGTCGCCGCCGGCGGCTGCGCCGGCCTAGGCAAGGCGCTCGGCGGCGGTAAGAATCCGCCCGACGAATTTGCGATCGCGACCAAGGCCCCGCTCGTCGTCCCGCCAGACTACTCGCTGCGCCCGCCGAAGCCCGGTGAAACGCGCCCGCAGGAACTAACGCCGTCCGAACGCGCTCGGCAGGTTCTCCTGGGCGACACCACCGCCACCGCGCCGACGATCGGCGAACAGGCGATCCTCCAGAAAGCGGGGGCGCTCGGGGCCGATCAGAATATCCGCGCCGTCCTCGCCGCCGAAAACGGCGGGCGGGCAGAAAAGGACCGCAGCCTCGCCAACCAGCTGATGTTCTGGAAATTCATCGATGGCAAGGTCGATGATTCGGCGGCGCCGCTCCGTGTCGATGATCCCGCAGCCTGGCACGCCGAGCGCGTCGAAGATATTGAGGCTGTCACCGGCAAAGGCGCCAAGGTGACAATCAAGTCCGACGAGGCGCTGTTGTTGCCGGGAATCTTCTAGGGGCCTGATCTGTAATTTGCTCTG
>FSSH01001343.1_pt2 | contig 11011 bp, 10 predicted proteins | sample 1166101 | NCBI WGS metagenome assembly FSSH01 (sample SAMEA32972668, study PRJEB13176) | freshwater metagenome | biome: Drinking water system; feature: Biomass in drinking water that filtered by 0.45 um membrane; material: drinking water | place: USA | collected 2012-12-20 | depth 0 m | reverse complement strand
ATCGGGACTGGCGTAATCGTTACCGCTTCAGTGACCCACAAAGCACCGATACCTTGCTGAATATATTGCAAGGCTTGCAAAATGATCGCGTCACCTTGGCGTTTGTGGCGGAATTTTCCAGAGGTAAAACCGAGTTGATCAACTCGCTGTTTTTTGCGGAGACGGGCGTACGCCTGTTGCCGTCCTCACCTGGCCGTACCACGATGTCGCCAACAGAGTTGTTTTGGGATGAAAAAGGCGGCAGTTACATTCGGCTGCTCAACATCGAGAGCCGCTTGGAAGATATTTCCTTGATGGATTACAAGCGTAATCCCGACCGCTGGACGCAAATCGAGCTGAATTGCGAGTCACCCACGCAAATGCAGGAAGCATTCAGAGAGCTGGTCGCCACGAAGAAGGTTTCTCGGGAAATGGCCGATAAACTGGGCTTGTGGAACGAACGTGAAGCCGCCGAGCAAGGTATTATCAATCCGGAAACCGTGGAAGTGCCGTGTTGGCGGCATGCCATGATCAGTTTTCCGCATCCCCTGTTGAAAGAAGGTCTGTGCATTCTTGACACGCCGGGTCTAAATGCCTTGGGTACCGAGCCAGAGTTAACCTTGAGCATGTTACCCAGCGCGCAGGCGATTATTTTCGTACTAGCTGCCGATACCGGTGTGACCAAGAGCGACCTGGAAATGTGGAAAAGCCACGTCTGTAGCTCCAGGGGTAACCGGCGCCAGGGTTTGGCTGTGGTGATGAATAAAATCGATTCGATGTGGGACGATTTGGCTGGCGAAACTGGTTACGAAGCCTCGATCCAAAAACAAATCGAAACCTCGGCAATGATTCTGAATCTGGAAAAGGAAGTAATCTTCCCGGTTTCCGCGAAACAGGCTTTGCTGGCGAAGGTGAAAGGCGATGACGCCTTGCTGCAAAAAAGCCGCCTCAATCTGCTGGAAAGCTATCTGTCGGATGACATTCTCGATCAGCGTCGGGACATTCTAAAAGGGGTTGTCGATAAGGAAATCGGCTTTCTAGTCAGCGAGTCCGTCAAGTTGATGGACTCGAAAATTGCTAATGCCCAAAAGCAGCTCGACGAATTCAAGCAGGTCGATTTCGAAAATCAGGAATTGACCGGCAAATTGATGGCGGAAACCCGCGACCGGCAAAACGCTTATATGGCTAATATCGAAAACTTTCAGGCCAGCCGGAAAGTGTTTGCGGTGCAAGCCAAAATGTTGATCGATTCGTTTGCCAAAGAAAAAATCGATGACATCATCCGCCGTACCAAGGAGGATATGAGCAAAAGCCTGACCACTTATGGCATGAAACAGAATATGCGTAGGTTGTTCGACGAGTTGCGCGATCTGTTGCAGGATTCGGTGGATATGACCGAAGAAACCCGGCGCCTGATTAAAGCTATTCACAAAAAATTTCAGGATGAATACGGTTTTAAGGAAATCGAGCCGCAGTTGTTTTCCATCAAACAACACCAGTTCGAACTGGAGCAGATTTTTGATGAAGGCGAAGCGTTTCGCAATAGCGCCAAAACCACGATGACCGAGCAAAGCATAGTGGTCAATAAGCTATACGGCACCTTGATAGCCAAGGCCCGAAACATTTTGCAGCAAGCCCAGCGAGATGCGGTTACCTGGAGTAATAGCGTGCTGTCGCCGCTGATGCACCAGATCAAGGACCACAAAAAACAAATCGAAAGCCGCTTGATCATGCTCAGGAAAATCAACGAATCCAAAGGCAATGTCAACGAAAGTATTGCCCAGTTAGAGAGCGAATTGGGTCCGCTACAAGTCCAGTATCAAGAGTTACTCGAGATCCTTAAAGCCGTGCATTTGGAAATTAAAGCCGATTAGCGCGGCTTTTTTCGCCTTATTGTCTCTTGGTTACGGCGGCGCACTCGTTGCCTATCCTACGGGACTTTCAGGGTTAGAGTTCAGCAGTTCGTGAAAGCGGGACCACTCGAAAAATGGGCCAGGGTCGGTTTTTCGGCCTGGGGCGATGTCGCTATGACCGACAATACGCTGGCTCGACAATGTCGGATAATTTGCCAGTAACGTTCTACATACATCGGCAAGGCGTCGATATTGAACGTCCGTGTAAGCCGCGCTGATGGCTCCTTCCAACTCAATACCAATAGAAAAGTCGTTACAGCGCTCCCTGCCTTGATACTTTGAGGCGCCTGCATGCCAAGCTCTGCGGTTGAACGGCACATATTGCCGAATACTGCCATCCCTGCGAATTAGTAAATGCGCTGACACTTTAAGTTGGTGTATATCTTGGAAGTACGGATGTGCGTTTGGATCCAGGCAGTTGCAAAACAATTGATCTATATAGTCGCCCGCGAATTGCTCAGGAGGCAGGCTGATGCAATGGATGACCAACAACGAAACGTCGTCCGGGTCCGGTCTGTCGTCGTAGTTCGGCGAAGCGATCTGGCAGGCGCTACTCAGAAAGTGGTCGCGAATTATCATGGTTTTCAAGCTTTGTGGGGTGATGCCTTATTTTATAAGCTTTGCCAACCTTTTCCCTACGCTTTTAATCGATCTAACAATACCTAATTGGCCTGAGTTTGGTTCGGCTGTCGCAAATATGCGGTTTATAATCACTAATCTTGTTCATCGTCCAATACACTTCCATGCAACCAAATTCCGCAGAAATCGCGCTTTATCTCGCCGAAGATATCGGTAGCGGCGATATTACCGCCAGCATTGTCTCGGCCGAGACCCAAGCCAACGCCACAGTATTGACCCGCGAACCCATGGTGCTGTGCGGTAGAGCCTGGTTCGATGAGGTGTTTCGACAATTGAGCCCTCAGGTCATCGTCGATTGGCAATGCGCTGAGGGCGAGGGTGTATCCGCGAATACGCTGCTATGCCGGTTGCATGGCCCTGCTCGGGCATTGCTGACTGGCGAGCGCACGGCGCTGAATCTGCTGCAAACCTTATCCGCGACGGCGACTGTTGCGCGCCGCTATGCGGATGCCGTGACGGGTACCGGCTGTAAGGTATTGGACACCCGCAAAACCCTGCCTGGCTTGCGGTTGGCGCAAAAATACGCGGTTAAATGCGGTGGATGTTTTAATCATCGTATTGGTTTATTCGATGCCATCTTGATCAAGGAAAACCACATCATCGCGGCCGGTTCTATTGCCAATGCAGTCAAGCTGGCTAGAGGCTATGCGAATGTACCGATCGAAGTGGAGGTGGAAGACCTTGACGAGTTTGCCCAAGCTTTTGCCGCGCAACCGGATAGGATCATGCTGGATAATTTCCCCCTGGCCGATATGCGTACAGCGGTAGCCCGAAATCAGGGAGTACTGGAGTTGGAAGCGTCGGGAAACATTACTTTGGATAATATCCGAACTGTCGCCGAGACCGGCGTGGACTTTATCTCAATAGGTGCTTTGACCAAAAACATTGTTGCGGTCGATCTGTCGATGCGCATTGAGATGCGCATCGATTGATCATCATGCTGATGCGCTCAGTTCACTGCGTTCAGCATCTCGTTTTCGTATAAGCGCAGTTTTTTCCAATTCGCGAATTTGCTGTCGTCGAACGGCGCATCATGGTCGATGGCATGCTCGTAGCAACTACGAAATAGGCGGGCAGTCCGAAAAGCGTGCAATTCATCGTCAGCGGTTACCGTATCCACATTACCCACTTGGAAGGTTTTATTCCGGGATTTTCCGTCTTTTACCCAAAACACTGTGTAGCAAAGATAGCTTTTATCCTTGCGGTGATCGAACTTAATGGTTCTGGATACGCCGGTTACGCCGGTAGTGGTTTTGTTTTTCGGCGGTTTCAGGAAGCGGGTCTTGCTGCCTTTTAATACCACCAGCATCTGATCGCGCCAAGTAATCGCGGCTTTCAGCGACTTGGTTTTGCTGCCCCAGAGCTTGTGAGAGAAATAACGGCTGCTCTCCTTGCCGCGCCGAACAATACGAACTTGAAAACCGAATGTATCGGGTTCTGTAATGTGTTTTACTTTTGCCATTTGTCGTACCCTAAAAAATTCACAAAGGTCTGCATAGTGAATTTAAGCAGCGCGAAGCACGCAGACCGCCTGTTAATTGTGTAAGCTTTGGATTACAAATTAGCGCGAAATCGGCTGTCTTGCAAGCGGAATTTGCCGGGATTATTAGGTGAATACCAACTAAATTGGTGTAGAATAGGACTCAGCCTTCTCGCAGAGGCGCAAACATCCTCTTAACCTTTTGTTTTGTAAATAATTTTGGAGAAAATTGATGAGCGTTTTAGTAGGTAAGCAAGCCCCTGACTTTACAGTTCCTGCGGTATTAGGCGACGGTCAAATTGTTGACTCGTACAGTTTCTCGGGTGCGACTAGCGGTAAATATGCAGTACTTTTCTTTTATCCATTGGATTTTACCTTCGTTTGCCCAAGCGAATTAATTGCTCTGGATCATCGTATCGACGAATTCAAAAGCCGCGGCGTTGAAGTGGTCGGCGTGTCAATTGACTCACACTTTACCCATAACGCTTGGCGCAACACCCCCGTCAATCAAGGCGGCATTGGTCCAGTCCGTTACACCCTGGCAGCCGACATGACACACAGCATCTGCAAAGACTATGATGTTGAATCCGCTGGTGGCGTGGCTTTCCGCGGCAGTTTCTTGATCGACAAAGCAGGTGTTGTCCGCCACCAAGTCGTTAACGACTTACCTCTGGGCCGCAACTTTGACGAAATGTTGCGCATGGTTGATGCACTACAATTCCATGAAGAGCACGGCGAAGTTTGCCCTGCTGGCTGGACTAAAGGTGACGCCGGCATGAACGCCAACCCTGCCGGTGTAGCTGAATATCTGAGTAAAAATGCTGACAAACTGTAAGCATTAGCTTAAATTTGAGATAAGGCGCATTGTTCAGGCAATGCGCCTTTTTTTTTGCCTAACACTTTGTCTTGCCGAACAAAGTGCGCTGAAGAAACCTAGGCAGAGGCTGTTCAATAAAACTACCGTCGCAATTCGCAAGCCAGAAGGCCGTGCAATGGTCGACCAAATAAGAACGACTGTCTCTTAGAGGCTTTATCCCTCAATGAACTTTAACAGGCTATTGATGACATAGGATTTGGCCGAAAACACACGCAAAGTTTTGCTTACTGCTTATTAGCGCTTTAATCCATAAGCTATTTATCGAGTCATTTTAGGGACAATCCGGCTTTCACACCAACTGCCGCACTGAGAACCGGACTTTGTCGACCCACGACAAAAACGCCGAGCTCAGGCAACACACTATCACCAGGCCTCCAGCACCACCACCTTCCACCCCCGATTCTCCGCCGGCCGCAAGCTCACCCAGGCCGCTATCTGCCGCGAAGGCTCGGATTGACCTGCTGACTGGCTTTGGTAATAGCCCACTCCGGCATCTTGATCGGCGATTTCAGCAGCGAGCTGGCGCAGTTCCGGTATCTGATTGAAGCGTTCCTCACGGAACAAATTAAGGCCAATCTCCTGCGGATCGGTATCGTAAAGCAGCAGGCCATCATCCTGCACGACCCACACTGTGCGTTTTTTACTCTGAGTATCCTCGGTCAGTAAACCACCGAGAAAATCGACCGGTTTGATACGCATGGAAATAAAGCCCGGGATGGTTTTACCCTGTTTTATAGGCACCACCATAGTGACGGCGGCGAAGCCTTCCGGGGCTTGATAAATCCTGCTCAGAACCGGCACGCCCCGTTCCAAAGTCATCCGGTTGTGCTCAAGGTGCGATGTATCGGCACCCAGCGCTTGTCGATATTTGGCCGGAGCCACGGTAACGATAGTGCCGGGCGCGCGCGTCGTGGCAAAACTTTCACCGCGCGGATAACGTTGCAGCAAGCCATCCAGTAAACCATTGGATGCTGCTGCTAAATCGGCATTGGTTCGTAGGGACGCAGCCGCTTGCTGCATACCCATGCGCATTTCGTTTAGGTTGCCCAAGATGCTGTCCGCGATTTGGTTGGCGGCCGTCAGGTTCTGGTTGGAAATACGGGTGACATCGGCCAGCGCACGCTCGACTTGCTGTTTTTCCTGCTTGACGATTTCGCCTTCGGCCACCGCCAAATTTCGAGCTTTATGCGCCTCCACCCCAAATTTGAATGCCAGCCCGGCGCCGATCAAAATCGCCAGTAATACCGCCAGACTGGCAACCAGCGCGACCTTGTTGCGGGCGATGAAACGGCGCAGCAGTTCGCCGCGCGAGTAGGCGTAGGCACTCACCAAGCGGCCGTCGCGATAGGCGCGCAATTCGTCGGCCAGCGCCGCGGCATTCGGAAAACGCAGGGATTTATCCTTGGCCAAGGCCTTATCGCATATGGCGATCAACTCCGGCGGCATGGGCAGCTTCGGGTCGCGAGCCGAGGGCATGGGCGCCAGCGAGCTGAGCTGTTCCAAAATCTCATCGGCGCTACCGCCCAGCGGCGGATGGCCGGCCAACAAATAATAGAGAATGCAGCCGAGCGCGAACACATCCGACCGCGTATCCACGACGCCGAAATCGGGATTGGCTTGTTCCGGCGCCATATAAGCCGGGGTGCCTAGAATATCGCCCATCCGGGTCAAATCCGCATCGTCTGCCGTCTGGCTGGATGCGGCAGACATCAGCGGCGCCAGATCGGCTTCGTTCTCGACCTTGGCCAAGCCCCAGTCCAAAACAATTGTTTCACCGAACGGGCCCAGCACGATATTGCCGGGCTTGATATCGCGATGAATCACGCCTTTGGAGTGGGCATAAGCCACGGCTTCGCAAACGTCGATTAATCTGTCCAACAAGCTCAGGCGCCGCGACAGCGCATGCTCGGCCAACACTTCGTCATTGCAGGTTTTTAGCGCTTTGGCCAACGTATCGCCGCGCACCAAGCGCATCACGTAGTAAGGCGCGCCGCTCTGTTTCGTACCCAAATCGTAAACCGGCACAATGCCCGGATGTTCCAGGCGGCCGGTAATGCGGGCTTCACGCAGAAAACGTGCGCTTAGTTCTAAATCTTCATTCGCCGCCTGATCCAATAATTCCTTAATCGCCACTTCCCGGCCGATTCGCTCGTCAAAGCCCAGCAAAACCTGGCCGCCGCCACCCACTCCTACAGCACCGCGCAAGGAATAGTCATCGTTGAATTTACCGCCCAGCACCGGGTTGGCGCCCAAGTCCAGCACCTGCGGATAGGGGCGCGGTTTGATCCGGGTCAGATCGTCGTCTTTTGGTTTGATGAGGGTGGCGTCGTCTTCCGGGAGCATAATCTCAGACAGCTTAGCCTTATTTAATGTCTGCGCAGCGGGATCAAGACTGCGGCGCGGGCTTGCGATCGGCATGCCCCAAATTGCGCTCCGGGGCGATTTGATCGCGCACCAATTGCTTTAACTCGGTAATCTCCGGAAACCGGCCTTGCTGCTTGCGGGACCAGACTAATTCGCCGTTGGCGCGCACTTCGAAAATGCCGCCGGTGTCCGGCTGCAACACCAATTCGGCCAATTCCTGTTCAAAAGTGCTTAACAACTCCTGTGCCATCCAGGCGGCGCGCAGCAGCCAGCGACATTGGGTGCAGTAGCGAATTTCGACGCGGTTCATGGCTTACAACTCGTCCCGCAGGCGTTTATAAATCCCGCCAAAACTGCCGTTACTCATCAACAACACATGGCAAACGCCGCCGGCCTGGCCTTTGATGGTGGCGATGATGGTTTCCAGGCTGTTGCAAATTTCGATGTTGTTGGCGTATTTCAGCAGTTGGCTCAAATCCCAGCCTAGTTTATCGGGCTGATAAATGATCGCCTGGTCGGCCTGGCCCAAGGATTCGGCTAACGACTGGGTATGCACGCCTAGGCGCATGGTGTTGGAGCGCGGCTCGACGATAGCTAGGATTTTTTCGTTGCCGACTTGCTGGCGCAAGCCATCCAGCGTGGTTTTGATCGCGGTGGGGTGATGGGCAAAGTCGTCGTAAACGGTAACGCCCGCGCTTTTGACAATGACTTCCATCCGCCGTTTTACGCTTTGAAACTGCTGTAGTGCCGCTATCGCATCTTTTGCGAGAATGCCGATATGTCGGGCGGCGGCGATGGCAGACAAGGCATTGTAGACGCTGTGGCGGCCGGTTAAGACCCACTCAACTACGCCTTGCTCTTCACCGGCAAAATTGACACTAAACCTGCTGCCGTCGGCTTTTAACAAGTGCGCCTGCCAATCGCCCTCGCCATCGATGGCGGTTTTCACGACAGGTGTCCAGCAGCCTGTTTCCAGCACCTCGGTAACATGTTGTTCGCTAGCCGGCGCGATGATCAGACCTTGGCTGGGGATGGTGCGCACCAAATGGTGAAACTGCTTTTTGATCGCCTCCAGATTTTCGAAAATGTCGGCGTGATCGTATTCCAAATTGTTCAAGATCGCGGTTCTGGGCCGGTAGTGGACGAATTTCGAACGTTTGTCGAAAAAGGCGCAATCGTATTCGTCGGCTTCTATTACGAAAAAGTCCGACTCGCCCAAGCGCGCGGAGATGCCGAAATTCAGCGGAATGCCGCCGATCAGAAAGCCCGGTTTGAAGCCGTTGTATTCCAGCACCCAAGCCAACATGCTGCTAGTGGTAGTCTTGCCATGCGTACCGGCTACCGCCAGTACCCATTTGTGCTGCAACACATGTTCCGCAAGCCATTGCGGGCCGGAAATATAGGGCAAACCTAGATTCAAAACCGCTTCCACTTCCGAATTGCCGCGCGACATGGCATTGCCGACTACAACTAAGTCCGGTTTGCAGTCCAGGTTTTCGGCCTTGTAGCCGTTCATCAGCCGGATGCCTTGTTCTTCAAGTTGCGTGCTCATCGGCGGATAGACGTTCTGGTCCGAGCCGCTGACGGTATAGCCCAATTCGCGAGCGATTAAGGCCAGGCCGCCCATGAAGGTGCCGCAAATGCCGAGGATATGAATGTGTAATGGCTTTTGTAAGTCTGTCATTCTGATAATTTTAGCGGGGTTTGAATAGATGCAAATGCGAAAATGCGGTTTGACGTGCTACATCATTTTTTGGGTTCTTCCGGCGTTTTTTCTTCTGCGGGCTTGGGCTCGCCTTCGATTTTTTCTTCCACTTTAGCTTCCGAGCCCTTGGCCCCGGCCGCTTCCAACAGCTTTACGATGTTTTCCCGGCCCAATTTTTTGGCTTTATCGAGAATTTTCACACTCTGACTATCGGCGGCATTGACGTTAGCGCCGGCTGCGATTAACACGCCAACGATGTCGGCACTGCCGAACATTACCGCATCCGTTAGCGCGGTGGAGCCGAGTTTATCTGCCAGATTAACGTCGGCACCATAAGCCAGCAGCGCCTTGACAATCCGCAAATTGCCGTTAAAACTGGCCGCCATAAGGGCTGTGCGCTCCGTTTCCAGCTTACCATTGACGTCCAGTCCTTGCGCCAACAAGGCCTCGACCCGCTCCAGCCTGCCGGTGGCTGCGGCGGCAAATAAATCCTTATTGTCTTCGGCAAGCGCCTGCACTGACAAGGCGATTAGCCCGACACTTAGAAATCTGCGGATATTCATCGGATTGCTTGCTTGCGTTTGGGTATGAGTTGGGTTGAAATAAGGCAAACACTGATTTACATCATCTATCAATGAGCGAAAAAAACAAAGTTTTAGTTGAAGCCCAACCCTATTACATCGAGGCCCAATCGTCCCCCGAACAGAACCGCTATGTGTTCGCCTACACCATCACCATCACCAACGTTGGCTCCACGCCGGCTAAATTGCTGACCCGGCACTGGTTAATCACCGATGCCAACGGCAAGGTGCAGGAAGTAAACGGCGACGGCGTGGTGGGAGAAAACCCGCATCTCAGCCCCGGTGATTCGTTCCGCTATACCAGCGCGGCGATGATAGAAACTCCGGTCGGCGTAATGCAGGGTAAGTATCAAATGCAGTCGGACGCAGGCGAAAATTTTAACGCAGCCATTCCCAAATTCACCCTGTCGATACCTAGAACCCTGCACTAATGGCGATTTATGCAATTGGTGACATTCAGGGCTGTTACGACGAGTTCCGCCGCTTACTGGACCATATAGGCTTCGATCCCGGCCAGGATCAACTCTGGCTGGCTGGCGATCTGGTTAACCGTGGCCCAAAATCGTTGGAAACACTGCGTTTTGTGAAGGGTTTGGGCTCGGCGGCCGTTACCGTGCTAGGCAATCACGATCTGCATTTGATTGCGACCGTGGTGTCGCTAGGCAAGGCCGGTAAAAAAGACACACTAGGCGACATTTTAAGAGCCGAGGATTGCGAAGAGCTGATAACTTGGTTACGCCATCAAAAGCTATTCCATCACAATGACGATTTTTGCATGCTGCACGCCGGCCTGCCGCCGCAGTGGGATTTTGCAACCACGCTGCGCATGGCGCGTGAAACCGAACAGGCCATGCAAAGCCCGGATCACGAACGGTTTTTCCGCTCCATGTACGGTAACAAACCCGTGGTCTGGCGCGACGATTTGCTGAAAACCGAAAAGCTGCGCTTTGCCATCAATTGTTTCAGCCGGCTGCGTTATTGCACCGTGGACGGCGTGATGGATTTTGGACCGAAAGGCGCGCCCGGCAGCCAGCCCGAGCATTTACTACCCTGGTTTGAAGTGCCGGGCCGCAAAAGTATCGATATGCGTATCATCTTCGGCCATTGGTCCACGCTGGGCTATTTCGAGGGCTATAACTGTTATTCGATAGACACCGGCTGCTTGTGGGGCGGACAATTGACGGCGCTGGAACTGTCTGAACTACCCAGACGCTTCAGCATCGACTGCGCGGCCTCACACAATCCCAAGGCTTTTTCAGAGTAGTGAACTTTTGCCGGCGTTCCGGCATCAATTTGCTCGCACATCAAGCGCCACATCAACTTAACTCGAGATTAGCCCATGCGAAAAAACCTGTTCCTTGCCATCATCCTGGCCTTGCCTTTGACTGCCTTCGCTTACCCCAGCGAAAACGACTACGGCCAGCCGGTAGATCACAAACTAGAACATTTGAACAAACTGCTGCAACTCAGCCC
>FSSH01003095.1_pt1 | contig 11018 bp, 9 predicted proteins | sample 1166101 | NCBI WGS metagenome assembly FSSH01 (sample SAMEA32972668, study PRJEB13176) | freshwater metagenome | biome: Drinking water system; feature: Biomass in drinking water that filtered by 0.45 um membrane; material: drinking water | place: USA | collected 2012-12-20 | depth 0 m | reverse complement strand
GATTTCTCATTTTTGGTTAATTCACCAACCATGGAATATCCGCAAAAGAAAATCCGCATCGGCGACTTATTGGTACAACACCGTATCATCAGTCACGAGCAATTGATGACAGCGTTGGCCGAACAGAAAAAAACCGGCCGCAAGCTGGGCCGCACCTTGGTCGATCTGAATTATATTTCCGAAACCGATTTACTCAGTTTCCTGTCCCGGCAACTGCAAATCCCGTTTCTGGATATTTCTCAATACAAACGCAAGCCGGAAATTTGCAAGGAACTGCCGGAGAATCTGGCCCGCCGCTTTCGGGTGATGCTATTGGAGAGCAACGCTAACGACGTGTTGCTGGCCATGGCCGATCCGACCGATTTGATGGGTCTGGACGAACTGAGCCGGGTGCTGAAAAAGCGCATACGCCAGGCGGTGGTGCGCGAATCGGATTTGCTCACCGCCATCGACCAGGCCTACCGCCGCACCGAAGAAATCAGCAATCTGGCCGACCAGCTCAGCGACGAACTGGCGGAAAACCAATTCGACCTGAACGCCCTGCTTTCCAGCAGCGAAGTCAGCGATGCACCGGTGGTTAAACTGCTGCAATCGATCTTCGAAGACGCGGTGCAAACCAATGCCTCCGACATCCACATCGAACCCGACGAAAATGTGCTGCGCATCCGCCAAAGGGTGGATGGCGTGTTGAACGAACAAGTCCTGGACAACATCAACATCGCCCCGGCGCTGATGGTGCGCTTGAAGCTGATGTGCGGTTTGAATATTTCCGAAAAACGCCTGCCGCAAGACGGCCGTTTCAGTATTCGGGTCAAAAACAAAGCGCTGGACGTGCGGCTATCGACGCTGCCGATTCAAAGTGGCGAATCAGTGGTGATGCGGATTCTGGATCAATCCAAGGGTTTGCTGGATTTGGAGCTACTTGGCATGCCTGCGGAATTGCTGGGCCGTTTTAAAACCCATATCCGCAATCCGCACGGTTTGATTTTAGTCACCGGCCCCACCGGCAGCGGCAAGACCACCACGCTATACGCCGCGCTGTCGTCGGTTAACTATCCGCAGACCAAAATCATCACCGCCGAGGATCCGGTGGAATACAGTCTGCCGCGTATCAATCAGGCGCAAGTCAACGACAAGATCGGCCTGACCTTTGCCAGCGTGCTGCGCTCGGCGCTACGGCAGGATCCTGACGTAATTCTGGTTGGGGAGATTCGCGATAGGGAAACCGCCGAAATCGCAGTTCGAGCCTCGATCACCGGCCATTTGGTGTTCTCGACCTTGCATACCAACGGCGCGGTGGAAACCGCCACCCGGCTGCTGGATATGGGCATCGAAGGCTATATTTTGGCCAGTGCATTAAAAGTCATTGTCGCGCAGCGCCTGGTCAGGAAAATTTGCGACCGCTGCGCACAAGCCGCAGAGATCAACGAAGGCCAAAGCATCTGGCTGGAAAAAACCTTTAATCTACGCGCCGGCGACATTGCGCTTAAGAAAGGCGCCGGCTGCCAATACTGCAACCACGTAGGCTATCGCGGCCGCATCGGCGTTTATGAACTGTTGGAGTTGAACCACGACACCCTGGACGCCTTGCGTCGCAACGATTCTGCCGGATTTATCTCAGCCGCCCGCGCCACGCCGGGTTTTAAGCCGTTTACTGAACAAGCGCTGGAGCTGGTCAAGCAAGGCACTACAACCTTACACGAAATCATGCGCATCTCGGAAAACTGAGATGGCTAATTTTGCCTATAAGGCCCGCAATCCCAAAGGCCAACTGATCAACGGTCAGTTGGAAGCCGAATCCGCGCAGACCGTCGCACAAACCCTAAATAGCCGGGGTTTGACCCCCATCGCCATCGAACCGATCGCTAGCGGCACCGACTTGCTGGAACAATTTTCGCACTGGCGCGCCTTAAGGGCTCTCAATATCAACGACCTGATTCTGTTCAGTCGGCAGATGTATAGCCTGACCAAAGCCGGCGTGCCTCTGTCCCGCGCGATTAGCAGCTTGGCCGATTCCAGCCGCAATATTGCCTTGAAACAAGCTTTGATCGGTATCACACGCAAGTTGGAATCCGGGCAACCGCTGTCGCAAGCCATGGCACAATACGACCGGATTTTCCCGTTACTATTGCTCAGCATTGTCAATGTCGGCGAGACCACCGGCAGCCTGGAACAAGCTTTTCTGCAAATCAGTCATTATCTGGAGCGGGAAAAGGATACCGAGAACCGCATCAAAACCGCGTTGCGTTACCCCGGCATGGTGATCGCCGCCATCAGCATCGCCCTGGTCATCGTCAATATCTATGTCATCCCGGCCTTTAAAGGCATGTTCGACAAAATGGGCGCGCAACTGCCCTGGCAAACCCGTCTGCTGATGTCGATCTCCGAATTTACAGTCAATTACTGGCCGCACCTGCTGGCGGCATTGATCGCGGCGGCTTTGTTGGTTGCCAAATACCTGGAAAATCCGGAAGGCTTGAAGCAATGGCATTGGCTATTGCTAAAAATTCCGGCGGTCGGCAGCATCGTCGAACGGGCGACGATGGAACGATTTTCCCGCGCCTTTGCGATGATATTAACCGCCGGCGTACCGTTGATTCAGGGTATTGCAATTGTCTCCAAAGCAGTGGGCAACGAATACATCGGCGCCAAGCTGCATAAGATGCGGATCGGTATCGAAAAAGGCGACAGTATCAGCCGCATGGCGAAAAGCATCGGATTGTTTCCGCCCTTGGTGATTCAAATGATTATGGTCGGCGAAGAATCCGGCAACATCGCCGAAATGTTGCATGAAGTGGCGGATTTTTACGAAGGCGAGATTGACGCGGATCTGAAAGTACTCTCCAGCGTCATCGAGCCGGTATTAATCGTAGTGATCGGCATCATGGTACTGGTGCTGGCATTGGGTATATTTCTACCGATGTGGGATTTATCCACCAATATGCATCGCTAGTAAACTTCCCGCAGATAAATCTGCCGGCTGTTGCCTTTATAGATACCAAATGTTGCCTTGGCCGTTGGCGCGTCATCGTGCCCGCCATCGTGATCCCAATCGAATAACAGCCACGGCAGACTGCTTAAGTCTGCACTGACATCGATATAACCGGTATTGCCGGCGCCCGGCGCACTGAAACTCAGCCCCCCGTTCCCTGCGAGCAAAGGCGTGTTTGCCAAAATAGCGGTCGAGGTCCCTGAGCCAATTGTCATCGCAGTGGTGCCTGCTTGTAAGGCGCCTCCTGAGGTGTTTGAGTTACCAAGCTTTAGCTGAGTACTTGAGCTGAGACTAGTGCAATTGTCGGCGGTGTTGGTCACGAAAGCAGTGCCGTTGAAATACTCGCTGAACAAGGGCATGAGTAAGGCTGTCAGTTCCGAACCGTGGGCATTGCTTAGCGTCAAACGTCCCCAGCGCTGGGTTTTGTTGCCGCCAGAGAAAGCAATGCCGTTTCCGGCACTCGCCGCCCCGAATTTCACCGGATTGTTGCCCGCCACACCGTTGATGCGAGCCACCTGCACAGCGTCGGTATCTTGCAAGTTAAAACTCAAGGCTATTTCGGCGTTTAACGGCGCGAGGGGATTGCCGCGAGCTATCGCAAGAATATTGCTTGTGGTATCTGCAAAGCTCAAGCTGCCGGTACCGTTGCCGTTATCGGTCGCAATCGGTACGCTATTGTTCAAAACAGTCAAGCTCTGACTAGCTTCGGCATAACTGGGTGTGATGCCGTAACTTAGGTTGCTGGGGCTTATTTTCCATAAACTGCCGGTGTAATTTACCGAAATTACCGCAGCGGCATTTTTTGCAATTACCTCGGCTACCGGCTGCGTTGCATATTTAATTGGTTGGCCGATATACGTAAAATTACCGCAGCCCGGCGAAAATACCGGCGTATTCAACGTAACGTCAAAATAGTCCGGTACAAAGCGTCCTATCGTAAATATCGCAGAACTCACCGTGCGTTCGGCTAAAGTTGAGCCGTCAGCGGCATCAACAGCAGCAAAGTTGGCATCAGATACGCTGCTGCTGATAGCCCCAACTTCTGAATAGCTGGCTGTTGTGGAGGTAGCTACGCCAGCATTGTTGGAAAATCCACCGGCAGAAAATGTACCCATTACGCAGCCCGTAGCAGGCAGTACACAATTGACCGTACCGGCACTTGGCGTGCCGTTATAGCGGGAAGTCACTGCACCCACTGCGTTCTTAGCAGTCGCAGTTATTGTAAACGGTTGTCCGGCCTTATGGGTTGGCGTAGCGGATGCCGTCGCCGCATTAAGTGTTCGGCTGGTACCGGCTGAAGTCCAGTTACTATCACTTGCCACTGCCATCAACTCGTATGGGCGAATGGCAAAGTTATCCGTAGAACATGCGATCACACTTGGACTAAAAAACGGATACTTAATCCTTATCCGCACATTCTGCCAGACATTGCTTTCAGAAAAAGCAACTGTCTTTCGCCCGGCATCGGCAGAAGTAAAATTAACGATTGCCGCATTACCAATCGTCGGATAAGTACTGCAGGAGCCGCTACTGGCATCCACTAACTCGATTGCAACGCCGCCGGTAAAACCTGTGGTTCTGGTTGCGCCGGTACTATTGGTTGCAACCACATCCAACGTAAAACTGCTGCCGGCAATTTTGGTTTTGATATATCCAGTATTGTCTGCGGCTGCGGTGGTGGAGTCAAATGCATTAAACTTACCCGGTACCGTCGTACTGGAGCCGGGAATATAGAATTTAAATGCGCTGTTATCGGTGGGAAACCCGACAGAAGAGACGGCATAGTCGCTAGTGCTTATTTGCCAGCCTATCTGCGCCAAGGCAGCGGCTGGGCCCCGCACCGAACTACCAAATTGATAAATGAACTCGCCATTTTCTTGGAGAATGAGCTGTAAATCATAGGCACCTGAGGCGGAATTGGTGCTTGTCCATTCCGGGACGTGATACCAAGTCACCACAAATTGCCGATCCGGTGCGGAACCGGCAGTGGCATAGCTGACATAACAACTCGCTCGGCTGATACAGCTCGTGGAATAACCACTCACTTCGGACTTTAAAGTGGGATCCAGATCGTTACCGTATATACGCATGCTGTAATTTAGCCCGGCGTTCGGATAGGGAAGTTGCGTTACCGGGCTACCGAAACCGCAGGTAGTGTTATTGTTGAACTGAATGCGCCCGTTGGACATCACTCGTAGACTGGTGAAATCAGTAGCACCGAATCGGAAACTGAACCCTAGCGGAATATCATCGCTGATGATGTCGTCGAGAATCGGCACACTACTGCCGCAACCGCTGTTACCGGTAAATTTGTATGTTGCCGAGTACAACCCACCGGTAGTCGGCCCCAATTTGCTGTGGCTGCCGGCATCTATCCAGCTAAAGGTATATGGAATAACCGCATAGGTTCCTGCATGGGCCGGGTAACTAAAACTCCATATCAACAGAAAGAATAACTCTAAGGCCTGTCTTTGCCGGAATGTCACAAGCACTCTTGTCAACAAAGTTCCCAAGTAAGATTAGGGTTGGTGTGTTACATTTTGGCAAACCGGACAAATATGCCGTCCGTCCTCGGTACACAGCCAGCCTGCATTGACAGCTAAATTTAATTCTCCCTCAAACCAGGCTCTGCCGTCACTCAGGCGCCGGCCGACGCGCTCGTCGTTGCGTGGCGCCCGCCGGAATTCTATCGAGCGCAAACCTTGGGGGTTACAGATGTCGCAAAAAATAAATTTTCGTATGCTCATAACGGTACGTTAAACAGAACTAAAACCCGAAGATGTATCGCTTTTTGGCAATATTTAACCAAAATTAAACCTCAGTATAGACTAGGTCATGCTCTACAATAGCTAGCAATTCATATACCTTACTTTTAACAGAATATTCGTTTACGCCTTAATTTTCGGAAAAAACAATGAAATCATATCGACAGCAAGGATTCACATTAATAGAACTGATCATGGTCATCGTGATTTTGGGTATTTTAGCGGCCACCGCCTTGCCTAAGTTTTCCAACATGTCATCAGATGCCCGGGCAGCGGCGCTGGAAGGTGCGTTTGGCGCGGTTAACTCTGCGATAACCATTGCGCACGCCCAAGCTCTGCTCGAAAGCAAAACGGCCGCGTCGGGCCAAACCATAACGCTGGAAGGCAGTACCGTGGATTTGGTGTATGGCTACCCAGCAGCAACCGCTGCCGGTATCGGCTCGGCCATCCGATTGACCGGCGATCTTTCGTTCACTACTGCCGGCACAAAGATCGGTTTTTCATCCGGCGTAACGACTGCCGCTACTTGCGAGATCACATACACGGCAGCTACCAGCGCATCGGTCCCCGCAACAGCCAGCATCGTTAACAGTAACTGTTCGTAATGGAAATAAAGCTGCCCTAAACACGCATATAAACGAAGACCTTAGTCCGCCATGTCGATCATAAAGGGCTATTGATCATGTGTGGTGCCAGCTTTTGACCATAGCCTGTATTAGACTGAGATGTTGAGTATTTCGGACCGCCGCTCGGGCGGTTTTACATTGGTTGAGCTGGCAATGACCATCGTCATTCTCGGTATTTTGTCGGCAACGGCATTACCCAAATTTTTCGATCTGTCGGTTTATCAGGAACGAACCTTCTTCGACGATACCATCAACGCCATTCGCTACGCCCAAAAATTGGCGGTGACGACCGGCTGCAATGTTCAAGTGCAAATCAGCGCTAATCAATTCGAGTTGCGCCGCCCATCCGCTACGGATCGCAGCAAGTGCGCCTCCAACGTCGCCACCGATTTCGATCTAACGGTGGCTAGACCTGGCTCAGGAGAATCGAGTTATCAGGGCAGTCAGACCGGCATTGATTTAAGCGACACGACCTTTTACTTCACTGCCAAAGGCGACGCATCCGCCGACCAGCAAATCAGTGTCGGCAGTAACGGTAAACAAATCAGCGTGGTGAAAGACACCGGCTTTGTGTATGACAGCTCGTCTTAAACCATATGCGAAAATTCCATATCAACGGCAAATCGGCGTTACGCTGATAGAGTTGGTTCTATCGATGCTAATAATCAGCATCGGACTGCTAGGCGTGTTATCGGTGATTAATCTAACCGTTAGCCACAGCGCGAATCCAGTGCTACAGCATCAAGCCATCGCGATAGCGGAATCGTATCTGGAGGAAATTTTACTGCAAGCCTACAGCGGTGGAAGCACTAGTGCCAGAGCCGACTACGACGATGTCGATGACTATAACGGCCTGGGCGACGTTGGCGTGCACGATCAAGATGGCAATGCGGTTGCCGGCTTATCGCAATATAACGTCACGGTCTCGGTATCGGCCGGCACTGCGTTAACCGACGGCGTAAATGCCAAACAAATAACCGTTACCGTTAATGGTCCAGGCGTTAGCGATTTGCGTTTGGTGGGTTATCGAACCGAGTATTGATATGCGCCGCGCTAATCAAGGCTTTACCCTAATCGAGTTAATTACAGTGCTGGTCATTGTCGGCATTCTGGCGGCAATGACGACCGACATTATTACCCTGCCGGTGAAAAGCTATCTCGATCTGGAGCGCCGCACCACGCTAGTGGATAACGCTGAATCGGCGCTTCGGCTGATGCAACGCGACATTCGCCGCGCCCTACCCAACAGCATCCGCATAGCCGGCGGCGGCACAACACTGGAGCTTTTACATATCAGCGAAGGCGGCCGTTATCGAGCAAAATTAGCAGCAGACGGCAGCGGCGACGTTCTGGACTTTACCACAAGCGACAATCTCTTCGATGTAATGGGCAGTTTGGAAAATACGCCGGCGGGAGAACTGGTTATTTACAACCTAGGCAGCGGTACTAGCGATGCGTATGCCGGCAGTAATCGCGCCACCTTAGACAACACGTCCACAACGACCCAGTTGATTCTAAGCACTGCCAAGCAATTTCCGCTGCAATCGCCTGAACAACGGTTTTTTATCGTCGATACGCCGCTGAGCTATCGTTGCGATCTGCTTGCGGGCACTTTATTGCGTTACAGCGGCTACAGCATCAGTGCCACACAAGTTGATCCTCCGGCTGGCACCAACGGACAACTGCAAGCCAATAATGTCAGTAGCTGCGATTTTGCCTATAGTTCGGCGACAGCGTCGCACTCCGGAATAGTCACACTGACCATCACCTTGACGGACAGCGCCGGAGAGTCGACCCGATTGATCAGACAAATCCATGTGGATAATGCGCCATGACAGGACAACGCGGATTCTCGATTGTGATGGCAACTTTTGTACTTGTGGTGCTGGGTCTGTTGGGTACATATATGGTTAGGCTGAGCGCCCACCAAATCAGTACATCCATCAACGCACTGCAAGGCGCTAGAGCCTATCAGGCCGCGCGCGCCGGCATCGAATGGTCGATTGCCCGGATTGCCAACGGCGGCAGTTGCACTGACCTAAACACCCAAACCGCGATGGTTTTTAACGGCCTTGATGGATTTTCGGTGAGAATAAACTGTAGCAGCCAGACATATTCCGAGGCTGACAAAACAGTAAATGTTTTTCGGATTAACGCCTTGAGTCAATTCGGTAGTTACAGCGATAACGACTATGTAGCCAGAGAAATAGAGACGTCTATTGTCAATTAGACAATACGGTGCACCCATCTAAATCGTGTTGAAGGTTTGAATCGATCTTTCACTTTAAGCCCTTACTTTAAAACCACGGAACAAATCATCAACCTGTCATCCTAACTTACTGCCCCATAGAAAAAAGTAACCGAAGGGTTAAAGTCGTCTCCTCAGATTAGAAGTACCATGAATGCCTGAAAAAATGGGTTTCAATGGTTACGCAATCGCCGCCTTGATAGCAAATGGATAGAGTTCGGCATGATATTCTCGGAGCGCGTGTTTGGTGGCTTCCAGGATGTCTGGATGATCGATCACCCGTTGACAAGGGGTTTTTGCGACGCCTGCTATTTTTTGATGAACTTGGCGCCATCCCGGTATTTTTTCTGACGTTTTGCATCGCTGGTGAACCAAATGCGTTTCAAGGGCTCCAGCAGCACTACGGCTTGATATTTCCGTTTGGGGTCAGGCCGATTGCCAGAGTGAGCAGCTGGCTTTATTTTTCGATTCAGTAAACGAATCGCGTACTTGCGTGCGTAGCCGCAGACCTCGCAAAACTCGTTCAGGATCATTTGTTTCGCCGCTCGATCACTTTGTCGGTAGCATTAGGATGGCTTGTAAGTAGACCCGTCGTTCGTGTTTTCCCATTGTTGTAATCCGATAGTGTTTGGTTACATTCAATGTGAGGCAACGACCCTCTTTTGCCGAGGTCTTGGATTACTTTAAATTTGAGGCAATTCGGGATAAGGCTTAAAGTTGACACAACCCGACCATTTACTTATAATGTGCAAATTACTTGCTCAAGCAGGTAATGCCGAGGTGGTGAAATTGGTAGACGCGCTAGCTTCAGGTGCTAGTAGGGGTAACCCTGTGGAGGTTCAAGTCCTCTCCTCGGCACCATTTTATTTTTCATTTTGTTAAAAACGGCAAAATGGAAAATAAAAAATCCTTATAAATTTTCTTATAGCTACAAACCTGTAGCGCTCAGCAATTAAATCCAATAATTGCGTTAAGTCTCTTAACTTACCTCAAGACTATCGCTCTCAAAATCGCCGCCAAATAGTTTCCACCGCTATTCTCCGATTAAATCCAGCATACAGTTACTTTCCAACACTCACACGAAAAGCTCATAGGGCTAACGCCGCATAGCTATCGTTATCATCCACTGCTGCTGAAGCGCGCGCAATTAACTCCAAGTTGCTGTTATGCTCCATCATGCCCCCGATAGCTAAGGTAACAATCATCGCTTCGAACGGATACACCAAATGAGCGCGGTAGCGTTGTTGATACACCTCTTCGTCCAACTCGCCAATTCCGTGATTGGCTAACGATGCCAAATATAGCTCCAGCAACTGTTTTTCATGAGCGCGCCTAGAATCCGGCTTCAGCGATGTGGCTAAAAAATAAGCAAGGTCACTAACACCTTCGCCCATCCGCACCAATTGCCAATCTAGAAAGCCCGGCTCAGCCTGACTCCAGAATAGATTGCCGGGGTGGCAGTCATGATGCACCAATGTTTGCACACCGGTTGCCAAGATCTTGGTGATTCGCCGCCGATCCGCAGCATAGTGCAGCGCGGATTGATGCAATTTGCTGGGCACCAAGCGACCCGCGCGCTCAAGTCCAAGTCTCATCAGAGGCACCGCCAGTAAGGTACCCATATGATTCTCGATATTGTGACTAAAGCCGTTTAACCAGCGATGCGTTTTAAGTAGCCCGGCATTACCCCAATAGTGAGCATGAAAACCGGCTAGCTTTTCCACCACCCGCCGAGCTTGCTCTAGGGACAAGGCGTCGGCGGCAAGCCCGGGCCGACAACCCAGTTCGTCCAGGTCTGTCATTACCAATGTGGTACCGCGACCTAACAGACTTTCAGCCGCTAAAATTTGCGGCAAATTCACCGGAGCACCCTGTGAAAGCGAATTATAAAAATGGACTTCCTTATGCAATAAGCGCGGTATAGCGGTAATCGCTCTGGACTTAATTGCCAGCGACGGCGTTTTTACAAACCATCGACTTGGTACGACGCCGATGGCGTCGTGTTTAACGGTAAGCCGTAAGCGTGTCGATGTGCCGATATTGATGGATTGAACGTCTACTGCACTTACTTTGGCACTGGCCGCATATCGGTTAACGATACGTTGCGCCCATTGTCGGGATAATTGATCCGGACGATGCACGACAATATTGTTTCTAAAACGGTTCAACATTGGATTAAGCCAGTCTCAAATATTTGATAAATCGAAATATTAGCCGCCGTATTCATTCAATTTAATTTCATCAATCAAATAACTAATTATCAAAACCTAATGTATTCCTATAGTTTTTCAGGCAATAAAGAACCCGCCAAGTTATTAACTTGCGGGCTATTACTCAATCGTCTACCTCAAAAACTTGGTCGGGACGGCGGGATTCGAACCCACGAC
>FSSH01002911.1_pt1 | contig 11020 bp, 9 predicted proteins | sample 1166101 | NCBI WGS metagenome assembly FSSH01 (sample SAMEA32972668, study PRJEB13176) | freshwater metagenome | biome: Drinking water system; feature: Biomass in drinking water that filtered by 0.45 um membrane; material: drinking water | place: USA | collected 2012-12-20 | depth 0 m | reverse complement strand
GACCCCTGTGCGGCGAATCCCCTCTCGACGGAAGAACTGCGCAGCCTGGGTGTATTCTGGCAGGAAACCAATGGACGAATCGGCAAAGGAATGCCGATGGCGCAGAATGTCTTCCTGACCAGACTACACGTCCGTTACGACGCGGCACACTTTCCCGAAGACCTCGTGTTCCAGGAAACAACGGATCGGTCGAACTTTCAAGCCCGCTACATCCTCCGCCATCCCTGGAACGGAACGGATGATTGTCCGGCAGCAACCGCCTATCGGCAACAGTTACGCGAACGCCAGGAGAAAGAAGCCCAGACCCTGGCCAATTTGACGGGCTGGCAGATCAGCGAGATCAGAAAAGCCATGCAACTCGCATCGAGGCCTCTGATCGATCCAAAGAAATGGTATGAACGGCTCTGGAATAACTAGAAAATACGGGTGAGGCCGGGAAGTCCCGGCCTCACCCGTTAAGTCTCGACGCCAGCCCTGCGGCTGACGCTGTTGTTCTAGCTGTGGATGGAGAGAGCGACTGAGGTTTGCTGTATGGACTGATAGGCGAAGACGACGCTGGTGCTCGTAGTCACCGGTGCCTGCAACCGATTCGCTGATTCATCATCAGGAGTGCTCTTGTGCTCCCGCTCCGCTCTTAATTCTTTCACCAGAGTCTCACGAAGCTTCTCAAGAAACTCAGGAAGATATTTTCGGACTGTTCCTGACTCCGTCCTTGTTTCGCTCAACGCATCCAAAACCTGCTGAGCCAACGACAACGATGGCGGCACATTCTGCGCCGGAGCGATCAAACGTATCCCCTCTCCCGGGACGGCAACAGACGATGCCGGGGTGGGCGCCGTGGCACCAGTGGACGAAGGCGGGATCACCGCATTCGTCGCAGGCGCCCCACCCGGGGTATCTGTCGAGGACGTTGCGGAAATCGGAGTCTCCTGCCCGGTGGGCACAACGGGCCGGTCGGTCACCGCTGAGGCAATCTGCGCGGCCAGTACGGTGACTGACCGCTGGACATCCACATTCAGATCAAGACCGGAGAGTGACGGCAGTCTCTCAAACCGTTCAGCCAACTTCGCCGTCTTGGCTAATCCTGCCTCATCATTTCCATGAAAGAAATTTCTAAAGATATTGGAAACTTTGTGAAATAGCTTTTCCAGATCCTTCAATTCCTGTTCATTCAAATCGCCTTCAATCGTCACGCCAAATTCCTTCTTCAGCGTTAACTCGGCGTACCTCGCTTCAAGATCGATTATGGAGCCGTCACCGGTCACGCGTGATGAGTAGTTCACAGTACGGAAGTCATATTCAAGATCCGCCGTCAGGGTAATTGTGTCCCCTTCCGCCGTTGTGACGCTGAGCCGCCCCGAGAGATCGTTGGAAACCGCGACCCCGCTCACTTGAGTATTCAATCGCTGGAGCCCTGCACTATCGGATGATGATGGGGGACGAAAGAACTGTTTGGGATCAATCTGGCCCAGGACTTGAACCGGCATAGGGCTTCTCCTCGACGAATGAACCGATGAGCATGATCGCGCTGATAGATATTCTATCGGTGCCTTGCCTGCTAATCTTTAGAATGTCTATGCTATAGTTAACAAGTCGATAGTAGGCCGTTTCCTATCATGAAGGAGGCAATTCCATGAACATCCGCTTTCACTGGTTTATGACCTTGGCCATTCTGGCCTTGCTGCAATCGACCGGCTGTACCCTTAAAGGGACCTTGAATCAAATCACCGATACCACATCGAATGTGACCGGCACGACCTCTGGGGCTGCCTGGTGGAATGAAGACGGCCAGATTACGCCGGCGTTCAAGGCCGCGGCATTTGCCACGATCAATCACAAGAATCTTCAGCAGGACATTTCCGCGGGCCGGGGCGAGTACCTGAACTCGATGGGGGACTTGCTGGGCGTGCCTGAAGAGCATCGATTGGCATTCTTCACTGCCGCTCAAGCAGGATATGCCCGGGCAGCGGAGCAGCATCGTGAAACCCTGCTCCCCTTTCTCCAAAGCACTGCGCTGGTGACTGCACCCTGACGCTTGAAACCGGTTTGGCGCTCTACCATGTCCACACCTTCACCTGAGAGGGCATTGCCGTTCAAGACGGTCTTCCACCCGACAGACTTCTCTGCCGACAGCCACATCGCGCTGATCCACGCCTTGAAACTGGCGCTTGTGACCAGGGCCGATCTGTCGATGATGCATATCGATCCGGACGCGGCTCGGGAGGATTTCGAGGATTTTCCACGTCTCGGTCCCATCCTCGAGCGCTGGAGTCTTCTCCCGCCAAACAGTCCCGACGCACATATCTCTCAATTGGGACTTTCCATCTCGAAAGTCCGGGCCGCCTCGAACAATCCGACTGAAGCGCTAATCCACCACCTGGCAGACCACCCTGCCGATCTCCTCGTCATGGCGACGCATCAGTACGACGGATTCGATCGATGGCACCATCAGACCGTCGCAGAACCTGTGGCACGAGGCAGCCACACACCCACGCTCTTCGTCCCGACACATGTCGAAGGATTCGTCGTTGCAGAAACGGGCGAGCCGAAGCTCCGTCGCGTGCTGATTCCCGTCAGCGAGAAACCCAGCCCTCAGACAGCCGTCGATATTACGGCTCAGCTGGCTCTGGCGCTGGGCTGTGACAAATTGACCGGCATCTTGATTCATGTCGGAAGCGGCGCGATTCCCCATTCGCTCGAGTATCCCATGCTCAAGGGATTCGTCTGGCAGACCATGATCGGCCATGGGAATATCGTCGATATGATCCTCGGGATGGGAGCAGACTTCGACGTCGACTTGATCGTGATGACGACCGAAGGACATCATTCACTGCTCGACATGATACGAGGAAGTACGATGGAGCGTGTGTTGCGGGGGGCGCGCTGCCCGCTGCTCGCGATCCCTGCGCGTTAGCCTCTTGCCGTTACGAGGTCGACCGGGTTCGACTCGCTCTCTCGTCCGACAACCACCCGTGCGATCCCTCCGTCCTTGAAGACCAGAAAGTTAGACGGGACGGCGGGAACGCGAGGCCCCGGGAGAATGATGCCGGCGAGATTGAGTGGATCGCAGGCGGAAATCTTGACTTCCTGAGCAAGTCCCCCCCCGCTTTTTCTCATAGCGCGCAGGGATTCAATCGCCTCGGGCAAGGCAAATTGTTCGCCGACAAAACCGGACACAAATCGCCCTCCTCGTACCTCGCCTCCCATCTCCATCCGTCGATACTGGACCAGCAGATCCCGCCATGAGGGAACCAGCGACTCACGAGCCAGTAAATCCCGAAAGACGACACCGTACCGACGCAACAATTGGCGAGCGATGTGTTCCCTCACGCCCACAGCCGACAGCGGCCCGCTCTCAGCTTGTCTGAGCAGCGACCAGCGTCCGGCGGCGTGGCGGGGGCGGCGTGCCCGCTCACGTCCCTCCGCCCGGCGGCGGTGAGGATCGATGAGTGCGCGAAGATTATCGAATCCATCAGCCGTCACCTGACCGGCTGCCACGAGTTCCCATAGCCCTTCTTCTACTTCGCTGGCCAGGCGCCCCGACACGCGCAGGAGATCGGTGAAGAAACTCGCGCCTCGCTCGTGGAGGGAGCGGCGAAGATCTTGTGCCACAGCACTGAGCCTCGCATACGGGTCGAGTCTCGTTCGAACAGGCTCGTCTTGGAGTGCCCCCAGCAACCACTCCCTCTCCTCGCGAGGAAAGATGCCGATCGGCGCGACGCTCGTCGCCACGATCCGGCGGGCTCGTTCCCCATGATCCTGCTCCGACATACGCGGATGGGGCGAGAGCCGCCCCCAACTCACCGCCCCACTCAAACAGAGCCGGTCCAATACCTCCGGTTCGTACTTTGACAGGCGTAGGCGTAGGAGGTGGGACTCCCAGGCGGATGCGGCTGCTTCAAAGCCGGCCAGCTGGTGGATTACTGCCAAGACCCCGGCTTCCCCATGCAAGCGAGAACCGGGCGCAACATGCTGCCATTGCAATAGGAAACGCATGAGCTCCGCTGCTGTGACCGGCTCAATCTCTTTGCGCAGCGTGCCGATGGTCAAACGATGGATACGGGCTAATAAACGGCGGTGACACCACTCGAATCCCTGAGGGGTGAGGGGTGAGGGCTGAGGCGACAATTCATCCGCTTGGCGTATCACGGGTGACGGGTGACGGAACTGGCCGCGAAGGACCTGGCCGGAAGCTTCGAGCCGGAACAATGAGCGATCTACTTCTGAGGCAGGCAAATAGAGCCGACCTGCAAGTTCAGCCATCGTTGTTGGACCGATGCTTTCCATCCACCCGAGCACAATCGCATCAAGTGTCGTCTCGTTACCCTGGGCAAACATCAATTCAATCTGTGGCCGGTTCTCTCCAGCCACCCATCCCCTATGCGCGTGAGACGTGAACCGTGAAGCGTGAGGCGAAAGAGAGGAGATGGCCGCGGCGCGGCCGGACTCAACAAGGACAGGAAGATAACTCGCCCACTCAGATGGGATCGGTTCAGGCAACCAGACCAGCGTCAGCAGCGCGTCGTGCAGCTCATCGGGATCGCGGACAATCGGCCACGATTCCTGCCGCACGGCCTCGATCGCATCCGGATCCAGCGCGCCGATGCGCCCGGCCAGGTCGGCCGGAAGCGTCCGCCGCATCTCCACGGCACGAGCGCGCCGTTCTTCCAGCGGCGCATCATCGAGGAAGGCATAGGGATTCGCATTCAGGATTTCATGTGAAAAAGCAGACGGAGTCGGCGTATCAATTGCCACACAACGGATCATTCCCGTTTCGATCTTCCGTAACACTTCGGTCAGCCCGTCGAGATCCATCGCCTCGGTCAGGCAGTCTCGCACCGTTTCGTTGACCAGCGGATGGTCTGGAATCTGCCTCGTCCGATCCCCCACCATATTGTCCTGGCAGGCAAGCGCGTCAGGAAACACGGCAGCCAGGAGATCTTCAGCCTTCATCCGTTGAATCTGGGGTGGAACTTTTTTGCCGTTGGAGAACCGGAGCAGCGCGAGCGCCCGCGACGCGTTCCATCGCCAGCGGGTCATAAACATCGGCGCCTGCAGCACGGCCTGGACCAGGACCTCACGCGCGGAATTCGAACGGAGATAGCCGAACACCGACTCCAATGGAAAACTATGCCGCTCACCGAGTGAAATGACCAGGCCGTTATCCGTCGCTGCCGCTTGCAGCTCAAAATCGAACGTCACGCAAAACCGCTTCCGCAGTGCCAACCCCCACGCCCGATTGACCCGCCCGCCGAACGGCGCATGGATCACCAGCTGCATGCCGCCGCTTTCATCGAAAAACCGCTCGGCGACGATCGTGTCCTGCGCCGGCACCGTCCCCAGCACGGACTTGCCGGCCAGAATATATTCGATCGCCTGCTGCGCCCCGCGTTGGTCAAGTGCGCATTCGTGGCAAAGCCAGCGAAGTGCTGAGTGCTGCGGACTGAGTGCTGCGGACGGGCTGACTTCTGAAGAAGAGACTCTCTCTGCAATTTCCTGCCGGAGTGCGGCTACTTCAGCCGACAGTTCCGCCGTGCGCGAAGGCGCTTCGCCTCGCCAGAATGGAATATTTGGCGGCGCGCCATGCGCGTCTTCGACCCGGACTTTTCCGGACTCAACGCCCTTGATGCGCCAGGACGTATTCCCCAATAGCATGATATCGCCGGCCAGACTCTCCACCGCGAAGTCCTCATCGACCGACCCCACGACCGTACCGTCCGGTTCGGCCACGACAACGTAGTTCGCCGTATCGGGAATGGCCCCGCCGGATGTAATCGCCGCCAGCCGCGCCCCGCGCCGACCCTTGAGGCGATGATTGATCCGGTCATGAAACAAATAGGCGTGGCCCCGCCCGCGCTGTGTGGCAATCCCGTCGGCCAGCATCCGAATCACCTCGTCAAAGTCCTTCTGCGCCAGCTCGCGATAAGGATAGGCGCGCCGGCACAGCGCGAACAACTCGTCGTCCGACCACGCCTGGCTTGCGGCAGCGGCGACGATCTGTTGGGCAAGGATATCGAGGGGGGCCGGCGGCACAGTAATCCGGTCAAGCATTCCCTGTCTGATGGCGCGCACCAGCGCCGCACAGTCGAGCAATTCATCCCGCGTCATGGCGAACAGACGCCCTTTGGGAATCGCTTTGACCCAGTGGCCGGCGCGGCCGATTCGTTGTAAACACGTCGCAATCGCCCGCGGCGAACCGATCTGGCACACCAGATCGACGGTGCCGACGTCGATGCCCAACTCAAGCGAGGCCGTCGCAATAACGACGCGCGTCTTGCCGGCTTTCAACCGTTCTTCCGCAGAGAGACGGATCTGTCGCGAGAGGCTGCCATGATGAGCCGCCACGGCATCGGGCCCTAAGTCAGTCAGGCGTTCTTCCAGGTAGTGGGAAACCCGCTCCGCCAGCCGGCGTGTATTGACGAACACCAATGTAGAGCGATGCTGCCGGACCAGCTCGGCCACACGATCGTAGACATCGGACCAAATCGCATTCGTGGCGATGGCGCTCAATTCATCTTTCGGAACTTCGACGGCTACATCGAGTTCGCGGCGATGACCTACATCGATGATCGTCGGGCGGGCACGGGCTCCAACCAGAAACTCAGCGACCAGTTCGATCGGCCGTTGCGTCGCTGACAATCCGATACGTTGCGGCTTGACGAGCGTGAGGGCTTCCAGCCTTTCCAGCGAGAGCGCCAGATGAGCGCCGCGCTTATTCGGCGCCAGCGCATGAATTTCATCCACGATAACCGTTCGAACCGTCTGCAACATCCGTCGACTTTTTTCCGCCGTCAGGAGTATGAACAGAGATTCCGGGGTTGTGACCAGAATATGCGGCGGGCGCTTGAGCATTTGCTGACGATCCGTCATCGGCGTGTCCCCGGTTCGAACCAGAACACGAAGCTCCGGCATCAATAATCCGGCCTGTAACGCCGCATGGCCGATTTGTGCGAGCGGTTGCTGCAAATTCTTTTGAATGTCGTTGCTCAGCGCTTTCAGCGGCGAGATGTACAGAACCTGAGTGTGGTCGTCGAGCTCACGGGCGAGAGCCTGCTTGAAAAGACTATCGATACAGGAAAGAAAGGCGGCGAGCGTTTTTCCCGATCCGGTCGGCGCCGCGATCAGCGCATCCGATCCGGATTGAATCGCAGGCCACGCCTGGACTTGCACATCAGTGGGCTCGCCGATGTGGGATTGGAACCAGTCGGCAATGAGAGGGTGAAACACAGCAAGCGGCATGGTCCGGAATCGTACCACACCAATCGAAGGGACTCTATCGGCTCAGAGGTGGAACTGTAGAGCGTCAGATTGAACAGCCGGCTACGAACGATTCGCAGCCGGCTCTGTTGCGGCGCTTGCGTACAAGCTTATGGTCGTCCAGGCGTTGCAATACCTGATGGAGTATTTCCTGCAGAGAATGGGTTCCCAAGCCCAGCACCTATCGGTACTAACACACCGGTCCCAGCCGTGATCGTATAGGCCGACACATTGCCCCCTCCATTGGCGACATAGAGGAATTGGCCGTTTGGCTCAACGGTGATGCCGTTGGGTGTGGCTCCTGCGGCAAATGGCGATCCAGCCACCACGTTCAGCACGCCACTTCCAGCGGTGATCGTATAGGCCGAGACGGTGCCGCCCCCATTGGCAATATAAAGGAAATCGCCGTTTGGAGATACCGTCACAGCATTGGGTGTCACACCCGCGGCAAACGGTGATCCCGCCACCGTATTCAACGCGCCAGTTCCAGCGGTGATCGTATAGGCCGATATGGTCCCGCCTCCATTGGCGACATAAAGGAATTCGCTGTTTGGAGATACCGTCACGCCATTGGGTGTCGCACCCGCGGCAAACGGTGATCCCGCCACCGCGTTCAGCACGCCGGTTCCAGCCGTAATTGTATAGGCTGAGACGGTGCCGCCCCCATTGGCGACATAAAGGAATTGGCCGTTTGGAGATACTGTCACGGCATTGGGTGTCACGCCGGCGGCAAACGGTGATCCCGCCACGGCCGTCAGTGCTCCTGTTGTCCCGTTGATCGTATAGGCCGAAACATTGCCGCCTCCATTGGCAACATAGAGGAATTGGCTGTTTCGAGACACCGTCACAGCATTGGGCGTCGTACCTGCAGCAAACGGTGAACCCGCCACGGTCGTCAGTGCTCCTGTTGTCCCGTTGATTGTATAGGCCGAGACATTCCCGCCTGCATTAGCCACATAGAGGAATTGGCTGTTTCTGGAAACCGTTACGGCATTGGGCGTTGTGCCCGCAGCAAACGGTGACCCCGCCACGGCCGTCAATGCTCCTGTCGACCCGTTGATCGTAAAAGCCGACACGTCGTCAGATACAGAGTTTGCCACATAGGCAACCTGGACTCCGCTCTCAAGTCCGCCATCTCCCCCGCCTCCGTCAGCACAGCCGGAGAGAAGCAACATAATCGGCAACGCAATCCATGACCATGTTCTGGTGTTCATCGGTGTCCTCTGTAGGTTGCAGTCGGCATAAGAATGCTCGTCTTGCTTATAACACCATAGGGAGCGCCTGCCAATGAAAACAAAAGTTTGTCGATTGCGGCTACGATAGGTGACTAGGGACGTCCTGGTGTTGCGATGCTTGACGGGCCGGTCCCGGCGCGAAAGGGATTGCCCAATAGTGGATTTACCGCGACAAGCAAACCGGTCGCAGTAGTAATTGTATAGGACGACACAGTTCCTCCACTGTTTGCCACAAACAGCACTTGCCCATCCGGCGAAAGTGTTACAGCCACAGGGTTTGTTCCTGCCGGGACAGGGTTGAGGTTGCCTGATGATGGAGGCACGAGAGTCAGCAAACCACCACCGCCGATAGTGAATGTCGTCACATTCCCTCCGCCGTTTGCCGAGTAGAGAAATTGTCCGTTGGATGAAACGATGATTCCGTTTGGAGCCGTCCCTCCAACCGGGATCGGGTTCGGGTTGCCTGCTGTCGATGGAACTTGCGTGAGAAGCCCGTTCGATCCGACCTGAAACGCGGTGACGGTATTGGAGCCGCTATTGGCCACATAGAGAAACGATCCATTGGGCGAAACCCTGATGCTCTTTGGAGATGTGCCTCCGGTCGGAATTGGATTGGGATTAGCCCCGGTCGCAGGGACCAGCGTCAGCAGTCCGCTTGCTCCGATCTGAAACACTGTGATGACATTGGAAGTACTGCTGGACACGTAGAGAAATTGACCATTGGGGGAAATAGCCATGCTCGAAGGAGCATCTCCTTGGACCGAAACGGGATTGGTAGTGGCTCCGGTTGGAGGGACCAACGTGAGCGCTCCTGCATCTTCAATGGAAAATGCTGTCACGGTGTCAGAGCCGCGATTAGCGACGTACACAAACTGGTTGTTCGGTGAGACGGCGAGCGCTATAGGGTCCATGCCGACCGGAGCCGGATTGGGATTGCTTTGGGTAGACGTCACGCGCAAGAGTCTGCCATCAGTCGCCACACGAAATGCTGTAACGGCATTGCTGGCCCCGGCGTTCGTCACAAATGCAAAGAATCCATTGGATGACACTGCAATTGCCGATGGATCCGCAATTTGAGGAAAGGGAGATCCGGCAATCGCTGCCAGTGTTCCAGTGGCCGGATTAATGGAATACCCCGACACATCGTCGGAACCGCGATTTGCGACATAGACGATCGATGTCGTGCCGACTCCTCCAATGCCGCCAAAGCCCCCGCCTCCATCGCCATCCCCGCAGCCACTTCCGGCGAGAAGCACGCACATCGACAGCGCGAACCATGATGGTTGCCGTCTCTTCATCATCGCCTTGCAGTCCTTCTCCTATGATTCTATACCATTCCGGAATGCTTGGAACAATTACTCCGTGATCTCCTGCCTCGCTTGTGATCAGGATACATCATCATAAGTCGCTGGTGTCGTTACCAAATACATTGCGATGGGCACGCATAGATTTCAATGGACACTGTCTCACCTTCGCTGGCACACTGCCCATTCATTTGGAGAGTATTACAGCTTGTCTACATCCCTCGTTATTCTTGGATCAGGTTATACCGCTCGCTTTGTTCTTCCCCTTGCTGAGCGCCTATATCCCCGCATCCTGGCAACCAGCCGCGAGCCGGACCGACACTTGAGTCATATTCAGCCGGACCAGCGGATACAGTTTGACCTTACCCGACAAGATACCTGGAAGAACATTCCGACGGACGCCGATCTGCTCTGGTGCTTCCCCGCGACACCCCTTGATCTTGTCAGACAATTCGCCGCAACACTGGAACCCCGTTCGCGCCGGCTCGTGGTGCTCGGCAGTACATCGTCCTATAGAGCCGGCGATATGGAGACTGATCCCCCTTCATGGACAGACGAAACCGCGCCGATCGATCTCAGTAAATCGCGCGTGCAGGGCGAAGAATACTTGCGGGAGAAACATGGCGCGGTTGTACTGCGCGTGGCAGGCATCTATGGTTCGGGCCGCAATCCACTCGACTGGATCAAGCAGGGCCGCGTCGGTCTTTCACGCAAATACGTCAACTTGATTCACGTAGAAGACTTGGCCGAAATTTGCCTCACTGCATTGCAACGAGGCCTGTCCGGGGAGGCCTACAACGTCAGTGACGGAACGCCACGTACGTGGAAAGATATTTGCTGCATGGCTCAGGATCGCTGGGGAGTTCAGCCCTCGGTCGAAATCGATGACGCGGCGACCGGCAAACGCATCGCAAACGGCAAGCTCCTGTCGCTGCTGAGCTCCGCCCAGAAATCGTTGGCCCATGTCGACCTCTATCGATCGCTGGAGCAACTCCACTCCGAAAAGGCAGCTACCTGAGGAGCGCCATCACGGTGAGACTCACCAGCAGGTTGTTGACCGCATGCGCGATCATACCGGGAATGAGACTCCCCGTCTTTTCGTAGATCCAGGCCCATAAGAATCCGCTCCAGAGCACGCTCACGAATCCGATAAGTCCATAGCCGTGCGCCAGCGCGAAAATACTTGCACTGAGGAGCGCTGCCGGAACGAAGGAGAACCGGCGG
>FSSH01010372.1_pt1 | contig 11021 bp, 11 predicted proteins | sample 1166101 | NCBI WGS metagenome assembly FSSH01 (sample SAMEA32972668, study PRJEB13176) | freshwater metagenome | biome: Drinking water system; feature: Biomass in drinking water that filtered by 0.45 um membrane; material: drinking water | place: USA | collected 2012-12-20 | depth 0 m | reverse complement strand
GCAGCGAAGCTCTGCTGAAGGCGGCCGACGAGCGGGTCAAGGCGGCAGAAGAGCGGGCGAGGATCGCCGAAGGATGGCTGGCTTTGATCCGCGAGGCGATTGCCACCGAGTTCACAGGCAAGCAGGACACGAAGCGGGTCGCCTGAACACCGGATTCTTCCAACGTCACGTAAATTCCTGCCATGCCGTAGGCGGCGTCTCTCAGCGTTTCGACAGGGAAATGCTTGTTTTCATCTCAGCCAATGGCCTGGGGAGCGATGGTCTCGGCCGAGAAGACCGCCGCCATCTCACGGATGGCAATTGGGTCTTCTGTCGGGCTCAATTCCATGACGGCGGAACCTTTTAGCGATTTGCAACGGGCAGGAATTGCATCGCAGGCCAAGCGGCCCAAGACGAACGCTGCCTTTCCGTCACGAAGTTGGCACGCCTGAACCGGGCACGTCGGAAAGCCAATAGCCTCGTCTGCCGACGTAGTCCGATCGACCCCGGCGCCCGATTACCCAGGGCTCTGTCAGCGGAATGTCGCTGTTCGGCGTAGCCCCCGCTTTCACCCCTTAGCCTGCAGACGTCGATGCAATGGTCGATGCTGCGCATACGCGCTCGCCCCACCTGATCCTTCCGGTCCCGAAGTGCACGCAGACACCACGGGTTGCGTCAAACGTACCGCCATACCTGACCGACAAACGGCGCATCGATGTGCATGACCTGTGCAGGGATGCACAGAGCTCGGCTCAGGATCTGGTTCGCGTCAGATCTCCGGCTTTCCGAGCATCGGTCATCAGAAGGGGCTCCCCGGGTGACGGAAAAAATCGTTTTATCAGGATCCGCAGCATGATCCGAAACGACGCTCTTCTTCGACGCGTCATCAATCTGAACGCTAAACCGGCAAGATCATCAGCGGATATTCAGGTGAGGAAGCGCACATCGGTAATCTACATATTGCGCTCATAAACCGAGCTCTCACTTTGGAGCGTGACTTCATGTCCGACGTTCATGAACAACTGGTCACTGCCCTACGGGCCGTCGTCGCCGAGGATGCTGACGCTCACGCGCACGTCATTCACGCACTCGAAGTGGTCGAGCGCGAGAAGCCGGCGGCTACGATGCGGTCCACCGAGGAAGCACCCGGGCCCTACGCGCCAAATCCCTGGTCGATGTTTGACGGGCAACTGCACTAAAGCGTCGCAACCTCGACGGCTTGCCGTTCCTTCCACCTTGGCATGACGCGCACCAGACTGTACCGGGTTCGCGATCTGTGAAGGAGCAAGCCACCGATGCGGCTCGTGGTTGTCGGCGCCGACGGGCGCATGGGGCGGATGCTGATCCGGGAGGTGGTCGAGGCAGAGGGCTGTACCCTGTCTGGGGCGATCGAAAGGGAAGGGTCGCCGGCTCTGGGTCAGGACGCAGGCACGCTCGCCGGCCTGCCTCCCCTCGGCATCGCGGTCACGGACGACCCCCTGCCGGTCTTCGCCGCGACTGACGGCGTCCTCGACTTCACGGTTCCGGCGGCGACGGCCTTCTTCGCCGAACTCGCCGCCCAGGCCCGCATCGTCCATGTGGTCGGCACCACCGGCATGGGCGAGGCCGATCTCGTCACGCTCGCGGCAGCGGCGCGCCACGCCCGCATCGTGCGCTCGGGCAATATGTCCCTCGGGGTCAACCTCGTGGCGGGTCTCGTCCGCAAGGTGGCTGCGGCCTTGGGTGAAGATTTCGACATCGAGATCGTCGAGATGCATCATCGCATGAAGGTCGATGCGCCCTCGGGAACGGCCCTGCTCCTCGGCGAGGCGGCGGCCGAGGGGCGCGGCGTCGCCCTTTCAGACGTGCGCGTCTCGACCCGCGACGGCCATACCGGCGCGCGCCGGCCCGGCGATATCGGTTTCGCGACGCTGCGCGGCGGCAGCGTCGTCGGCGACCACAGCGTCGTCTTCGCCGGCGCCGGCGAGCGGATCACTCTTAGCCATCATGCCGAGGACCGCGCCGTTTTCGCGCGCGGCGCCGTCCGGGCGGCGCTCTGGGCCTATAATCGCCAGCCCGGGTTCTACGGAATGGCCGACGTGCTCGGCCTCTGATAGGCAATGCTGGTGATAGGATACACCTGTCATTGCGCGTTCAGGCAGGGGCTGGCATGAGCGGCCGCATCGCGGTTTGTGCGCCGCACCATTCACCACCGAGAGGATGAAATCCCGATGGAGCGTCTGCTCGTCCTCGCTCGCCACGGCCAGAGCGAGTGGAACCTCAAGAAGCTGTTCACCGGCTGGCGTGACCCCGAGCTCACCGAGCTCGGGGTCACCGAGGCGCGCCACGCCGGCCGCTGGCTCAAGGCCCAGGGCTTCTCCTTCGACGTCGCCTTCACGTCAAACCTGCGCCGTGCCCAGGACACCTGCTCGCTGATGCTCGAGGAGATGGGACAGGGCGGTCTGGAAACCCAGCGCTCCGACGCGCTCAACGAGCGCGATTACGGCGACCTCTCCGGCCTCAACAAGGACGACGCCCGCGAGCGCTGGGGTGACGAGCAGGTCCGCCAGTGGCGCCGCTCCTACGACGTGCCGCCCCCCGGCGGCGAAAGCCTCAAGGACACCGCCGCGCGGGTGCTGCCCTACTACATCCAGTTCATCCTGCCCCGGGTGATGAACGGCGAGCGGGTGCTGGTCGCCGCCCACGGCAATTCCCTGCGTGCCCTCGTGATGGTGCTCGACGGCATGACGACGAAGACCATCGCCAGCCTCGAGATCGCCACCGGCATCCCGCTGGTCTACCACCTCAAAGCCGACACCACGGTGGAGACCAAGTCGGTGCTGGAGCGCGACATCGACCAGGATCACTGACCGCGCCATGGCTGCGCCCGGGCCCGGAATCGCTCTCGCTCCGGGCCTCGTCCATCATCCGGGCTACCTCGACGCGGCCGGGCTGGCCCGGCTTTGGATCGAGCTCGCTGAGGTCATCGCCGTCTCGCCGCCTTACCGACCGCGGATGCCGCGGACCGGCGCGCCGTTCTCGGTGCGGATGACGAATTGCGGCGCGCTCGGCTGGGTCTCGGACGAGGCCGGCTATCGCTATCAACCCCATCACCCCGAGACCGGCGCAACCTGGCCGTCGATCCCTCCCACAGCGATGGCGGCGTGGCGAGATCTTGCCGGATACGAGGCCCCGCCCGAGACCTGCCTCGTGAACCTCTACGAGCCAGGCGCGCGGATGGGATTGCACCAGGACCGGGATGAAGCGGCGCTCGATGCGCCCGTGGTCTCGCTCTCCCTCGGGGCAACCGCGCTCTTTCGCTACGGCGGCATTCGGCGGAGCGACCCGACGCGATCGATCAGGCTCGCTTCTGGGGATGCCCTTGTCATCGGCGGCGCCTCGCGCCTGATCCATCACGGCGTCGACAGGATTCTTCCGGCTCTTCCCGACCTTCTCGGCGGCATGGAACCGCCGGTCCTGACCAAGATCATGACCGGTCTGTTGCCCCCAGGAGGGCGCTGCAACCTCACCTTGCGCCGCGTCACGCGTCCTCCGGAGTGACGTCGACGCTTGACAGGGGTGGAACGGAAGCCGACCTCATCCTTGCGCGAAGCCGGCCGCCGAAGGGCAGCCCCGGCCGCGCCGAGCGGCTCCCCGTTCGAGACGTCCCGTACCTGGAGCTATCCACCCGATGCGTCTGCGTGATCTCCCGCGTTCCAGTCTTGCCCTGGCCCTCTCTCTGGCCCTCTGCGCCTTCGTTGCGTCCAGCGCGATGGCGGCGGAGGCGATCTATCCGCCGGGTTCGCGGTTCGGGTTCTCGCCACCGCCGGACATGGCGATCTCGAAGCGTTTCACCGGGTTCGAACGCCTGGANNGAAGGGGGAGCGACCGTCTCCGTGGTGGAGCTGCCACCCGCTGCCTATGTCGATCTTGAAAAGAACTTCACGGACGAGAATTTGAAGACGCAGGGCTTCGTCGTCTCGAATCGCGAGGCGATCAAGCTCGCGGGTGACGTGGACGCGGTCCTGTTCACCGGCGAGCAGCCGATCGCCGAGCCGCCGGGCACCCCCTCCATCAAGAAGTGGCTGCTCCTCGTCGGCGACCCCACCGTCACCGGCATCATCATCGCGCAGAGCCTTCCCGGGGCCGAGACCGAAGAATCCATGAAGGCGATGCTGACGGGCGTGCGGATCCGGCCCGCCCTCAGCCTCGATCAACTCGTCGGCGCCCTGCCGTTCCGGGTCGGCAATCTGGCCGGGTTCCGTCCGGTACGGGTGCTCGCGGGCAACTCGATGTTGATGACGCTCGGGCCCAAGGACGAGGTGAGCAACCTTGAACAGCCGATCCTCGTGCTGGCGCAGGCGGTGCAGCCGCCGCCCACGGCCGAGCAGCGGGACGCCTTCGCCAAGGCCGCTCTCTATTCGAACCAGACGATCAAGGATTTCGTGATCGAGCGCTCGCAGAGCTACCGCCAGAACGGCGTCGACTGGCACGAGATCGTGGCACGGGCCAAAGACCTTCCGACGGATACGCCGGTCGTGGTCTCGCAGACGATCCGCTTCGCTCCCGACGGCTACCTGCGTGCCGTCGGGGTCGTCCGAGCCGAACAGCGCGAGGTGACGCTGTCACGCTTCCGCGACGTCGTCGACAGCGTTCATGTCAAATAGGGGCGGACGATCAGGCCGCGTCGGCCGGGGTCGCAGCCGGCTTCGGTCCCCCCTTGGCGACGCCGACGAGGGCAGGGCGCAGGACGCGATCGCCGAGCACGTAACCGGCCTGCATCACCTGAACCACGGTCCCGCTCGGAACCTCCGCATCGGGAACCTCGAACATCGCCTGATGGCGGTTCGGGTCGAAGCGCTGGCCCTTCGGCTCTAGGAGTTTCACGCCGTGGCGGTCGAAGGTCTTGGCAAGGTCGCGTTCCGTCAGCTCGATGCCGTCGAGAAGCGCCTTGAAGGCACCGTCCGCGCTCTCTCTCGCCTCGGCCGGCACGCTCTCGATGGCGCGGCGGATGTTGTCTGCGGCGGTGAGCAGGTCGCGGGCGAAGTTGGTCACCGCATAGGTGCGCGCATCGGCGACCTCACGCTCGGTCCGCCGGCGCAGATTCTCCATCTCGGCCAGCGTACGCAGGACGCGGTCCTTCAGCTCGTCGCGCTCCGCGGCCAGGGCTGCGGCGGGATCGGGCTGCGACGCATCGGCCTTCGACGGCTCGGCTTTGGCAGCCCCATCCTCGGCGACCGCCTCGACGGTCTCGCGCTGATCCTCGTGCTCCATGTGGTTCGCCATCATCGTGTGTCGTCGATCGGTGAGGTTTTCGGGGTCGGCGCTGATATCAGGCGCGCAGGCCGCGAAATCAAGCGCTTGCCCATGATCACGCCTCTCGCGGCGGCGGTGAATCGACCAGAGCCTCCAAGCCCTCGGCGCGCATGGCGGCGACGTCGCCCGCGAACACCTCCATCACGGCGCTTCGGATCGCCGCCTGCCGATCCGGCTGGGTCACGCGGGTACCGGTGAGGTCGGTGACGTAGAAGACGTCGACGGCGCGCTCGCCGAAGGTGGCGACATGGGCCGAGGTGATGTTGAGGCTGAGCCGGCTCAGCGCGGTCGTCAGTTCGTAGAGCAGACCGGGCCGGTCGAGGCCGGTGATCTCGATGACAGTCTCGCGGCTCGACAATGCGTTGTCGATCGACATGTCCGGCGGCACCAGGAAGGTCATCGCCCGCGCGGTCGGCGGATGCTTGTCGGCAACGAGATCGGCGATGCGGATCTCGCCCTTCAGCGCCTTCTCAATCGCCGTCGTAATGCGGCCGGCCCGTCGCATTTCGTCCTCGTCGCGGTCGAAGGCGCGCGAGATGAAGATGGAGTCGAGGGCAAAGCCGTCGTTGGTCGTGAAGATCTGGGCGTCGACGATGTTGCCGCCCGAGGCCGCGCAGGCACCCGTCACGATGGCGAGCAGCCGCGGATGGTCGGGGGAGTAGATCGTCAATTCGGTGATGCCACGGGCCGGGTCGGTCTCGCAGGCGGTGGCGACGGTGCGCCCCTGCGCAGCCAGCCGTGCGACGAAGCCCGCATGCTTGAACTGGCGCGCGACATCCACCTTGAGCCAGTAGGCTTGGTTGTGGCGGGCGGAGTAGGCGTCGAAGGCGTCCGATTTCCAGTCGGCGAGCTGCTCGCGCAGGGCCATCTGGATCAGCCGGACCCTGTCGGTGCGGGCGATCTCGGAATGGCCGCCGGAGAGCAGAACCTCGGTCTCGTCGTAGAGGGTGCGCAGCAGCGTTCCCTTCCAGGCGGTCCAGACGCCCGGACCCACCGCCGTGATGTCGGCCACGGTGAGGATGGTCAGGAGCTTCAGGCGTTCCAGCGTCTGGACCACGCCGGCGAACTTCTCGATGGTCTTCGGGTCCGAGAGGTCGCGGCTCTGCGCCGTCATCGACATCAGGAGGTGATGCTCGACGAGCCACGCCACCATCTCGGTTTCCGCCGGGCTGAGGCCGAAACGCGGCCCGATCTTCAACGCGATGACGGCGCCCGCGATGGAATGGTCCTCGGGTCGTCCCTTGGCGATGTCGTGCAGCAGCACAGCGACGTAGAGGGCGCGGCGGTTGCTGATCGTCTCGATGAGCCGCGAGACGAGGGGATGCTCTTCGACGATCCGGCCGGAATCGATCGCCGCCAGCACGCCGAGGGAGCGCAGCAGGTGCTCGTCCACCGTGAAGTGATGGTACATGTTGAACTGCATCATCGCGACGATGCGGCCGAAATCCGGGATGAAGCGCCCGAGCACGCCGGCCTCGTTCATCAGCCGCAGGATGGTCTCCGGCGAATTCTTCGAGGTCAGGATGTCGAGGAAGAGCTGGTTGGCCTCCGCATCCGCCCGCAAGGAATGGCCGATCAGCCGCCGCGAGCGGTTGGCGAGGCGGGTGGCGTCCGGATGGATCGGCAGGTTGTGGCGGTCGGCCAGCCAGAACAGCCGGATCAGGTTGACGGGATCGCGCACGAAGGCATCGGCATCCCTGACATTGATGCGGCCGTGGTCGTCGACGAAATCCTCGGCCTCGATCGCGGTGGCACGGAAACGATCGCGGAATTTCCCGATCCAACGGTCGAGGACGGGCGTGCGCTTGACATGGCGGGCTTCGAGCGCGGCGCAGACGATAGCGGTAAGGTCGCCGACATCCTTTGCGATCAGGAAATACGCCTTCATGAAGCGCTCCACCGCCGAAAGGCCGCCGCGCGGCCCATAGCCGAGACGCTCGGCGATCTTCGGCTGCAGCCCGAAGGACAGGCGCTCCTCCGAACGTCCGGTGACGAAGTGCATGTGGCATCGCACCCGCCAGAGCAGTTCCTCGCAGCGCTCGAAGAGGTTATACTCCTCCTGCGTGAAAAGGCCGGCGCTCACGAGTTCCGCCTGATCGCGGACCCGGTAGGTGTATTTGGCGATCCAGAACAGGGTGTTGAGGTCGCGAAGCCCTCCCTTGCCGTCCTTGACGTTGGGCTCGACGAGGTAGCGCGAGGCCCCGGCCTTGCTCACGCGGGTGTCGCGCTCGCGCAGTTTCGCCTCGACGAATTCGGGTGCTGTCCACATCACGAGTTCCTGGTCGAACCGTGTGACCAGTTCCTCGAACAGCGCTCGGGAGCCGAACAGGAAGCGCGCTTCGAGGAGCGCCGTGCGGATCGTCATGTCCGCCTTGCTTTCGCGCAGGCATTCCTCGACGGAGCGCGTGGCGTGGCCGACCTTCACCTTGAGGTCCCACAGCACGTAGAGCATCGCTTCGACGACGCTCTCCGACCATGCGGTCTGCTTGTAGGGAAGCAGGAACAGGAGATCGATATCAGATCCCGGCGCCATGGTGCCTCGGCCGTAACCGCCGGTGGCCACCACCGCGAGCTGCTCGCCGGAGGATGGATTGTCGTTCGGATAGAGCCGCCAGACCACGGCGTCGTGGATCGCCCGGATCACCGCATCGGTCAGCGCGCTGATGCGGTTGGCGCAGGCGACGCCGTCCCTTTCCGCGAGGAGCCGCTCCTCGGCATCCGCGTGGCCGGCTGCGATCACGCGACGCAATTCCGGAACCAGGACGGAGCGCAATTGCGTCGCTTCGCGTGCGTCCCGCGGGAGATTGTCGAGGACGGTCTTGAGGGCGGCGCAGGCGTCGAACATGGGCAACCCCGTTAGCATGTTACGGGGGCGGCGCCATCGCTCGGCTCGTCGCGGGAGCCTCGGTGCGCGATTCACAGACAGCGTTCTCTATGGCGGAAAAGATGTTTGACATAAAGAACGCGCTTGCCTAGACGGCGTATCATAACCTTTGCAGGAATGGCAGCGACGCGGGCCCTTAGCGTTCGCTGCATGGGGAGGAGCCGAGATGCCGCTGGTCCGCCGTCTAGTCCTGGGTGCTTTTTGCGCAGCCCTCGGGCTCTCCGCCCTACCGGTTCGTGCCGCTGAAGTCACCGAGATCCGCCTCGATTGGGCGACCTATAACCCGGTCAGCCTCGTCCTCAAGGATAAGGGCTTCCTCGAAGAGTCCCTGAAGGCGAAGGGCATCAAGGTCCGCTGGACGCAGTCCCTCGGCTCGAACAAGGCTCTCGAATTCCTCAACGCGGGCGCCATCGATTTCGGCTCGACAGCCGGTGCGGCGGCGCTTCTGGCCAGGATCAACGGCAACCCGATCAAGGCGATCTACGCCTATTCGCGGCCCGAATGGACGGCCCTCGTGACCCGCAAGGACACGGGCATTGCCAAGCCGGCGGACCTCAAGGGTAAGCGCATCGCGGTCACGCGCGGCACCGACCCGCACATCTTCCTCATTCGCGCCCTGCAGGGCGCCGGGCTTACCGAGAAGGACGCCAAGCTCGTCCTTCTCCAGCACGCCGACGGACGCAGCGCCCTGGAGCGCGGCGATGTCGACGCCTGGGCGGGGCTCGACCCGATGATGGCGGCCTCCGAGGTCGAGGCCGGCAATGTCCTGTTCTTCCGCGATGCCGCGGCCAACACCTGGGGCGTGCTCGACGTGCGCGAGGATTTCGCCAAGGCGCATCCCGACCTCGTCACCGCCGTGATCGCCGCCTACGAGCGTGCCCGGGCCTACGCCATCGCCAACCCGGATGCCCTCAAACAGGCGCTCGTCGCGGCGACGAAGCTGCCCGAGCCGGTGATCGCCCGCCAGATCGAGCGCACCGACCTGACCCAGCCGGCGATCGGCACGGCCCAGTCGCAGAGCATCAAGGCGGCCGGCGTCGCCCTCCAGCAGGCGGGCGTGGTTCCGGCCGATGTCGATGTCGCCGCGGCGGTCGAGGGCCTGATCGATTCCCGCTTCGCGCCTGCCGCCGCCCGCTGAGCGGAATGGCCGAGACCGCGACGCCCGTGGCGAACGGCACGGCCGCCTCTGCGCGACGAGCGGAGTGGGGTGGGGCGGGCCGTCTCGCCCTCGGTCTCGTGCTGCCGCTGGCGGTCGCCTTGGGTTGGGAAATCGCGGTCCGCAACGGGCTGGCGCAGGGCCGTCTCCTGCCGCCGCCGAGCCGGATCGCCGCCACCCTCTACGGTCTCGCTGTCTCCGGCGACCTGTGGCTGCACGTGCAGGCGACGCTGACCCGGGTCGCCCTCGGCTTCGTGTTCGGATCCGTCACAGGCATCGCCGCGGGGGCGCTGACCGGCACCATGCCATTCGCCCGCCACCTGCTCGACCCGACCCTCCAGGCCCTGCGCGCGGTGCCGTCGCTTGCCTGGGTGCCGTTGTTCATCCTGTGGCTCGGCATCCTGGAGACCCCCAAGGTCGCGCTGATCGCCGTCGGGGTGTTCTTCCCGGTCTATATCGGGGTGGCCGGCGCCATCGCCTCGGTCGATCGTAAGCTCGTCGAGGTCGGCCGCATCTTCCGGCTCTCCAAGACGGCCTTGGCCCGTCGTATCCTTCTGCCGGCCGTGCTGCCGGCGACCCTCGTGGCCCTGCGCACGGGTCTCGGCCTCGGGTTCCTGTTCGTGGTCGCGGCCGAGCTGATGGGGGCCTCGGAAGGGCTCGGCTATCTGCTCGTCGACGGCCAGCAGTTCAGCCGCGCCGATCAGATCCTCGCCGCGATCATCGCCTTCGCGGTGCTCGGCAAGCTCGCCGATGCGGTTCTGGTGGCGCTGACCCGTCCACTGACGCGGTGGCAGGACACGGCGCGGGAGACGCTGTAGCCGCCATGCTGATCCTCGATCGCCTCTCCAAGACCTATGCCGACGGGACACGCGCCCTCGACGGCATCGCCCTGTCGGTCGAGAAGAGCGAGATCGTCGCGCTGATCGGCGGCTCCGGCTGCGGCAAGACAACGTTGCTGCGCCTCGTCGCCGGGCTCGACCGGGCGAGCGAGGGTGCGATCAGCCTCGATGGTGAGACCATTGCCGGACCGCATCCGGGTGTCGGCCTCGTCTTTCAGGAACCGCGGCTGCTGCCCTGGCTCACGGCCTCCGAGAATGTCGGCTTCGGCCTCGCGGATCTGCCGAAGGCCGAGCGCCGGGAGCGCGTCGCCCACGCCCTCGATCGCGTCGGACTGGCCGAGCATGCGGGCCGCTGGCCGCGCGACCTCTCGGGCGGCCAGCAGCAGCGCGTCGCCATCGCCCGCGCCTTCGTGGCGAACCCGCGGGTGCTCCTCCTCGACGAGCCTTTCTCGGCGCTCGATGCCTTCACCCGCAAGGACCTCCACGGGCATCTCCTCGCCCTGTGGGAGGAGGTCCGGCCGACCGTACTCATCGTCACCCACGACGTGAGCGAGGCGGTGGCGCTCGCCGACCGGGCGGTCGTGATGCGCCCCAAACCCGGCCGCCTCGACGACACCATCCCGTTGCCGCTGCCGCGTCCGCGCAACCCGACATCCACCCGCAGCGAGACGGCGACCCGCCAGATCCTCACGGCCCTCGATCGATCGTTGAAGCCGCGGCGGGCGCGAGACGATACGCCCGGCGAGGCCGCCCTGTGGTGGTAGCCTCGGCTCTGGCGCCGCCGGGATCGGCACGGTAGACGCCGCGCACAGCATCAAGAACAAGGACGGAGAACACGCCCATGGACGCCACCACGCTCCGCTCGCTC
>FSSH01000116.1_pt2 | contig 11038 bp, 11 predicted proteins | sample 1166101 | NCBI WGS metagenome assembly FSSH01 (sample SAMEA32972668, study PRJEB13176) | freshwater metagenome | biome: Drinking water system; feature: Biomass in drinking water that filtered by 0.45 um membrane; material: drinking water | place: USA | collected 2012-12-20 | depth 0 m | reverse complement strand
CATTAATAAACAACTAGACTTACAAACTTGGTTTGAACAAGCTATGAAAGCGTTGGCTAAGGACCTTGGCTGGTATCAGCATAAAACTTTGTTACAAAAGTTTTTTATTATGTTTCTCGGTATTGGCATGCTGATAATATTGATTAGCTTTCGATTGCGCCTAGCCAATACATGGCGTAATCACAAATTAACTTGGATTGGTATTACGCTACTTTGCCTATTTATTTTAGTACGCGCAGCGGCTTTTAATCGATTAGATTTTCTGGCAAATCATGATTTTTTAGGATTTAACATCACGGAAATATTAGAAGTGCTGGCGATATTATTGATTATTTCAGGCACATTTTTACATAAAAAGCACTCCGGTTTTATAGTGGCACATCCCTCTTCTATTAAAGATTATGTGGAAATAATAGATGAACATATGACTGTGCAATGCCCTCGGTGTGGCACTCAGCCTTTGTCGAAAGCAGTGGATGGACGGTTATTTAAATGTCGATCTTGTGGCTTTAAATTTACAGTAACAATTGCCAATTAGAAGTATTTAAGTTGACTGTAAGCATATGAGAATACTAATATTGCATAAAAAAATATGAATTTTTACGAATTAATTAAGCCTTTACTCTTTCAGCTCGATGCCGAAAAAGCCCATGACATCACCCTTAAAAGTTTGAAATGGGCTGATAAATCAGGGGTTATCGGTTTTTATTCTAAAGCACCAATTTGCCAGCCGCGCCAAGTAATGGGATTAACTTTCCCCAACACTGTGGGGCTAGCGGCAGGCTTAGATAAAAATGGTGCCGTCATAGACGGCATGGCCGCATTAGGTTTTGGGTTTATTGAAGTAGGCACTGTCACGCCGCGCGCTCAGCCTGGTAACCCCAAGCCGCGATTATTTAGAGTGAAAGAGGCGCAAGGCATTGTGAATCGCTTTGGGTTTAATAACTTGGGTGTGGATAATTTAGTTAACAATGTAAAATCTGCAAAATATCGTGGCATTCTTGGCATTAACATTGGTAAGAATTTTGATACGCCAATTGAAAATGCGGTAAATGATTATTTAATTTGCATGCAAAAAGTCTTCGCGTGCGCTAGTTATATTACTGTCAATATTTCTTCGCCCAATACTAAAAATTTACGCGCTTTACAAGAAAAAGAAGCTTTATCCGGCTTGCTCGCTAGGTTAAAACTAGAACAAACTAAATTAGCGCAACAACATGGCAAGTATGTGCCAATAACATTAAAAATAGCGCCTGATTTAACCTTAGAACAAGTAATTGAAATTGCAGATTTGTTAATTCAGCACCAAATAGATGGCGTGATTGCCACCAATACAACCTTAGCGCGCGATGCGGTTAAAGGTATGCAAAATGCAGATGAAACAGGCGGGTTATCGGGTGCGCCAGTGCGTAATCAATCCACATTAGTTATTCAACAACTTTCAAAACAATTGCAGGGTGCGCTGCCAATTATTGGCGTGGGAGGCATATTAAGCGGCGCAGATGCGGTTGAAAAAATTGCGGCTGGTGCGAGTTTGGTACAAGTTTATAGTGGGCTCATTTATAAAGGGCCAAAGCTAGTGCGTGATATTTGTAAAGTATTAGGCTAATAAATCAAATACTTAACACTATTTTTCGACTTAAAAATAGTGTTAAGTTAATTCAACTTATATGCTTCCAATTTTATATTCTTACCGTCGCTGCCCTTATGCCATGCGTGCTAGGTTGGCGATTTATATTGCGGATATTGCCGTTGAACTACGTGAAATATCCTTACGCGATAAGCCTACGCATATGCTGCAAGTATCGCCAAAAGGCACTGTACCAGTGTTGGTGCTGCCAAATGGCGTGATTGAGCAGAGCTTAGATATTATGATGTGGGCTCTAAAACAGAACGACCCGCATGGTTGGTTAAATGCTGATTTGAATAAGGCGCATGCCTTAATAGTTGAAAACGACACGAATTTTAAGCGAGCGCTAGATTGCTATAAATACCCTGAATGCTACCCGCAATTAAGCCAAATCGACTATCGTAGCCAAGGTGAAATTTTTTTGCAGCAGCTAGAAAACTTGCTCAATCAACATAATTATTTGCTTAAAGACACTGCCAGCTTGGCAGATATGGCGATTTTCCCTTTTGTGCGTCAATTTGCGGCTGTGGATTCAGCTTGGTTTGCATCATCAAACTATCCCCAATTGCAAAAATGGCTGGACACTTTTATTCACTCGGATTTATTTGGGGGCGTGATGAAAAAACAGCCAACTTACTTTGTGTAAATTGGCTGTTTAGTAGCGGTTAAACTTACTCAGCAGTCGCTAATTCGGCAGATTGTTTATCTTGGATAAACACCAATTTAACTTGGTCTTTATCATCAATATCCACATGCACCGCGCCACCGTTAGCTAGTTTGCCAAATAGCAACTCATCAGCCAAGGCTTTGCGAATCGTATCTTGAATCAAACGTGCCATTGGGCGCGCACCCATTTGTGGGTCAAAACCTTTTTTGCCTAGATACGCTTTTAACTCATCGCTAAAGGTTACATCCACTTTTTTCTCATGCAATTGGTCTTCTAATTGCATCAAGAATTTATCCACCACACGGATGATAATGTCTTGCGTTAAACTACCGAATGACACCGTTGCATCTAAACGATTGCGGAATTCTGGTGAGAATAGGCGCTTGATATCCGCCGCTTCATCACCAGCTTCTTTGCTATTCGTAAAGCCAATGCTAGATTTCGATAAGTTCTCAGCACCCGCATTGGTGGTCATGATAATGGTCACATTTCTAAAGTCCGCTTTGCGGCCATTATTATCGGTGAGCGTGCCATGATCCATCACTTGCAACAGAATATTAAAAATGTCTGGGTGTGCTTTCTCAATCTCGTCTAGTAACAAGACACTGTAGGGCTGTTTAGTAATCGCTTCGGTCATCAAGCCACCTTGCTCAAAGCCCACGTAGCCAGGAGGCGCACCAATCAAGCGCGAAACCGCATGGCGTTCCATATATTCACTCATATCAAAGCGAATCAATTCAACGCCCATAATGTAAGCCAATTGCTTGGCGACTTCGGTTTTACCCACGCCAGTCGGGCCGCTGAATAAGAAGCTACCGATGGGTTTATTGTTAGCGCCCAAGCCGCTACGGGCCATTTTAACGGCGGATGTCAGCGCTTCAATCGCTTTATCTTGACCAAACACCACCGCTTTTAAATCACGTTCTAAAGTTTTAAGTGCATTGCGGTCATCGCTAGAGATATTTTTGGGCGGAATGCGCGCAATTTTAGCGACAATATCTTCAATCTCTTTATTGCCGATGACTTTTTTCTGCTTGTTTTTTGGCAGAATGCGTTGCGCAGCACCTGCTTCATCAATCACATCAATCGCTTTGTCAGGCAAGTGACGGTCATTAATATATTTAGCCGCCAGCTCTGCGGCCGTAGTGAGCGCGCTGGTGCTGTATTTCACCTTGTGATGATCTTCAAAGCGTGATTTCAGGCCTTTTAGGATTTCAATGGTTTCCGCAATGCTAGGCTCAACAACATCCACTTTTTGAAAGCGGCGACTTAACGCATGATCTTTCTCAAAAATTCCGCGATATTCTTGATAAGTCGTCGCGCCAATGCACTTAAGCGTGCCGTTTGAAAGCGCAGGCTTCAGCAAATTGCTGGCATCTAAGGTACCGCCGCTGGCTGCACCCGCACCGATTAATGTATGAATTTCATCAATAAATAAAATCGCCTCTGGTTTTTCTGCAAGTTGCTTCATCACCGCTTTTAAGCGTTGTTCAAAATCGCCACGGTATTTGGTGCCCGCTAAAAGCGCGCCCATATCCAATGAGTATACAGTTGCGTTAGCCAATACCTCTGGGATTTCTTTTTCCACTATGCGACGCGCTAAACCCTCAGCAATCGCCGTTTTACCAACACCTGCCTCGCCCACCAATAGTGGGTTGTTTTTGCGACGACGGCATAATGTTTGAATCACGCGTTCAATTTCTGGGCCGCGACCGATTAATGGGTCAATCTTACCCGCTGCAACTTGAGCGTTTAAATTAAGCGTAAAGTTTTCAAGCGCGCCATTCGGTGCGGCTTCCGCTTCAGACTCTGTTTCAGCACTTTCAGGTTTTGCATCGCCTTCAGGTATTTTTGCTACGCCATGCGAAATAAAGTTAACCACATCTAGGCGAGTAATTCCTTGCTGATGCAAGAAGAATACGGCATGCGAATCTTTTTCACCAAAAATCGCTACTAACACATTGGCACCAGTGACTTCTTTTTTGCCTGATGATTGTACATGCAGCATCGCACGTTGAATCACGCGTTGAAAGCCTAGCGTTGGCTGTGTATCGACTTCTTCAGTGCCGTTGACTGTAGGCGTATGTTCTTCAATATAATGGTTAAGTTCAGTGCGTAGCACATCGAATTTTGCACCACACGCGCGCAGCACTTCCGCTGCGGTTGGGTTATCAATCATCGCCAGAAGTAAATGTTCAACCGTAATCAGCTCATGACGCTTTTGTCGCGCATCCATAAATGCCATATGTAGGCTTACTTCAAGTTCTTGCGCTATCATTTATTTACCTTAACTTTCATTCAACTGATTCAGCACTTTAACGCCAGCGTATGCAGGTTCACTTTAATCTACCACCAGCCTAAGCTGGCTCAATCACACACTGCAACGGATGTTGCGATTCTTTAGCATGCGTTAATACTTGTTTCATCTTGGTTTCAGCGATGTCTTGCGGATAAACACCGCACACACCCATTCCCTCTGTATGCACTTTGAGCATAATTTGCGTTGCTTGTTCACGACTTTTGTTAAAAAAACGTTCAATGGTCTCCACTACAAACTCCATCGGCGTGTAATCGTCGTTTAATAACAGCACTTTATACATCGCGGGTAACTTGGGTTTAACCACGCTGGGTTTAATTGCAAGGTCTTGATTTGGGTTTATGTTAGCCATTTGCTGCTTTGTAAAAAATCTTGCTTTATTAAATGCTTAATTGTATTTTGAGCCGACTGTGAAAAATTTCAAGCCTAATTTGAGTAGGGCTATTGAATTAGGTGAGAGTGAGGAGTGATTTAAGGAAAAATTTTGACACTTTTGACGATTCTGTCTTGCGTTTGCATAATTTCAATCGTGTGATTGTTGATTCTAAAGCTGGTGCTTGGTTCTGGAATGTCTTCAAAATGCTCAAGAATCAAACCGTTAAGTGTGCGTGGACCATCTAGCGGAAAGTTAAGATTGAGCTTTTTGTTTAAATCGCGCAGGGCGCTACTGCCATCCACTAGCCAACTGCCATCGGTTTCTTTACGGTAGCTGCCAACGCGGCTGGGCGATTGCGTAGTAAAGTCGCCAATTACTTCTTCTAAAATATCTTCTAGCGTGACCAAGCCTTTAAATTCACCATACTCATCTACTACCAATGCTATACGTTCTTGGTTTTCTTGGAACTGCTGAATCTGCGTGTAGAGCGGTGTGCCAGATGGTACAAAATAGGGGTCGCTGATGATATCACGTAGGGTTTCTTTACTTATTTCGGCATCTTGCTGATAGCTACGCAGTTGATTAATCACTTTGCGCACGTGAATAATACCGATAATTTCTTCACTTTCACCCTCCCGCGCAGGCAGGCGAGTGTGATGACTATTTGAAATGCGTTGCAATATATCGTCAATTGGCGCATCAAAATCAATTACTTCTACTTGAGTGTGTGCGGTCATCACGTCATCGACCGTAATTTTTTCTAAATCAAATAAGTTAAGCAAAATAGTACGGTGTTTCTTTGGCATAAAGTGGCCAGCGTCGGTCACAATACTGCGTAGCTCATCCATGGTCAGCGAATGCGTACTTTCGCTAAAGTTAATATTGACTCTGAATAGTTTCAGCAAGCCCTCTACAAATAAATTTACAAACCAAACAACAGGGTAGAGTACTTTTAACAATGGGTATAAAACATAGCTACATAAAATGCCTAATTTTTCAGGGTAGGCAGCGGCAATTACTTTCGGTGATATTTCACTAAAGACCAAGATGGCAAAAGTTACAGATAGTGTGCCTATCATCAGCACCCATTCGCCTTCACCAAATAATTCAACAGTAATAATAGTGACCAATGTTGCCGATGCAGCATTGGCAAAGTTGTTGCAAAGTAGAATCACACCGAGTAGTTTGTCAGTTTTAGCCAACAGGCTGCTGGCCAAACGTGCGCCGCGATTACCTTCCTTAACCAAATGCCGTAACCGATAGCGATTAAGCGACATCAAGCTGGTTTCAGAAATAGAGAAAAAGCCAGAAATAAGTAAAAGCAAGGCTAGGATGCCGAGCTGATAGGGAATCGGAATATTATCCAAGGAGTGTTAAAGCTAAAATAAACAAGTACATAGTGTACCTGTTTATTTATTTATAAATCAAGTAGTTAAGATGCTAATTTTTGTATTTTGCGGTTAGGAAATGACTTCTGCTACGTTATCTGCATCTTTTTTGTCAGACTCTTTCTTTTCAATATCACCAATTAAATTGGCGCGATTCACACCTAGCCACATGGCGATTGGGCATGCAACCAATACAGAAGAGTAGATCCCAAACAAAATACCAATTGTCAGTGCTAAGGCAAAGTTGTGTAAGACTTCGCCACCGAATAGCAACATAGAGCCCACCATAGTTTGCGTCATCAAATGCGTAATGACAGTGCGTGACATAGTGCGGGTAATCGCGTTATCGATGACTTGCACTACAGAAGCCTTACGCATTTTTCGGAAGTTTTCGCGTACTCGGTCAAACACTACTACTGACTCATTCACTGAATAACCCAGTACCGCCAAAATAGCGGCCAGTACCGTTAAGTTAAATTCCCATTGAAAGAAGGCAAAAAAGCCTAAAATAATCACCACATCGTGCATATTGGCGATAATCGCTGCTACCGCAAAGCGCCATTCAAAACGGATGGCCAAGTAAGCCATAATGCCTGCACAAACCAACAATAAAGCCAGTCCGCCACTTTCATACAGTTCATCGCCTACTTGCGAACCAACGGATTCCACGCGACGTACTTCAGCAGTTGAATCGGCCTCTTTTAAAGCTTTTGTAACGGTTTCAGATAGTTGCGCAATCGACATTTCTTTTTTGAGCGGCAAGCGAATCAGTACATCATGGCTAGTACCAAAATTTTGTACCGTGGCATCTTTTAAGCCAATTGAATCCACTGCTTTGCGGATGCTGTCGATATTGGCACTTTGCGGATAATTCACTTCCATTACCGTGCCGCCAGTAAAATCAACACCGTAATTTAGGCCTTTAGTGGCAAGAAAAAACACGGCCAAAATAAATGTAATGAGCGAGATGGCCGTGGTTAAACGGCCGTAACTCATAAACGGTATATCATTTTTAATTCTGAATAATTCCATAATCTACTCTATCTAAAAAAAGCAACTATTAAGCTTTATAAATTTGACCAATTGAAAGGCTGGTGATTTTTCGGCGATAGCCATAAATCAGATTCACAATCGCGCGTGACACTAAAACAGCACTGAACATTGAGGTGAGAATGCCCAAAACGTGCACCACGGCAAAGCCTTTGATTGGGCCTGTACCAAACATAAATAGCGCTAAACCCGCAATTAATGTCGTCACGTTAGAGTCTAAAATAGTATCAAAGGCTCTGTCGTAACCCGCATGAATACTGGCTTGTGGCGTATTGCCATTGCGCAGCTCTTCACGGATACGCTCATTAATCAGCACGTTTGCATCAATCGCCATACCCAGCGCCAGCGCAATCGCCGCCAAACCCGGTAAGGTGAGGGTGGCTTGTAACATAGAAAGAATTGCTACTAACAACAATAGGTTAATGCCTAAAGCTAGTACTGAAACCCCACCAAATACCATGTAGTAAATCATCATCATCACGGCAATTGCGGCAAAGCCCCACAGCGTTGAGTGCACCCCGCGTTTGATATTCTCTTCACCCATGCTTGGGCCAACGGTACGCTCTTCAATGATTTCCATTGGCGCTGCTAATGCACCAGCACGTAATAGCAAGGCGATATCGGTGGCTTCTTGTGTATTATCCATACCAGAAATCTGTACGCGACCGCCGCCAATTTCTTCATTAATTACTGGCGCGGTAATCACTTCGGTATTGCCTTTTTCAATCAGCAAAATCGCCATACGTTTGCCCACGTTATCGCGTGTAACATTTTTAAAGATGCCTGCACCGCGACCATCTAACGTGACGTTAACGATTGAGCCGCCTGTTTGATTATTCACACCTGGGCCAGCATCGGTGATGCGGTCGCCCGTTAACACCACATTTTTCTTGACTAAAATTGGATTGCCATCGCGGTCTTTGTAGACTTCATCGCCAAACGGTACTTGGCCTTTGGCTGCCGCTTCAAGCGTTGCTAAGTCTTTTTTGTCTTCATCTACCATGCGGATTTCAAGCGTAGCGGTGCGGCCTAAAATCTCTTTGGCTTTGGCAGTATCTTGCACGCCCGGCAATTGCACCACAATACGATCAAAACCTTGCTGCTGAACGATTGGCTCGGCTACACCTAACTCATTGATACGATTGTGTAATGTTTGCAAGTTTTGCTTAAGCGCAAATTCTTGAATTTTCTTTTTAGCGGCTTCACCGATGCTGGCAGTTAACACAAACTCTTTGCCGTCGGTTGAATCATTAAAGGTTAAATCGGGATAATCTTTGCTCAATACTTTACGTGCCGCTTCTAATTCTTTGGTATCGCTAAAACGCACTTGTACGTTTTGGCCTTCGCGCGTAATACCAAAGTAATTCACTTTTTCGCGGCGTAGCGCGGTGCGGAAATCGCCCACATTGCTTTCTGCTGATTTATCTAAAGCCGCTTTCATGTCCACTTGCAGCAAAAAGTGCACGCCACCACGTAAATCTAAACCTAAGTACATTGGCTTAGCGCCAATACCCAATAACCAATTTGGCGTTTGTGAGAGTAAATTCAGCGCAACGGTGTAATCTTTACCTAGATTCGCAATCAGCTTATCTTTGGCTTTAATTTGCGCTTCAGGGTCTGCAAAGCGTACCTTTACGCCGCTGGCATCTAAATAAATTCCGTTAAATGGAATATTGGCTAACTTAAGCGTGGCTTCAACTTTGCTTAGTAAAGCAGCATCTGCTTTAAGAGATGTTTTGGCTGGGCTGACTTGAACAGCAGGCGATTCACCAAAAAAGTTGGGTATCGTGTACAGCAGGCCAATCAAAATAACAACGGCAATTAGAATGTATTTCCAGTTAGGGTAGCGGTTCATAAATGCGGCTCAAATATACTAAAAATGCAGTTTTAATGACTGACATTTTTTAGTTTTAAAAGTGGTTAGTTTAAAAATTCAATACTTTTAAGTGGTTAAGTTTTAATCAAACTGGCTAGCTAAAAAACAGCCGCCACTCAAATCTTATTAAATGCCTTTAATTGTGCCTGGTGGCAGCAAGGTTTGTACTGCATGTTTTTGCACGTTCACCGTTGTATTAGCAGCAATTTCAATACTGATAAAGTTGTCAGTCACTTTAGTGATTTTGCCAATAACGCCGCCAGTTGTTGCTACTTCATCGCCTGCTTTAAGCGCGTCAATCATGGCTTTTTGCTGTTTAGCTTGCTTCATTTGCGGGCGAATCAGCATAAAGTAGAACAAAGCGAAAATAATTAAAATGGGTAAAAAGCTCAATAAATCGCCACCTGGAGCGGCTGGAGCTGCGTGTGCGTTACTAATAAATAGATTGTTTAAGTTTGCTAATAGGTCGTTTAACATGCGGAATAACTTTCAAATAATTTTTAACTATGCGATTTTAGCACAGACTGTTCAGCTTGAGAGGCGTGCACGTTTAGCGGAAAATTCGGATTTAAATTGTTCAAAACTGCCATTCTCAATCGCGCTACGCATGCCCTGCATTAACACTTGGTAGTAATGCAAGTTGTGAATTGTATTAAGGCGTGCACCCAAAATTTCACCCACTTTATGCAAGTGATGCAAATAAGCGCGGGTAAAGTTGCGGCAGGTATAACAGGCGCAATCATCATCTAACGGTTTTGTATCTTGTTTATAAAAGGCATTCTTGATTTTAATATCGCCATACTGCGTAAATAGCCAGCCATTACGCGCGTTGCGCGTTGGCATCACGCAGTCAAACATATCTACGCCGTTTGATACGGCGGCGACTAAATCTTCTGGTGTGCCCACGCCCATTAAATAGCGTGGTTTGTTTTGCGGCATTTTGGGGGCAGTGTGCGCCAAAATGCGCAGCATATCTTCTTTGGGTTCACCAACAGAAAGGCCGCCAATCGCAAAGCCATCAAAATCAATATCGACTAAACCTGCTAATGAAACATCACGCAAATCTTCAAACATGCCGCCTTGAATAATGCCAAATAAAGCATTTGTGTTGCCTTGATGCGCATCTTTGCTGCGCCTAGCCCAACGCAAACTTAGCTGCATTGAATCATTGGCCTCTTTGTGGGTAGCGGGGTAGGGCGTGCATTCATCAAAAATCATCACAATGTCGCTGTTCAATACTTTTTGAATGCGCATGGATTCTTCTGGCGTTAAAAAGCAGGTGTCGCCATTGATAGGCGATTTAAACTTGACGCCTTCTTCTGAAATTTTACGCATTGCGCCCAAACTCCACACTTGAAAGCCGCCCGAATCAGTCAGAATAGGCTTATCCCAACCCATGAATTTGTGCAAACCGCCATGCGCAGCGACCACTTCTAGGCCAGGGCGCAACCACAAATGAAAAGTATTGCCGAGCACGATGTGAGCATCAATTTCGGCGAGTTCTAATGGTGACATCGCTTTAACCGTGCCGTAAGTGCCAACAGGCATAAAAGCAGGCGTTTGTACATCGCCATGCGCTAAATGCACTGTACCGCGGCGCGCTTGGCCATCGGCTCTGTGAAGTGTGAATTGCATGTTTAAACCTAAATTAAAGCGTATATTTTGAGCCGCGATACTAACATATAGCCGCGCATACATTAAATGGGCGGCTATAAACGTCACTAAATATTGTGC
>FSSH01003908.1_pt1 | contig 11039 bp, 12 predicted proteins | sample 1166101 | NCBI WGS metagenome assembly FSSH01 (sample SAMEA32972668, study PRJEB13176) | freshwater metagenome | biome: Drinking water system; feature: Biomass in drinking water that filtered by 0.45 um membrane; material: drinking water | place: USA | collected 2012-12-20 | depth 0 m | reverse complement strand
GGCCGCTTCGATCGCGAGATCATCATCGGCGTGCCCGACCAGCCGGGCCGGCGCGAGATCTTGGGCATCCACACCCGCGGCATGCCGCTGGCGGATGATGTCGACCTCGATGAGGTCGCGCGCACCACCTACGGCTTCGTCGGCGCCGATCTCGGTGCGCTGGTGCGAGAGGCCGCGATGGACGCCGTGCGCCGCATCCTGCCGGAGGTGAACCTGCGTGAGGGGATTCCCGCGCAAGTGTTGGAGGGATTGAGCGTCCGGCGAGACGACTTCCTGTCGGCGATGAGGCGGATCCAGCCCTCGGCGCTCCGAGAAATCATGATCCAGGTGCCGGACGTGACCTGGGACGATGTCGGGGGTCTGGCCGAGGCGCAGATGCGCCTGCGCGAGGGCGTCGAGCTGCCGCTTCGCTCGCCACAGGCCTTCCGGCGCCTCGGCATCCGCCCGGCCAAGGGCTTCCTGCTCTTTGGCCCGCCCGGCACTGGCAAGACCCTGCTCGCCAAGGCGGTGGCGCGGGAAGCGGAGGCGAACTTCGTTGCGACGAAGTCGTCCGACCTCCTCTCCAAGTGGTACGGCGAGTCCGAGCAGCAGGTCTCGCGCCTGTTCCAGCGGGCCCGCCAGGTCGCGCCGACCGTCGTCTTCATCGACGAGATCGATAGCCTCGCCCCCGCCCGCGGCGGCGGGCTCGGCGAGCCAGCCGTGACCGAACGTGTGGTCAACACGATCCTGGCCGAGATGGACGGGCTGGAGGAGTTGCAGGGTGTCGTGGTGATGGCAGCCACCAATCGTCCGAACCTGCTCGACCCGGCTTTGCTGCGTCCGGGACGCTTCGACGAACTCGTCTACGTGCCGGTGCCGGATGTCGGCGGCCGCCGCCGGATTCTGGCCATTCACACGCGGGACATGCCGTTGGCGGAGGATGTCGATCTCGATATGGTCGCGGAGCGCACCGCCCGCTTCACCGGTGCAGACCTGGAAGATCTCACTCGCCGCGCCGGTCTCCTGGCCCTTCGCGAATCGTTGGAGGCGACCCGTGTGCAGCGCGTCCATTTCGAGCAGGCCGCGCGCGAGACCCGGCCCTCGGTGACCCCCGAAATGGAGCGGGAATATGAGGAGCTGCTGCGCACCCTCAAGCAAGAGGGCCCGCAGCGCCAACCCATTGGCTTCCTGGCCCAGCGCTGAGCGCGTCCACTCAGAACCACCCCAGTGTTGGCAACCATCCAGGGTTGCCGTCGGCGTCGTATCAGCGAAGGCGGCGCAGATCGGGACCCAAGGAGCGGGAGTCGAAAAATCGGTTCCTTCCCTTGGGCACGGAGCCGGCACGAAGCAACGTTGGGTCTAAAGCTCTACAAAAACGAAGCCTGCTAGGTCATTGACCTAGCAGGCTGAAACTTTGGTAGCGAGGGACGGATTTGAACCGCCGACACAAGGATTATGATTCCTCTGCTCTAACCAGCTGAGCTACCCCGCCATCGCCGCAAACCTCGTGCTCGAACACACGTGTCTGCGGAGACCGGCGGTATAGGGAAATCCGGCTTCCGGTGTCAACGGTCGCGAATGCCGTCAGAGCTGCGTTCCGAGGATCTCGGCGACCTGCGGGATGTCCTTGTCGCCGCGACCACAGAGATTGACCACGAGGAGGTGGTCGGAAGGCTTCGTCGGGGCGATCTCCATTACCTTGGCGAGCGCATGGGCTGGCTCCAGCGCGGGGATGATGCCCTCCAGCATCGAGCACAGCTTGAACGCCTCGAGCGCCTCCTGATCGGTGGCAGATAGGTAGGTGACGCGCCCCAGTTCGTGCAGCCAGGCATGCTCCGGGCCGATGCCGGGATAATCGAGCCCCGCCGAGATCGAATGGGCATCGGCGATCTGCCCGTCTGCATCCTGCAGCAGGTAGGTCCGGTTGCCGTGCAACACGCCCGGGCGCCCGCCCGTGAGCGAGGCCGCATGCAGGCCGGACGACACCCCGTGACCCGCGGCCTCGACCCCGTACATCTCGACCTCGCGGTCGTCGAGCAGGGGATGGAACAGGCCCATGGCGTTGGAGCCGCCACCGATGCAGGCCACCAGCGAGTCCGGCAATCTGCCTTCGACGGCCAGCATCTGCTCGCGGGTTTCCCGCCCGATGATCGACTGGAAGTCGCGCACCATGCCGGGATAGGGGTGCGGCCCCGCCACCGTACCGATGCAGTAGAAGGTATCGGAAACGTTCGTGACCCAGTCGCGCAGGGCCTCGTTCATGGCGTCCTTGAGAGTCTTGGTCCCGGACTGGACCGGGATCACCTCGGCCCCGAGCATCTTCATGCGGAAGACGTTTGGTGCCTGGCGGGCGACGTCCACAGCGCCCATGTAGACGACGCATTTGAGCCCGAACCGGGCGCAGAGGGTCGCGGTCGCGACGCCGTGCTGGCCGGCCCCCGTTTCGGCGATGATCCGCGGCTTGCCCATGCGGCGGGCGAGCATGATCTGCCCGAGCACGTTGTTCACCTTGTGCGAGCCGGTATGGTTCAGCTCGTCCCGCTTGAAATAGACCTTGGCGCCGTGGCCCGGGGCGGAGCGCTCGCGCAGATACGTGGTCAGGCGCTCGGCGAAGTAGAGCGGGCTCGGCCGGCCGACATAATGGGTCAGGTACCCGTCCATCTCCGCTTGAAACGACGGATCGGCCTTCGCCTCGGCATAGGCGGTCTCCAGATCGAGGATCAGCGGCATCAGGGTTTCGGCCACGAAGCGTCCGCCGAAAATGCCGAAGCGGCCGCGCTCGTCGGGTCCGGTGCGGAACGAGTTCGGAGTCGGGGCGATGGTCACGGTTCTGTTCCTTCAGAGGTCTGACGGATTCGGGGTTGCCGGGACTCTAGCACGGTTTGCCGCTCATGCAGGCGTGGTGGTGATTGAGACAGCCCTGGCCGCCGCGATGAAGGCGCGGATGCGCGCCGGGTCCTTGATGCCCGGTGCGCTCTCGACGCCCGAAGACACGTCGACGGCGGTGAGACCGGTACGGCGCAAGGCCTCGCCGATCGTCTCGGAGGTCAATCCGCCGGAGAGCATGGTGCCGGAGGGGAGGACGGCGCCGGTCAGGATGTCCCAGTCGAAGGCGTGGCCGTTGCCTCCAGGCAGGTCCGCACCCTTCGGCGGCTTGGCGTCGAGGAGGATGAAATCGGCGGCGCCGCCATAGCTCGCGATCGCAGCGAGATCGCCCGGGCCGGCGACGCCGACAGCCTTCATCACACGGCGCCCACTGTCACGGCGTATGGAGGCGACCCGCTCCGGAGGCTCGCTCCCGTGCAACTGGATCACCTCCGGATCGACCGCCGCGACGGCGGCTGCGACCAGGGCATCGTCGGGGTCGACGAGCAGCAGCACTCGCTCGGACCGGCCCCGGACCTGCGCAGACAGGGCCGATGCGGCAGCAAGGTCGAGATGGCGCGGGCTCTTCGGGAAATGCACGAAGCCGACGAGGTCTGCGCCCGCCCCGAGGGCCGCCTCCAGCGTCTCGGACGTGCTCAAGCCACAGATCTTGACGCGCGGCGCCGCCACGACCGTCTCAGCGCGGAGCGGGCAGGGCGACGCGGTCCGCGCCGCCGTGCTGGAAGCCGGTCTCGGAGGGTTGCGTCCGGAGGCGGGTCGTCTCGGTCTCAAGCCGATTGATCTGGCGGCGCTGCTCGCGCGAGCGGCGGCGCGTCGTCGCCTGACCGGTCCAGGTGGCGATGCCGCCGAGGATCACCCCGAGGGCGACGGCCGCGAACAGGATCACGTAGAGCGGCAGCGTCACGCTGAAGACCGGCAGGTCGGCCGAGAACGGATCGAAGGAAAGGCGCACGGGCGCGCGGTTGGCTACCGCCAGGGCCACGACGACGATCGCCACGGGCAGCAGCACGAGGCCCTTGAGGAAGCGGATCATCGCAAATCTCCGGTTGTCGCGATCATGATGCGGAGACGGCGTGATCGTCGCCGATCCCCGCCGCGTTCAAGCGTTGGCGCATCTCCTTGCCGGTCTTGAACACGGGGATCGCCTTCTCGGAGACGGCAACGGCCGCTCCCGTGCGCGGGTTGCGTCCGCGCCGGGCATCCCGGCGTTTCACCGAGAAGGCGCCGAACCCGCGCAGCTCGACCCGGTCGCCGCGCGCCAGGGCGTCGGCGATGGTGTCGAGGATGGCATTCACCACGGTCTCGACGTCGCGCTGATAGAGATGCGGGTTCTGCTCGGCGATCTTGAGCACGAGCTCCGACTTGATCATGCGGGCAGTTCTCGAAAAGTCTGGAGGCGGGAAGGCGGAGCGAAGGGCGGCGTGTCAGGGGCGCCAGAGGACGAGGAGGCCGCCCTGGGCGAGGTCGGCGGTCTCGTTGCCAAGCGTCCGGAACTGGCCGGCGAGACCCGAGAGGCCGAGGAGGTCCGCGCCGGTGCCGAGGGCCGACCAGAGCTGGAAGTCGCTCTTCGACTTCGGCTTCCAGTCTTGGATCGGCAGGCCCTTGGCTACGCCGCGGCTGTTCTCCAGCCATGCCACGGCCTGGCGCTCGCCGCCGAGTTCGTCGACCAGCTTGAGCGGCAGGCTCTGGCGGCCGCTGAAGACCCTGCCGTCGGAGACGGTGGCGAGTTCCCGGTCGTTGAGCTTGCGCCGGTCGGAGACGAGGCCCTTGAACCAGGCATAGGTGTCGCCGACCACCGCCGCGAGGGCAGCCCGGGCCTCGGGCGAGGTCGGCGAGAAGCCCGAGGGCTCGGCCTTGAGCGGCGCCGACTTGATCGATTCGACCTTGACCCCGACCTTGTCGAGGAGCCCCGAGACGTCCGGATACTGGAACAGCACACCGATCGAACCGATGAGGGAAGTTTCGCGCGCGACGATGTGGTCGGCCGCGATGGCGGCGATATAGGCACCGGAGGCCGCGGTGCCGTCGACGAAGGCGACCATCGGCTTCTTCTCGGCCAAGGCCCGCAGGTTCCGGTGCAGCTCCTCGGAGCCCGTCGTCGTTCCGCCGGGCGACGAGATCGAGACGACGACTCCCTGGACGGCGCTGGACTCGCGCACGCGGGCGATCAGCTTCGTCGTCTCCTCGCTCCCAGCGATGAAGCCGCCGACCGAGATCCTGGCGATCTGAGGCTTGATCGCACCAAAGCCGGCGAGGTCGCCGCCACGCAGGCGCAGGCCGACCGCGCCGACCGCGACGATCAGCGCGGCGATGCCGACGACCCGCCACAGGCTGAGCTTGCGGCGCAGGCGCCGGCGATCGATCAGAAGTTCTGCATCCGCAGCCATCGTCTTCGGTTCGCTCCCTGGCGAGGCGGTCCTTCTGGACCGGCGCTTGTTCTTCCGCGAACGGCCGGTCGAACCCGGGCTGCGCCGCGACCTTGTCCCATATCTTGGGCCGGTTTGCACCACCCCTGAGCGACCACCGAACCGGACAAGTCCTTGTCAGGTCTCGGTTCGTAACGTCGCATCCCGGTACCGCGAGCAGTTCTAGCGCCGACGACGCGCGGCGGACAAGAGGCTGGCATCACCTTGCGGCGAAACGCGAAAGCCCGCGCGGGATCATCTCCCGCGCGGGCGTCGAGGCCGTCATACCCGCCCAGCACGGGCGGGGAGTATGGTCGAGACTATTCCTCGTCCTTGTCGTCGCTGGTGCGGGCCTTCTTGAAGGCCGCGCCCAGGATCTCGCCGAGCGATGCGCCCGAATCGGCGGAGCCGAACTGGGCCATCGCCTCCTTCTCCTCGGCCATTTCGAGGGCCTTGATGGAGAGCTGGACCCGGCGGACCTTGCGGTCGAACTGGATCACGCGGGCATCGAACTTCTCGCCGGCGGCGAAGCGCTCGGGGCGCTGATCGCTGCGGTCGCGGGCGAGCTCTGCCCGGCGGATGAAGGTGGTCAGGTCGGTGTCGACGATCTTCACGTCGACGCCCGAATCCTTCACCTCGACTACCTCGCAGGTCACGATCTGACCCTTCTTGAGCTCGCCGGCCTCCGCGAAGGGGTCACCGCCGAGCTGCTTCACGCCGAGCGAGATGCGCTCCTTCTCGACATCGACGTCGAGAACCTGGGCGCGCAGCATGTCGCCCTTCTTGAACTCCTCGATGACCTGCTCGCCGGGACGGTTCCAGTCGAGATCCGACAGGTGGACCATGCCGTCGACGTCGCCCTCGAGCCCGATGAACAAGCCGAACTCGGTCTTGTTCTTGACCTCGCCCTCGACCTCGGAGCCGACGGGATGCTTCTCGGCGAAGGCCTCCCACGGGTTCTGCAGGGTCTGCTTGAGGCCCAGGCTGATGCGGCGCTTGACCGGATCGACCTCGAGGATCTGCACTTCCACTTCCTGGGAGGTGGAGACGATCTTGCCGGGATGGACGTTCTTCTTGGTCCAGCTCATCTCGGAGACGTGGATCAGGCCCTCGATCCCCGGCTCCAGCTCCACGAAGGCGCCGTAATCGGTGATGTTGGTGACGCGGCCCTTGATCTTGGCGTCCACGGGGTAACGCTGGGCGATGCCCTCCCACGGATCGGCGAGCAGCTGCTTGATGCCGAGCGAGATGCGGTGGGTCTCGTGGTTGATCTTGATGATCTTGACCTTGACCGTCTGGCCGATGGTGACGACCTCCGACGGGTGGTTGACGCGGCGCCAGGCCATGTCGGTAACGTGCAGGAGGCCGTCGATGCCGCCGAGGTCGACGAAGGCGCCGTACTCGGTGATGTTCTTGACGACGCCGTCGATGACCTGACCTTCTTCGAGGTTGGCCACGAGCTCGGAGCGCTGCTCGGCGCGGCTCTCCTCGAGGACGGTGCGGCGCGACACGACGATGTTGCCGCGGCGGCGATCCATCTTGAGGATCTGGAAGGGCTGCGGCGTGCCCAGGAGCGGGGTCACGTCCCGCACGGGGCGGATATCGACCTGGGAGCGCGGCAGGAACGCCACGGCGCCGTCGAGGTCGACGGTGTAGCCGCCCTTGACCTGGTTGAAGATCGCGCCGGTGACGCGCTCGTTGGCCTCGAAGGCCTTCTCGAGCTTGACCCAGCTCTCCTCGCGGCGCGCCTTGTCGCGCGAGATGACGGCCTCGCCGAGCGCATTCTCGATGCGGTCGACATAGACCTCGACCTCGTCGCCGACGGCGAGATCGCGGTCGCGGCCGGGGCCGTTGAATTCCTTGAGGGCGACACGGCCTTCGGTCTTGGCGCCGATGTCGATGACGGCGACGTCCTTCTCGATCGCGACGACGCGACCCTTGACGACGGAGCCTTCGGTGATCTCGTGCTCGAGGAAGCTCTCCTCGAGGAGAGCCGCGAAATCGTCGCGGCTCGGGTTACGCTGCAGGGCGCTACCAGCGGTCATTCTGTCTCCTGACAGGCCTCCTCGGAGGCCGGCATCGGCGGCTCGTGTGACGGGAGACCCCCTGCAACGCCGCCCGGCGATCGTGTTGCGATCAACGGGCTCCACCTCCCTGTCAAGAGAGGGCCGACGCAGTCTTGAACGCTGGTCGAGGGCCGTCCCCGCGACGTCGACGCAACCGAGGGGCAATCCCGCTCGCCTACCGTCAGCTTCATCGTGAGGATGGCGGTGTCCATACGCGATCACGCGTCCGCCGGCAACCGGATCGAGGAACGTCGCCGAGGCACGCATTCGCATCGGGATGCGGGTGGCGACGGGAACGGTTCGCGCTCTCAGGCCTTTGGATCCGCACATGCTCCTGGAGACACTCACATGATCCGCAAGCTCATCGTCGCGTTCCTGCTCCCCCGGCTGATCCGATTCGTCAGCCGCCGCTTCGGACAGAACGGACAGCGCCGCCAGTACTGAGGCTGCGCCCCGGGGTGCGAATCGCCTTCGTCAGGCGTTGATGATGCGGGCGTATTCCGCCTCGGGAATTCCGTAGCTGTCGCCTGCGCATTCAAGAAGCAGGTCGCGGTTGCGGATACCCAGCCCCCCACGGCGGATCTTCACCGCGCCGGCTTGTTCGAGGCGACGCACCGCCGTCGTCACGCCGGCACGCCGCACGCCCAGCATCAGCGACAGGAATTCGTGGGTCAGGGACAGATCCTCGGTGTCGGCACGGTCGTGACACATGAGCAGCCAGCGCGCGAGCCTGACCTCGATGGTGAAGCGGCCGTTGCAAAGAATCGTATGGGCCATCTGAATTGAGAAGGCGTAGGCGTAGCGCAGCAGCCTGCGATGGACCGGCCGGCTTTCTTCGATGATCGAGCAGAAAATCCCTGCATCAATGTGGATCGCCCGGCATGGGATCTGGACGAAGACCGAGTTCGAGGCCTCGGCAATCCCGTGCAGAAGCGCGAGTCCCGTCATCCCCTCGGGTCCGATGATGCCGGCCTCCAGCCTGGTGCCGTCAGCTCCGCGCACGACGACAGAGACCATGCCGGGCTCCGGAAAATAAGCGCGGGCGATCGGCTCGCCCGGCATTTCCATGACGGCTCCCTGATCGTAGGAGCCGCGTTCGAGGTGGGGCTGAAACCGGGCGAAATCCGCGGCCGGAAGAGTGGCCAGCAGCCGGTTTCGGATCTGGGTCTGCTGAAGGAAGCGCGTCATCGCCCTGCCGTGTACCGAAGGCAAGGGCGGATCACGCCTTGTCAGCTGCAGCCCAGTTCTATCGGCACCTGATCATCGACCTATGCCATATCACACTTTCAGTGTGAATATTTTACTATGGTACAAATTAGTACGATACCGTACAATGTAATTGATCGGTCGGCTGGGACGACGAAGAACTCGGCGTTTGTTGGCCGATCGCCGATTGCCATTCGCCGAAATCCCTCGACGCGTGCGCGATTTTCAAGGTCGCCGAATGGCAAACATGGCCAATTATTTCTTCCACATCAGCGGAGATCAGGGGCTCGATCTAGACGAATTCGGTATCGATCTCCCGGATCTTGAGGCGGTTTGCGATGAAGCCGCCATGACCATCGCGGGCTTTGCCCGCGATGCGGCCATGACGGGTGGTACGCTGCCGGGGCGCGCCTTCGAGATCTGTGATGATGAGGGAACTCACCTACTCACCATCCCTTTCTTGTCGGGAGGGAGCAAGAGGTTCAGCCAGCCCGCCATGCGATCCGAATAGATCACCCATGCCGCGCTTCTTCCTCAACATTCGGGATCGAAAGATCGGGATGATCGTCGACCCCGAGGGCGAGGAGGCCGAGGATGTCGGAGCCGTTCGCCGCATCGCCGAGGAGACGATCCAGGACATTATTTCGAGGCCGCAGGTCTACGGCTCCAGGCGGATCTGGCGCTACAGGGTCATGGAGGTGGTGGACGAGTCCGGACACCTCGTCTTGACGCTTCCCTTCGCCTCCATCGATGCGCCCCCGTGAACCGAAACTTCATCAAGTCTTAACCAACGGACAATAAAGTCAGGTCATGCCGATCGCGACCTCGTCGCTCCGTCGGACACGGCCGCGAAGCCGGAAAGATGTGACGCCGGATGTACGCGCACATCGATCCGTCTCTCGCGGCTTTTCGTTTCCAGCACTCCTGTTCTACGAGATGACGACATTGACTTCGCAGCTGCGAAAGCGCATTTGTCGTGGTGCAGCGTCAGCGGCCATCATGGTTCCGCTTGAGAGGGCTGCGTGACGGATCGCCGAATGCGCGTCAGCGCGGCCCAAGCGACCTGAGCCCCTCTCTTCAACGTGCATGCACCCGAACTGCCCCATCACGCGGGCAGCTTCAGCCCAACGGACCGACCCGAATCCAAACCGATGCCATCGTGCGATGGCCTACGGCCCGGTCCCGCTGCCTTGAAAGACCAGACTTGACCCACTTCTCAGATTTCGGCCTCGCCCAGCCCGTGCTGCGTGCGCTGGAAGAAGCCGGCTACACCACGCCGACCCCGATCCAGGCTCAGGCCATCGCCCCCGCCATGGAGGGCCGCGACCTCTGCGGCATCGCCCAGACCGGCACCGGCAAGACCGCGGCTTTCGCGCTGCCGATCCTGCACCGTCTCGCTCAGGTCCAGCGCCGCGCGCCGCGCCGCGGCTGCCGCGTCCTCGTGCTCTCGCCCACCCGCGAACTCGCCAACCAGATCGCCGAGAGCTTCTCGGATTACGGCCGGCATCTCGCCTTCACCAACACGGTGGTGTTCGGCGGCGTCACCATCTCGCGTCAGGAGAAGGCGCTCGCCAACGGCGTCGACATCCTCGTCGCCACTCCCGGCCGCCTCATGGATCTGATCGAGCGCCGCTCGCTCACCCTCGAGGCCGTCGAGATCCTCGTCCTCGACGAGGCCGACCAGATGCTCGATCTCGGCTTCATCCACGCCCTCAAGCGCATCGTGAAGATGCTGCCGAAGGAGCGCCAGAGCCTGTTCTTCTCGGCGACCATGCCGAAGAACATCGCGGGACTCGCCGAGCAGTATCTGCGCGATCCGGTCCAGGTCGCGGTGACGCCCGTCGCCACCACCGCCGAGCGCGTCAGCCAGGAGGTCATCTTCGCCCATACGGGTGCGAAGCAGTCCCTGCTCAACCACATCCTGCGCGACCCGAAGATCGAGCGTGTGCTCGTCTTCACCCGGACCAAGCACGGCGCCGACCGGGTGGTGCGTGGCCTGGAGAAGGTCGGGATCGCGGCCTCCGCCATCCATGGCAACAAGTCCCAGCCGCAGCGCGAGCGGGCGCTCGCCGCCTTCAAGGACGGCTCGTGCCGGGTGCTCGTCGCCACCGACATCGCCGCCCGCGGCATCGACGTCGAGGCGGTGAGCCACGTCATCAACTACGACCTGCCCAACGTGCCGGAGAGCTACGTCCACCGCATCGGCCGCACCGCGCGCGCCGGTGCTAACGGCCTCGCGATCTCGTTCTGCAACGACGAGGAGAAGGCGTACCTGCGCGATATCGAGCGCACCACGCGCCAGAAGATCCCCGTCGCCGCCTTCCCCGATGGCTTCGTCGCCCCGAGCCGGCAGGAAGCTTCCGAGACGGCACAGGCCGAGGAGCGTCGTCCGCCGCGCCAGGACCAGCGTCCGCGCCAGGGTCAGCGCCCGGGCGGCCGGCCGGGCAACGGCCGGAGCGGCACCGGTGGCCGCGGCGACGCCCGTGGGCCCGAGAAC
>FSSH01006902.1_pt1 | contig 11045 bp, 11 predicted proteins | sample 1166101 | NCBI WGS metagenome assembly FSSH01 (sample SAMEA32972668, study PRJEB13176) | freshwater metagenome | biome: Drinking water system; feature: Biomass in drinking water that filtered by 0.45 um membrane; material: drinking water | place: USA | collected 2012-12-20 | depth 0 m | reverse complement strand
TGCCCCGCGAAGAGGAGCGCGCGCTCGTCGGCCGGCGTGCGCGCGGTCACCACCACGCGCACCGGGCCGTCGCCGCGCGGCGGCACGTGGCGGAACTCCCAGCCCGACGTATCCAGGCGTGCATCGGCGAACACGCGGCCCACGTCTTCGCGCGGCAGCTCGGTGGGGCATCGGTGCAGCACGTCGTCCACCGTGATCTCGACGGCCTCCAGCGCGCCGTCGTCTATGGACGCGGCCCAGCCGCGCAGGTGCAACTCGCCGTCGTCGGACAGCGTGCGCTCGTCGGCCCAGCCCCAGGGCCCGCGGCGGAAGCCCGACAGCGCCGACAGGTCGCGCGACGGGTCGGCGGCCACCACGTACAGGTCCTGTTCGTGCGCCAGCCCGCGCGGGATGCGGAAGTACGGATGCCCCGGCCCGCACGCGCGGGCGATGGCGCCGGCCACGTGCCCCTCGTTGACGTAGGTGGTGCCGTAGCTGGCCGTGTCCAGGCCGTCGTTTTCACTCTGGGCCCAGAACAGGAAACCGCTGTCGGGGAATGCGTGCCCCGGCGGCAGCAGGCACTCATCGTGCACGCTGAAGCACAGCACGCCGTCGGGCGCCAGGCCGTCCACCAGCCGCGCCAGCCAGGCGTCGAACGGCGCCACCGGCAAATGCGAGAACAGCGACGCCACCCAGATGAACTGGAACGTGCGGCCCGGCTGGAACTGTTCCGGCGCGCCGGGCGACGCGTGCCCCTTCACGCCGAAGCGCTCGCACACGAAGTCCAGCGCCTCGGGCTGCACCTCGGCCGCGTGCAGGTTCACCCGCGGCAGGCCCAGCGACAGCAAGCGCAGCAGCCGGCCGTAGCCGCAGGCGAAATCGAGCACCGACACCTGGTCGCTGCGACCGGGGAACAGCGCGCGCAGCACCTGCTGCGCCGCATCGTGCTGCTGCAGGGCGACGTTGAAGTACTGGGCGAAGGACGCGTTGGCGTCGCGATGGTGCCTGAGCGAATGCAGCAGCATCTGGTCGCCGGCGTGGATGCTGGCGTCGAAGCGCGCCGCGTCGGCGGCCGTGCCCAGGTGCGCGCCGTGCTGCCACACCACCTGGCGGAAATACGGGTCGTCGCAAAGCAAGCGCGCCTGCATCAGCAGGCGCGCGTCCGAAACGTTGTTGGCGGGATCCATCCCCTGCGTCTCCTGTTTGCGGCGTTGCCGTCAGCCGCGGCCGTTGCCCTTGCCCTTGCCTTTGTCCTGCTGGCCCTTGCCGGAGTTGCCGCGGTCCGGCTTGCCCTTGCCCGAGTTGCCCTTGGCCTGCGGCGGCTTGCCACCCCTGTCGTCATGGTGGCCGTCGGAATGCTTCGGGCCGCGGCCGTGCGCCTTCAGTCGGCCGTGGCCTTTTTCCACGCGGCCCTTGAGCGCATGGAACTGGGCCGAGCCGGGCTTGATGCCCATGCGCTGCGCCAGCGCGCCCCAGCCCTGGCCGGGGTGGCGGTCGTAGTCGCTGACGATCTCGCGGCAGGGGCGGTCTAGCAGCTGCGCCAGCGCGCAGGCGTAGTAGATGTCGCCGGGTGCCCAGCGGCGGTCCACGTACAGCTCGCGCACGTAGTCGCGCGGCGCGCCGTAGTTGGAATACATGTCGTCGTAGAAATAATCCGGATTGCCGCGGCCGTAGGTGTTGATCTCGCCCAGGCGCGCGTCCAGCCACACATCACCGGTGCGCGGGCTGTAGTTGAGCGAAATGGTCTGCGCCTGGGCGCCGGCCGAAAAGGCCAGGGCCGCGGCCAGGGCGAACGGGAGGAAGGACTTCTTCATGGCGGAACCTCTGTTGGTGCGGTGGCCAGAGTGTGGCCCCGCGCGATGAATTCGAGTTAACCGTGCAGGGTGCGCTACATGCGCTGCAGGCGATGGGCCAGGCCGTCGGCGGTCGGTCGCTCCGGGCCGTCGAGCATCTCCAGCGCGCCGTCGGGCTGCAGCGAGAACCAGCGGTGGGCGCCGTTGGTGTCCAGGCGGTAGGCCACGGTGGGCTGGTCGTCGAGCACGGCGGTTTCTTCCATCCACGCGCCCTGGCTTTCGAATACTTCGCCGCCGTCGCTGGCCAGGTAGGTTTCCTGCAGCTCGTAGCGGCGGCCCTGGTCGTCGGACACCAGGCGCAGGCGGGTCTGGATGCCGTCGCAGTCGGCGCAGGGCAGCACGCCCTGCCAGGTGATGTCGAACGCGGCGTCTGCCGGCGCCGGGGCCGGGGCTTCGCCTGCCGCCGGCGCAGCCGGCGCGGACGCCGCCGGATCGGCATCGGTATCGGTGCGGCCGCAGCCCGACAGCGCCAGCAAGGCGGCCAGGGACATCGCGGCAAGGCATCGGCTAGGGGACATCGGGGCGCTCCGGCAGGGGCCCCCATCCTAGCCCGTCGCGGCGCCGGCTTCAGCCCCGCGGCGGCAGCGCCCGCCTGGCGCAAATCCATCAACCCCGTTTCCGCCGGCCAATCGTTGGAACCCTTGCCACCCGCGAGGAGACGCCCCATGAACGACCGCACGACCCACCCTTCGGCCATCCACGCCATCGACGCCAAGCGGATCGCCGGCAACAGCCTGACGATCCTGGTGCACGCCCTGGCGCTGGCGCTGCTGATGCTGCCCAGCACGTGGGAGCCGCCCACCCCCGCGCCGCGGCGGGAAACGGTGCTGGTGGAGTACATGCCGCCGCCGCCCGAGGTCCTGCCGATCACGCCGGCGCCGACCTTGCCCAGCTTGGAGCCGCGCCCCGATCCCAAGCCCATGACCACGCCGCAGGCCACCACCGCGCCTGTCGCCGACACCGCGCCGGTGATGAACGAAGGCACGGTGTTCGCCGAGCCCACCGAGGAAGGCCCGCCGGTGGAGAGCTTCGTCGCCGGCCCGCCGGTGCTTGAAACCCTGGCCTACGACGTGCACCCGGCGCCGCGCTATCCGCGCCAGGCCGTGCGGGCCGGGCTGGAGGGCACGGTGACCCTGCGCGTGCTGGTGGACGAACAGGGCTGGCCCAAGACCGTGGAGATTGAGCAAAGCAGCGGCCACCGCGAGCTCGACCGCAGCGCGCGCGAACACGTGCTGGCCAAGTGGCGCTTCCATCCCGCCCAGCGCCAGGGCCGCGCGATCAGCGCCTACGCGCTGGTGCCGATCGACTTCCGGCTCCCCTGAACGGGCGCTCACACGGGTTCGACGGGGGGCGCCCACAATGGGCGCCTTCCCGAACCGGCCATCGCCATGAACAAGCTCATCCCCGTGGTCGCCCTGCTCGCCGCCACCGCTCCGGCCCTCGCCCAGCAGCCCGACCCGCCGCGCTGGACCGTCGGCGCCCTGGTGATCGACCGCGACGCACCCTACCGCGACCTCGACGAGGGCCTGCTGGCCGTACCGCTGGTGCGCTTCGAGGGTGAACGCGCCTATCTGCGCGGCCTGCGCGGCGGCCTGCGCCTGGTGGAGTCGCCCGGCTACGAACTGGCCGTGTTCGCCCAGGCCCGCCTGGACGGCTACGACAGCAAGGACTCGCCCTACCTGGCCGGCATGGCTGACCGCCGCGCCTCGCTCGACCTGGGCGTGGCGTCCATGTGGACGTCGCAGCGCCTGGGTTCGCTGGAGCTGTCGGCGGCCGCCGACGCGCTCGACCGCAGCGGCGGCTTCGAGCTGGCGGCCGCGTGGACGGGCCGGTTCGCGGCCGGCGGCTGGACCTTCTTCCCCGGGGCTTCGCTGCGCTGGCAGGATGAAAAAATGGTGGACTACTACTACGGCGTGCGCGCGTCGGAAGCCACGCTGGGCCGCGCCGCCTATTCGGCCGACGCCGCGCTGACGCCGGACGTTTCCCTGCTGGCCACGCGCCCGCTGGGTGAAAACTGGGAGCTGTTCGCGCGCGCCAGCCACGCCTGGCTGCCTTCGGAAGTCACCGACAGCCCGCTGGTGGACCGCAACGGCAGCACTGGGCTGTTGGTCGGCATCGGCTACGCGCTGGACTGATCCGGACCGGTCAGATCAGGCTGGGCTGCGTCGGCGCGGGCTCGTCCACCGGCGGCACGGCGGTGTCGGCCACCACGCGGTCGCGACCCGTGGCCTTGGCGGCGTAAAGCGCGCGGTCGGCGCGCGCCACCAGTGATTCTTCCTCGTCGTGGGCGTGTCCCTGGGCCACGCCGATGCTCACCGTCAGCGCCTCGCTGGGCCAGTCGGCATGGTGGAAATCGCGGCGGATGCGGTCGGCCACCAGCACCGCGCGCTCGCCGTCGATGCCCGGCAGCAGCACCGCGAACTCTTCGCCGCCGTAGCGCGCCGCCACGTCGCCCGGCCGCAGCGCCGACTTGAGCAGGTGGCCGACCAGTCGCAGCGCCTGGTCGCCGGCCACGTGCCCGTGCGCGTCGTTGAAAGCCTTGAAGCGGTCCAGGTCCAGCATCAGCAGCGAGAACACCGCGTCTTCCTCGCGCCGGCGGCGCAGCAGGCCCTCGATGGCGCCCTGGAAGCCGCGTCGGTTGGCCAACTGGGTCAGCGGATCGGTGCTGGCGTCTTCGCGCAGGTCGCTGGTGACGCGCTGCTCGCGCTCCACGCGGTCCAGCAGCACGCTCACCGTCCAGATGATCCAGGCCACCAAGCCGCCCGACGCCACCGCCAGCAGGTTGATGGTGGCGTCTGGTGACAGCACGCCGCGCGCCTGCAGGGCCTGGGCGACATAGCTGAGCGCCGTCGGCACCAGCACCGAAGGCAGCAGCGCGCGCCGCGCCAGCGCACCGCCGAAGCTGCGCGCGGCCAGCACGCGCATGATGCCCACGCCGGGCCGTGCCGCCAGCCAGCCCAGCGCCAGCACTAGGAACAGCAGCGCCGAGGGCAGCGCCACGGGGTGGAAGTAGCTGCCGCCGCCGTCCATGCCGTGGTAGCCAAAGGCCGACAGCGCGTACAGCGCGATGGAGATGGCGCCCAGCGCCAGCACCTGCGCCACGGCCACCCAACCCAGCCGGCAGTTCGTGATGCCGGCGCCGCCCAGCATCACGAAGGCCACGGCGCTGAGCTGCGACATCCGGCCCGGCGGCCGGCCCGCGTTCACCGCCACCGGATCGGCGCGCCACAAAGTGTCGATGCCCGCGTCCCAGCCGCCGATGAACTGCGCCAGCGTCACGCCGCCCAGCACCATCACCGCCAGCGAAAGCCATCCCGACAGCCGGCGCACCGCAAGACGCGGAGACTGGCAGCACCCCAGCGCCGCGCCAGCCAGCAGCGTGCCCAGGGCCGTGTTGACCTTCATGTCGACGCCGCGCGTCAGCAGGCGCTTGAGGTCGGGGATGTCCCAGGCCCAGCCGGCCAGCACCAGCAGCGCCACGAGGATGGCCAGCGCACCGGCGCCGCGCGAGAACGCCCGGAAACCGGCGATCACGCGCGGATCGGACGCTCCTGACTCGGTCTGCAGCACGGTGCCTCCCTCGCGCCGGAATCGGCGGCCACTTGCCGCCAGACTAAACCTCCGCCGCCGGCAATGCGGTGACGAGGATCAAATTCAGTTGGCTTCCTACCGCCCGCGGTGGCTCAGAGCACCTCGGGGCGGGTATCGAGCGCCGTGGCGTCCAGCGCGGACAGCAGGCGCACGTCCAGTTCGGTGGCCGGCAGTTCATGCACGAAGAACCAGCGGCAGGCCGCCAGCTTGCCGGCATAGAAGTCGGCCTCGGCCGGGGTGGCGGCCGTGGCCCGCGCCGCCACCAGCGCTTGGCGCAGCCACGACCAGGCGATGGCAAGGTGGCCCACCAGGCCCAGGTAGCGCGATGCGTTCGACAGCGCCAGCCGCACTTCGCCGCGCGCCATGGCCGCGCCCAGCACGCCGGTGGTCTTGGCCACGGCCGCGGCGCAGTGCGACAGCGCCGTGGCGTATCCGGCGAGCGCCGGCACGCTGCCGGCGGCGCTGGCGGTGGCGGCCACTTCGCGCAGCAGCAGCTTGAGCGCGGCGCCGCCGTCCATCATCGCCTTCCGGCCCAGCAGGTCCAGGCCCTGGATGCCGTTGGCGCCTTCGTGGATCGGGTTGAGGCGGTTGTCGCGCCAGTACTGTTCCACCGGGTATTCGCGGGTGTAGCCGTAGCCGCCCAGCACCTGGATGGCCAGGTCGTTGGCCTTCAGGCACCAGTCGGCGGACCAGGCCTTGATCACCGGCGTGAGCAGCTCCAGCAGCAGGTGCGCTTCGTGGCGCCGGGCGGCGTCCGGGTCCTGGGCCTGCACGTCCACCAGCGTGGCGGCGTACATCGCCAGGCCCAGCGCGCCTTCGGTGTAGGCCTTCTGCTGCAGCAGCATGCGCCGCACGTCGGCGTGTTCGATGATGGCCACCGGCGGCGACGCCGGGTCCTTCTGGTCGGGGTGGCGGCCCTGCTTTCGTTCCTTCGCGTACTGCAGCGCGTAGCGATAGCCGGCCGTGCCCAGCATGATCGCGCCCAGGCCCACGCCGATGCGCGCTTCGTTCATCATGTGGAACATCTGCGCCAGGCCCTGGTGCGGCTGGCCCACGAGTTCGGCGAAACAGTCGCCGCGCTCGCCGAACTTCAGGAACGTGTTGACGATGCCGCGCTGGCCCAGCTTGTGGTTCACGCCGGCCAGCTGCACGTCGTTGCGCGCGCCCGGGCTGCCGTCGTCGTTCACGCGGACCTTGGGCACGATGAACAGGCTGATGCCCTTCACGCCCGGCGGCGCGTCCGGCAGGCGGGCGAGCACGAGGTGGATGATGTTCTCGGCCAGGTCGTGTTCGCCGCCGCTGATCCACATCTTGGCGCCGCTGAGGCGGTAGCTGCCGTCGCCCGCGGGCTCGGCGCGGGTGCGGATGTCGCCCAGCGACGAGCCGGCCTGCGGCTCGCTCAGGCACATCGTGCCCAAGAACCGGCCCTGCAGGATCGGCGTGCGGTAGCGCGCGCACTGTTGCGCCGTGCCGTGTGCCTGCAGCAGGTTGGCCACGCCGCGCGCCAGCATCGTGTAGCCGGCGGTGGACACGTTGGCCGCCACGAACATGGCGTCGCAGGCCAGGCCGACCGTGTAGGGCAGCTGCATGCCGCCCTCCTCGGCGTCGGCCAGCAGGGCGGTGAAGCCGGCTTCGGCGAAGGCGTCCAGCGCCACCTTCACCTGCGGGATGATGTCGACGCGGCCGTCGGCGAAGCGGGGCTCGTGCTCGTCCGAGGCGCGGTTGTGGCCGGCGAAGGTGGCGCCGGCCAGGTCCTGCGCGGCGTCCAGCACGGCGTCGAAGGTTTCGCGCGAATGCTCGGCGAAGCGCGGGTAGCGGCACAGCGCGCCGGCGTCCTGCACTTCGTGCAGCAGGAAGTCGAGGTTGCGGCGATCCACGGGGCGGCTGTCGGTCATGGCGGGGCTGGCGGGCGGGGAAGCGCCAAGGGTAGCAAGGCCGCGTGGTCGCGGCGTCAGTCGCGCCCGGTGATGCGCGCCTGCGCGCGCGACTGCAGCGCCGCCAGCGCCTTGGGGATGCTGGCCGCGGCGTCCACGCGGATCACGTGGCGGTCGTGCTCGGGCTGCAGGCCGTTCTCGAGTTCATGCGCCCACGTGACGTGGTACGGCACGTGGATGCCCCAGCCGCCCAGGCGCACCACCGGCTCGATGTCCGAGCGCAGCGAATTGCCCACCATCGCGAACGCGTCGGGTTCGACGCCGAACTCCGCCAGCAGGCGCGCATAGGAGCGCGCGTCCTTTTCCGACACGATCTCGATGCGCCGGAACAGGTCGGCCAGGCCCGAGGCGGCCACTTTCGCCTCCTGGTGGAACAGGTCGCCCTTGGTCACCAGCACCACCGGGTAGTGGTGGGCGATCGCCGCCACGGCGTCGCGGATGCCCGGCAGCAGCTCCACCGGATGCGCCATCACCTGCTTGCCCAGGCCGACGATGCGGTGCAGGTCGTCGGCGGCGATGCGGCCCTGGGTGACCGCGAACGCGGCTTCGATCATGGACAGGGTCATGCCCTTGGCGCCGTAGCCGAACAGCTGGATGTTGGCGCGCTCGGTCTCGAGCAGGCGCTCGTGCAGGCGGACGTCGGCCAGGTCCACGTAACGGCCGACGATGGCCTCGAATTCCGCGTGCGCCGACTGGTAGTAGCCCTCGCTGTGCCAGAGCGTATCGTCGCCGTCGAAGCCGATCAGTTGGATCATGGGGGCGGTGCGGTTTGCCGGGGGTATGCAAGGTTACTACCGCGAGGGGCGCCGCCGCGCCTGCCGCCGGCATCGCGGCACCGCGACCACCGCGGATTCGCCGCCGCGATGCGGCATCATGGCGGCCTGCTTTCGGGAAACCCCATGACCAGCGAACAAGACAGCGCCACCGGCCCCGCCCTGCTCACGCCCGTGGAGGCCCGCATCCTGGGCAGCCTGGTGGAAAAGGAAGCCACCACGCCCGAGGCCTACCCGCTCACCGCCAACGCGGTGGTGCTGGCCTGCAACCAGAAGTCAAACCGCGACCCCATACTCGAGCTCGCACCGGGCGAAGTGGGCCACGCGCTGCGCGAGCTGGAGGGCCGCGGGCTGGTGCGATCGGTGCACGGCGCACGCGCCCAGCGCTACGAGCACCGCTTCGCCGGCAGCTACTCGCTCACCCAGCCCCAGCAGGCCGTGCTCAGCGTAATGCTGCTGCGCGGCCCGCAAACCGTGGCCGAGCTGATGACACGGTGCGAGCGCCTGGCCACCCTGCGCGACCAGGACGACGTCCGGCAGCTGCTGGAGCGGCTTTTGCAGCGCGGCTTCGCGGTGAACCTGGGGCGCGCCGCCGGCCAGCGCGAAGACCGCTACATGCACCTGCTGGGTGGCCCGGTGTCGGCCGACCAGTTCGTACCGGCCAGCCGGCCGTCGGCCGAACGCAGCGGCGGGCTCGAGGCCCGCATCGAATCGCTGGAGCGTGAGGTCGCCGAGCTGCGCGCCCGGCTGGACGCGCTGGCGGGCTGAGCCGCCGCGGCTTATTGCACCGGCGGCTCGTCCGCCGTGCCGATCACGGCCAGGCCGCCGCGCAGGCGGTACACGGCCGAGTGCGGCCGGCCGAACACCTTCTGGCTGGCCTCCTCGAGCGTGGCGCCGGCGTCCACCGACAGCCAGTAGCGGCCGCAGTCGTCGCCCATCGAACGCGAGCGCGCCAGCTGGTGCGCGCCCAGGCGCTGGCCGGTGATGCGCTGCGAGGCTTCGCCGCTGGCGAAAATGCCCACCAGTTCGGTTTCCGGCGAGGGCCTCACCAGCCACACGGTGGCATCGGGCGCGGTGAGCAGCAGGGCCACCTTGCCGGGCACCACCACTTCGACGCGACGGATGGACTCGCGCCCCGGCTCGGCGTCGGGCACCGACTGGCCGCCGTCCACCACGATCACTTTGCCCGGCACCGGCAGCGCGAGGCCGGGGAACTGGCAGCGGCTCCAGTCCACGCCCACCGGCGCCACGGCGGCTGGCACCGGCAGCGCGGCGGGGGCTTGGGGTTCGGGCGCGCCTCCGCAGCCGGCCAGCAGGGCCAGCGGGAACAGGGGCAGGCAGGAACGGGGGACGCGGGGCATGGGCGGTTTCCGGAAGGCTTCGCGGCGAAGCATACCGGAGGCATCGCCCGCGCCGCCGTCAGGGGTGTTCGGCCTCGACGTGCGTGCGCTCCCGGCGCAGCAGGTACAGGCCGCTGGCGACGATGATGCCCGCGCCCACGAAGGTCATGCCGTCGGGCAGCACCTGCCACACCAGCCAGTCCAGCCCCAGCGCCCAGGCCAGGGCGCTGTACTCGAACGGCGCCACCACGGAGGCCTGGCCGTGGCGGAAGGCCTCGGTGATGGCCACCTGGCCCAGGAACCCGCTCAGGCCCACGGCCACGATGATCCAGCCGTCGGCGCCCTGCAGCGGCACCCAGCCCGGCCAGGCCAGGGCCGCGGCGCCGGCACCCGTCATCAGCAGCATCCAGAAGACCATGCTTTGGGAGCTGTCGGTCCGGTGCAGCACGCGCACCATGATGGCCGACAGCGCGTAGCCCGTGGCCGCCAGCAGCACGGCCAGGCCGGCCCAGCTGAGCATGCCCTCGCCCGTCGGCCGCAGCACCACCAGCACGCCCAGAAGCCCCACCGCGATGGCGGTCCAGCGCCGCGGCCCGACCCTTTCGCCCAGCAGCGGCACCGACAGCGCGGTGATCAGCAGCGGCGCCACGAAGAACAGCGCGTACGCACCGGTCATCGGCATGCGCTTGAGCGCGTAGGCGAACGCCGACAGCATCAGGATGGACAGCGCGCCGCGCAGCAGGTGCAGCGGCCAGCGCACCTTCCACAGCGTGCCCGCCGTGCCGCTGGCGGCCACCCACAGCAGCACCAGCGGCAGCGACGACAGGCCGCGGATGGCCGCCACCTGCATGGCCGGGTAGTGGCCCGAGAGGTGCTTGAGCCCGCCGTCCATCAGCGAGAAGAAACCCACCGCCACCAGCATCGCGACGATGCCGCGCAGGTTGTTGTTCGATTCCATGCCGACATTGTCGCCTGCGGCCGCACCGCACGCACGCGGCGTTCACCGTCGCGCGCAGGCCTGGGCAACCTTGGCGTCCAGGTCCGAGCGCTGGCGGAAGCTGAGCGTTCCGTCCGGGGCGACGGCATCGAGGCGGGGTCCCACGACGGCCCCGAGGTCGAGTTCGAAAGCGTCCAGGGCCTCGTTGATGCGCCCGACGCCCGCTTCGTCGAGCGGTTCGCCCTTCGGAAGATCCGAGCCGATGCCGCGCAGGGCGGTGCGCAGTGTCTCCGACAACTCGGGCGTCAGGGGAGGCGTGGCATCCGCGGCGTAGCCACGGGCAATGCCCTCGATCAGATCCTGCGGAGAATGGGTTTGAAGTTCGGTCATCGGTGCGCCTCCCGGCATTCTTGTTCGCCGGATCAACGCACGGCGCATGATTTCAGGCGCATGGCCCGAGCGAAGACTTGGAAACCGGGCTCGGCGGGTGGCGACCGCCCGGGGGGAATTCGGAACCACGGCGGGCACGCACGTCCCCAGAAATGCCGCTCCTGAGCGGCCGGGCCCCGCTCATGCCCGGCGCGCCCGCTCCGCCTCCCCGATGGCTGCCTCGACAATGTCGAGGGCGTTCGTCATCT
>FSSH01001492.1_pt1 | contig 11050 bp, 8 predicted proteins | sample 1166101 | NCBI WGS metagenome assembly FSSH01 (sample SAMEA32972668, study PRJEB13176) | freshwater metagenome | biome: Drinking water system; feature: Biomass in drinking water that filtered by 0.45 um membrane; material: drinking water | place: USA | collected 2012-12-20 | depth 0 m | reverse complement strand
TGGTTTTAGGATTTGGTTTTGCATCGGCTGCTTTGGTCGGCGGTGAAGCAGTGGCGGCTCCCGCGACATTGGATCCGGCTTTGCCTGAATATGCGGCAGCCAGCGGCGTGTCCGGCAACATCTCCAGCGTTGGCTCGGATACTTTAGCTAACTTGATGACTTTGTGGGCCGAAGAATTCGGCAAGATTTACCCCAACGTCAACATTCAGATTCAAGCAGCCGGTTCTTCGACCGCGCCGCCGGCTTTGACCGAAGGCACCTCTAATCTGGGGCCGATGAGCCGGAAAATGAAAGACAATGAAATCGACGATTTTGAAAGCAAATACGGTTACAAACCGACCGCGATCCCGGTTGCTATTGACGCGCTGGCAGTTTTCGTCAACAAGGACAACCCGGTTAAAGGCTTAAGCATTCCGCAAGTGGATGCGATTTTGTCCTCAACCCGTAAATGCGGTTTTGCTACCGATATTACCACTTGGGGCCAAGCCGGCCTGACTGGCGGTTGGGCAAGCAAACCTATTCAGCTGTATGGCCGTAACTCGGTGTCCGGTACTTACGGTTTCTTCAAAGACGAAGCGCTGTGCAAGGGCGATTTCAAAAGCAACGTCAACGAGCAACCTGGTTCCGCATCCGTGGTGCAATCGGTTACTACATCTGCAAACGGTATTGGTTATTCCGGTGTCGGTTACTCCACCTCTGGTGTAAAAGCCGTGCCTTTGGCCCTGAAAGACGGCCAGCCATTTGTTGAAGCTTCTCCTGAGAACGCTACATCAGGTGCCTACCCGCTGTCTCGTTTCTTGTACGTTTACGTCAACAAAAAACCTAACGAGCCTCTGGCCCCCATGGAAAAAGAGTTCATCAAAATGGTGTTGTCTAAAACCGGCCAGCAAGTCGTGATCAAGGACGGCTACATTCCACTGCCAGCCAAGGCAGTCGAAAAAGCCTTGACGCTGATTCAGTAATTACATCAGCCAAGGATGTCTGATAAAGGGACAATTCTGCATGGACGCAGCAAGGGATTGGCTAATGGAAACAATGTCATTACCTCCTCTCGCCAAGTAATGGCGGATGATCTTGTATAATATCAAGCCGATAATTCCTAAGTTTTATCGGCTTTTTTGTCTCTGAATGCGTTGCGATTGTCCGGCGCCGCTTTGTTAACCAACGATACCTTGTTATGACTGAAGCCCATTCTACTCAAACGAAAGCCACGCTGTTTCAGACAGCGACCAGCGACCGTTACCAGCGCTGGCGGTTGCTAAAAGACAAGATGGTCGCTCGCGGCGTGGTAGCCGGCGGCTTGAGTATTATCCTCGCCGTGGTGTTGATCTTTTTTTACCTATTGTATGTGGTGTTTCCGATATTGCTGCCATCCCACGCGGAAGCGGTCGCTCGTTACGACGTGCCCGAGCGGGCGCTGGGCAATACCGTTTTCCTGTCGATGGAAGAGCAGAACGAAGTGGCGGTGCGTTTTACCGACACCGGCAAAGCGGTATTTTTTAGCGTCGCCACCGGCCAGCTGATTCGCACCGAAGCATTACCGATTCCTGAGCAAGTGCAAATCACCAGTTACGCCCATGGCGGCGTCGATAAAGGTGTCATCGCCTTTGGTTTGTCGGATGGTCGTGCCGTGGTGGTTAAACACGATTACAAACTGTCATATCCCAATGGCAAGCGGGTAATTACCCCCGCTATCCAATATCCGCTAGGCACCGAACCGCTGGTGGTGGATAAGCAAGGTCAGGCGCTAACCAAACTGGCGGTGAAGTTAGGCGATAAAAACAGCACTTTGCTGGCAAAAACTGCCGATAACCGCATGGTATTGAGCAGTCTGAGTAAAAAAGAATCGCTGTTCGACGACGAAGCCACTTGGGAAGCCACCGATTCGGTGATCGAGATGGCTGCGGATGAAGTGGATTTCATCTTGCTGGATAAAGAACTGCGCAATCTGTATCTGGCCAGCCGTGCCGGGGATTTAACCGTGGTCGACATTCTCGATAAGAGCAAGCCCGAGATCAAACATAAACTGAATGTGCTGAACCAAGGCGTGCAAATCAGCAGTATGGAGTTTTTGAACGGCGACATTTCGCTGTTGATCGGCGATACCAGCGGAGTGATGGCGCAATGGTCCATGGTCCGCGATCAGCAAAACCATTTCAGCATTGAAAAACTGCGTGCGTTTAAGGTGTCCGACGCACCGATTATTACCATCAATCCGGAACAGCGCCGCAAAGGTATGCTGGCAGCCGACGCCAACGGTGAGATCGGGATCTACAGTTCCACCGCCGAACGGGAATTGATCAAGGAAAAAATCGCCGGCGGGAAACCCGTATCTGTGACCTTGTCGCCGCGGGCCAATGCCATGCTGTTGCAGTCTGAAGATGGCAAAATCAATCATTGGACTATTGAAAACGAACATCCGGAAGTATCTTGGAGTTCGTTATGGAACAAGGTATGGTACGAAAGTTATCCAAAACCCGATTACATCTGGCAATCCTCGGCGGCCAGCAACGATTTCGAACCGAAAATGAGTTTGACGCCGCTGGTGTTCGGTACCTTAAAGGCCTCGTTCTACGCGATGTTGATGGGTGTGCCGCTGGCCTTGTTCGGCGCGATTTATACCGGTTATTTCATGGCGCCGAGCGTGCGTCAGTATGTGAAGCCGGGCGTGGAAATCATGGGCGCATTGCCGACAGTGATTTTGGGCTTTTTGGCCGGTTTGTGGCTGGCGCCTTTCGTGGAAGCTAATCTCACCGGGATTTTTGCGTTATTGATGATCGTGCCGCTGTCCGTGATGGTTTTTGCCTATTTTTGGCAATTCTTACCGGAACAAGCTCGCCACAAAATTCCCGACGGCTGGGATGCGGTGGTGCTGATCCCGGTGGTGATATTCGGCGCCTGGTTGTCTTTTCAGCTAAGCCCGTCCATCGAAGCCTTGTGCTTTAACGGCGATTTACGGACCTGGATGCGCGAGGAATTCGGCATTGGTTACGATCAGCGCAACACCCTGGTAGTCGGTTTAGCCATGGGTTTTGCGGTAATTCCGATGATTTTCTCCATTGCCGAAGACGCGATTTTCAGCGTGCCCAAGCATTTAACCACCGGCTCGCTGGCGCTGGGCGCCACGCCCTGGCAAACCATGACTAAGGTGGTGTTGCTGACTGCCAGCCCCGGTATTTTCTCGGCGATCATGATCGGTTTCGGCCGCGCGGTCGGCGAGACGATGATTGTGTTAATGGCCACCGGCAATACTGCGGTAATGGATTTAAGTATTTTTCAGGGCCTGCGCACACTGTCGGCTAATATCGCGGTGGAAATGCCGGAATCGGAAGTGAACAGCACCCACTACCGGGTGTTGTTCCTGGCGGCCTTGGTGCTGTTCATGTTCACTTTTGTAGTCAACACGCTGGCTGAAGTTATTCGGCAGAATCTAAGACAAAAATACAGCTCATTATGATTAAAGCATGGTTTAAGAGCGGTTCACCCTGGATATGGATGACCGCCGGCGCGGTCAGTTTGAATCTGATATTGGTGGTAGGCTTGCTGCTGTTGATTGCGGTGCGGGGCTTGGGACATTTCTGGCCGGCCGACATCATCGAATATCGCTACCAAGATCGCGATGGCCCGGAGAGCGCCATTATCGGCGAAGCGGTGGCCACGTCGCTATTGCCCGCCGCGCAAGCCAGGGCCGCGGGGCATGAGCTATTGGATAACGGCGAATACTTGGTGCAGCATCTGGTAAAAACCGGTAATCGCGATATTCTCGGTAGCGATTTTCGCTGGATCCAACAGCAATATATCCATGGCCAATCCACACCTGACGATTTGATCATGGTCGAACGCCGCGAGTGGGGTAATTTCTATGGCCGATTGCTGGCGGTTAAGGAAGACGGCGCGGTAATCGCCCAAGGCGAGCAAGCCTGGCAGATTGCGCAACAGAAATTGGCGACAGTGCTGGAGCAGCACGACGAAATCGATAGTTTGCAGGATCACGAAGTCGGTGCGATCAACTATGAATTGGAGCGTCTGCGGTTGAAGCAGCGTGGGCTGGAACTGAAAAACGCCTGGAACGATGCGGCCAAGCAGGAGTTTACCGCGCAAAAACAGACTTACGAAAAACAATACCAAGTCATCCAGCAACAAATCGGCAAGCTGAGCAAGGAAAGCAAGCGCTATAGCCTGGTGGTTGCGGAAGCCGGGCAAAAAGAAATTAGCCTGCCCTTGAATCGGGTGGTAAAAATGACGCGCCCCAATACGATGAGCGTGTTGGACAAATGTATCGAATATGTCGGTAACTTCGCCACGTTTGTCAGCGACGAACCGCGCGAAGCCAATACCGAAGGCGGTATCTTTCCGGCGATTTTCGGTACCGTGTTGATGGTAATGCTGATGGCGGTCGTCGTCACGCCGTTCGGGGTAATCGCGGCGGTTTATCTGCGCGAATATGCCAAGCAGGGTTTTATCACCCGCGTGATCCGAATTGCCGTTAACAATCTGGCCGGCGTGCCGTCCATCGTTTACGGTGTGTTTGGTTTGGGCTTTTTCGTGTATATCATCGGCGGCAATATCGACCGCTTGTTTTTCCCGGAAGCGGCGCCGGCGCCGGTTTTCGGTACGCCCGGATTGTTGTGGGCCTCGTTGACGCTGGCTCTGATGACTTTGCCGGTGGTAATCGTGGCTACCGAGGAGGGTTTGTCGCGGATTCCCAAATCGATTCGGGAAGGTAGCTTGGCGCTGGGCGCCACCAAAGCCGAAACCCTGTGGCGCACTGTATTGCCGATGGCTAGTCCGGCGATCATGACCGGTCTGATTCTGGCAGTGGCGCGCGCCGCCGGCGAAGTGGCCCCCTTGATGTTGGTAGGCGTGGTAAAACTGGCGCCGACCCTGCCTTTGGACGGCAATTTCCCTTATTTGCATCTGGATAGAAAATTTATGCATTTAGGGTTTCATATTTACGACGTCGGCTTCCAGAGCCCTAATGTCGAAGCGGCCAGACCTTTGGTTTACGCGACGTCCCTACTATTGGTGATGGTGATTATCGGTCTGAATATGTTCGCTATCTCGATACGTAACAATTTGCGGGAAAAATACCGCGCCCTGGAAAATTAAATTCGCATATCCATCCGGAAGACTGGACCCATATATTATGACAACAGCCCAAAAGAATACCCACGCCATTGACATTAGCGCGTTGAAAAGGGAAGACAGAAAAAGCGCCGAACAGCTGGAAACCTGCATCAAAGTCGAAAATCTGGATTTGTTCTACGGCCAGAAGCAGGCCTTGCATAGCGTGAATATGGAGATGCCGCACAAGAAGGTGACCGCTTATATCGGCCCCAGCGGCTGCGGCAAATCGACGCTGTTACGCTGTATCAACCGGATGAACGATTTGGTTGACGGCGTCACCATCAAAGGCAAGATTCTGCTGGATGGCGATGATATTTACGATAAATCGGTCAACGTCGCGGCTCTGCGCCGGCGAGTGGGCATGGTGTTTCAAAAACCCAATCCGTTTCCGAAAACCATTTACGAAAACGTCGCCTATGGATTAAGGATTCAAGGTATCAACGACCGGCGCATTCTCGACGAAGTAGTCGAAAAATCCTTGCGCGGCGCGGCATTATGGGATGAGATGAAAGACCGTTTGAACGACAATGCCTTAGGGATGTCCGGTGGTCAGCAGCAAAGGTTGGTGATTGCCCGGGCGATTGCCATCGAGCCCGAAGTAATCTTGCTGGACGAGCCGGCCTCGGCGCTGGACCCGATCTCGACCTTGAAAATCGAAGAATTAATTAACGAATTGAAAGAAAAATATACGATAGTGATCGTCACCCACAATATGCAGCAGGCGGCGCGGGTCTCCGATTTCACCGCGTTTATGTACATGGGCGAATTAATCGAATTTGGTGAAACCAGCGAGTTGTTTACCAATCCGGCGAAAAAACAAACTGAAGATTACATTACCGGCAGGTACGGCTAGGAGGTAGACAATGGATAACAGCAAAATCAAACAGCACATTTCCCGTCAATTTAACGAGGAGATGGAAGACATTCGCAACAAAGTGCTGACCATGGGCGGCCTGGTGGAGCAGCAAGTCGATCTGGCGACCAAGGCTTTCATGGGTAACGACATGGAAAATGCCGAGAAAGTGGTGCAGCAGGATCAGTATGTCAACGAGATGGAAAAAGACATCGACCACGAGTGCACCGAAATCATGGCTAAGCGTCAGCCGGCGGCTTTTGATTTACGCATGCTGATTGCCACCATCAAAATCATCACCGATCTGGAACGGATAGGCGACGAAGCCGCACGTATCGCCAAAATGACCATGCGTCTGGAAGGTGCCGATTATTATCAGGACAAGTATTACGAAATCGAACATTTGCTGAATTTGGTCAAGGACATGCTGAACGGCGCCTTGGACGCCTACGCCAGAAACGATGTCGAGGAAGTAATTGCCATCACCGAGCAGGACGCCAAGGTAGATCGGGAATACACCAGTATCACCCGGCAGTTGATCACGCAGATGATGGAAAATCCGCGTAACATCACCAGGGCCCTGGATATGTTGTGGGCTGCCCGCGCCCTGGAGCGGATTGGCGATCACTCCTGCAATGTCTGCGAGCAGGTGATATACATGGTGAAAGGCAAGGATGTGCGCCATCTCAGCCGGGAAGAACTGGAGCGTACCGTTAATTCTGTGCGTTAGTTGACGACATTGGCTTGCGCGGCTGCGGAATGGCGGTTAGTGACTGCGTCAATCAATCAGCCGCGAACTGCGCAACAGCTTGGAACTAATCGCCAGCCCGGTTCGCGTTACATTTTTTAGTTGTATAACCGGTTGAACACGAAGGCCGTCGTTAGCCAGGCGGATCATGCCGCCACGATGCTCGAAATCGGCAATGTCGCTGACCGTCAACACCGGAAAAGGTCTGACAAATTCCAGGGTCGCCGCGAGAATTCTTTCTTGTTGCGCCGGGATATAAATCACTTGGCACTCGTGTAATTGATCGGGTATTGGGTCGATAATCAGCCGAATCGGTAAATCGTTTACCCGCTCACCTTCGATCAGCTTTGCCAGTACGCCGGTGACCGGCGAATTGGCGTAACTGCAAAACAGAAACGCCTTATTGGTCGTCGGCCAGGTAATGAAGTAAGCAAAGTTATACAGATAGGCTGCTTTAAGTTCCGTCTCGTTAAAGCGCGGCTCGTCTGCTCTGCCCGATTGCAGCGGCGGTAAACAGCCCAACAATAGTAGCAATAGACACCGCCGCGCTACTGCACGGGTGTTTGCCAAGACCGTGTGTAGGCTCGGATACCGCATCTAGTAGCGCACCGTGGCTTTAAGATAGTAATTGCGTTCGAATTCGCTACTGATCACGGCGTTGTCTATATAGGGGCTGAACTCCAGGTGTCGGTTGTCCAGCAAATTCTGTGCACCGACAGCCAGTTCGAAATGCAGATTCGGCTGCCAGCCCAAACGCAAATCCAGACGATGATAGGCCGGTACTTGATTGATCAAGTGGTCGGTGTAATACCAATGCGCATCGAATTCCAATTGATACGGCAGATTGAAGTAGGAGCTGAGATTGAAACGGTTGCGGGCGCTATTGCCTTCAGCGACTGTTGCGGCACTATCCAGGCTGCCGTCGCGTTGGTGCAAGGCAATCGCAAACAGGCTGTAACTACCTTGTATTCGCCAGCGTTCGGAAACCCGCCAATTCAGTGCTGTTTCCCAACCATAGGCTTCACCGTTTGCCTTGTTGGCAATCAGAAACGGGATAGTGATGTTATCCCCGTTTACAAGCGGTGTTTGCGGTTCGGTGGTGCTGAGCCGGCCGTAATCGCTATAAAACAGCGTGGTATCCAGGTTAAACGCGTCGCTGGGGAAAAATCGGTAACCCAGCTCGTAACTAATCGCGCTTTCCGAGTCGAAATTGTCGTCTCCCATCACGTTGGCTGTGGTGCCGGGTCCTACATTGAACAAAACATTCACATCGTGATCGACCCGTGCCGGTACCCTCACCGCTCGAGACACTGCACCCCACAGGCTGTGCTGCCGATTGGGCAGCCACAATAACCTGGCGGAAGGCTGGATTTCAAAACCGGTGAAATCGTTGTGTTCAACTTTACTGCCGTATATCAAGCGCAGTTCGTCAGCAAGAAATCGCCATTCGTCTTGGGCAAAGACGTTGAACAAATGTACATCGCGTTGGGACGGGTCGAAACGCAGCAAAACCTGTTTTTGTGACAGTTGATCGCTATTGAATCGATAACCGGCGCCCCATGTCACGTTGTGGGCGCGCCAACTAAAATCATGCTGTAGATCCAGGTCGAAGGTGCTGCGCCGATAATCCAGGCGACTTTGGTTGCGGACGGCATGATCGAAATAGCTGCGGATTTGCACGCGGCCATCGTTTTCCAGGGTTTGTTGCCAGCGCAACAACAGGTTGCCGCCATATTTTTTTGTGCTGTCGGGGCTAATTGGCGAAACCGGATCGAGGCTATTCAGCGATTGCTGCATCTCGCCATTGAAGTAATCGCCCTGCACGATCAGGTTTTTGCGGACGTCCGGCGTCCAGTCGCTGCGAAAACCGGCACGGCCCATATCCAGGCTGTCGTTGGCTTTTTCGCCATTGCCGAAATGAAAATCTTCACGATGATTGTATTTACCGTAGACCCGATAATTAAAATCCGGACTGAGTTGACCGCCGTAACGAAACGTACCGAATCCGGGTTCTTCCTTGCTGGTGCCGCCTGACAGCAATACGCCTTGCGATTCCTGAGCGGAACGCGTAACGATATTGATGACACCGTTGACGGCGTTGGAGCCCCACAGCGTTGCGCCGGGGCCTCGAATTACCTCGATACGGTCTATGTCTTCCAGCGGGTAGTCCTGCTCGTTCCAGTAAACGCCGGAGTTCAGCGGATCGTAAACGGTGCGCCCATCCATCATCACCAATAGCTTGTTGGCATTGATGCCGTTAAAGCCACGACTACTGATCGCCCACTGATTGGCATCCACTCTTGCGACTTCCAGGCCGGGCACCTTACGCAGCAGTTCCGGTATCGATTGCATCCCGGAACGCCTGATTTCTTCATGGCTGATGACGAATACCGCCGATGGGGTTTCGCTGATCGGTTGTTGGTTTTTCGAGGCGATGGAAACGGTAGTCGCACTCAACTCCTGGAGAGATAAGGCTTTTAGATGAGATAGGGTATCGTCCGCTCCGGCTGGGGCTGCGGTCCGCAGGGCAATACAGAAAAGCGCTAAGCGCTGAATTTTGTTTACCGATTTTAACTTATTTGCCATAACTTCCGTCATTTACGCCCGATTAAGCACGCGTGCATTGTAGACGGCGGCGATTAAATAGTAAAAACCGCCCTGTTCGGCGGGTTTACGGTGAAGATTTATTTGATGGCGCGGATCAGTTTGATCATGTCGCTGCTGGCGGGATCGACGAATATTTTTTGGAACGGGCAAGCTTGCACGCTTTTTAAAGTTTGCCGATTGATATTGGCGCCCAAGGTGTTCACAACCAGCGGGTTGAACAAATTCATCATCATAGCCAGGACTTTATTGGCGCTTAATACGTGTTCCAACAACAGCACTTGGCCGCCGGGTTTGCAAACGCGATACAGCTCCTTCAAGCCTTTTCTGGGTTTCGGTACCGAACAGAATACAAAGCTGGCGATGACCGTGTCGAAACTGTTATCGGCATAATCCAGAGCCTGCACATCCATCAAAGCCAGATCGACGGCAATTTGTTTGCGCTGTTGTTTACGGCGAGCCATTTCCAGCATTTTCGGGCTGAAGTCGATACCGGTGATTCGGGCGTCTTCAGGGTAGAACGGGAAGTTTTTCCCCGTCCCCACCCCTACTTCCAAAACGTGGGCACCGCTAACCTGCGACCAGAGTTTTTTACGTAAACGGCGAAACAGCAAGCCTTCCAGAAAGCCTTCCAGGCCATCGAAATAAGGCGCCAGCCTATCGTAGCGCTGCCTGACTTTGGTGCTGTCCGCCGTCATGCCGGTTTATTCCGGAAATTGCTGAATGCCGTCCAGGAACCAGCGGGTTTGTTTGCTGTTTATGGGTTTGACGAAATGCCATACTTCTTTGATGGGTTCGGCTTTACCACCGTCTTCGCTGATCAGCGCGTCGAACATGACCACCGCTTCCAGTTCCGTGCCGGCTTCGCGGACATCAAGTAATTCGGCGTTGAGTTTCAGCACGTCGGTTTTGTTGCTGGCACTGGATGCTTGCAATTGCTCTTGAATTTCCACAAATACCTTGTCGGTGGTTAAGCCGCGGATTTCCGCCAAGTCGCGACTATCCCAAGCTGCTTGCAAGTGACGGTAGGCACTTTCTGCACCGCTTAAAAAGGCGCGCTGATCGAATCCTGCCGGCAGGTTGTTGGCATCGAAACTAGCGGGCTGTTGATAGTCATTGTTGCTTGATCCTGCTGTCCTGCCTTTTTTGAACAGTACATCGGTATCGAAACTCGAGCCGCCGGCTGCCGGCTGCTGGTTCTCGCGATAATAATTTTGCGATTCCGATTGTTGTGAATGTGCTGGTCCGTAACCGGTCGGCGCGGCGGGTTGCTGGCGTGATCTGGCCGCAAACAAGCGATACAGTAGATAGGCGACGCCGGCGAACAGCAGCATGTCCATCAGATTGATGTTTTCGAAAGCGCCGCCGAAGAACAAGGAGCCCAATAGACCGCCTAAAGCCAAGCCACCCAGCATGCCCATCAGGCCGCCGCGACCTGCCCAATTTTGTCTGGCTGTTTGATTTTGTGCGGCGGCTTGCTGTTGGCTAGCCGAACGGGTCGGTTGGCTGCTGGCTCCGCCGGGTGAGGTGGGGCGTTGAAAAGGTGTGCTATAGCTCGGCTTGCTACCGAAAGACTTTCCGCCGCCCATGCGTTTAGCCTGAGCTTCCTGGACACTGCCCAGCAGTAAGGCCAGCGCAATGAATAATGTTGCCAAGGTACCGATCTTTCTGTTCATAGGAATGTTTGCCTAAAGTGAATAAATGTATGCCGATAATCG
>FSSH01004426.1_pt2 | contig 11054 bp, 16 predicted proteins | sample 1166101 | NCBI WGS metagenome assembly FSSH01 (sample SAMEA32972668, study PRJEB13176) | freshwater metagenome | biome: Drinking water system; feature: Biomass in drinking water that filtered by 0.45 um membrane; material: drinking water | place: USA | collected 2012-12-20 | depth 0 m | reverse complement strand
ATGAGGACGTGGATCTACCTATCGACCCTTATGTACTAGGTGTTATCTTAGGTGATGGGCATGTAACGGATAATAGCATTACCATATCCCATCCCGATACATTCATTCGAGATAAGGTAGCTGATTTAATTAATCAATTACAATATATTATTAATCGAAAAGTTCAGACTAATAAATGTCTAACCTATGCTATCAATGGAGTAACCTACGCTGATAGTCTTATCCATGACTTAAAAGAGCTAGGACTGGATAGTAAACGCTCATGGGAGAAGTTCGTACCTGAGCAGTATCTCAACGGATCCACTCGTCAACGGTTAGCATTACTGCAAGGACTAATGGATACTGACGGTACTATTACTGATCATGGAACTATTAGTTACTCAAGTGCTAGTGAACAACTCGCACGAGATGTGCAGTATCTAGTACGATCATTAGGTGGAATTGCTAGAATAAGTACACGTTATACTAAGTATACTTACCAAGGAGAAAAGAAACAAGGTCGCATAGCCTATCAAGTTAACATTCGTTATAAAAAACCCGAGGAGCTATTTACACTACCTAAAAAGAAAGAGAGAGCTAATGATAACAATCAATATGCGGCTTCATTAAAACTTAGAATTAAGGAGGTAGAACTAATAGGATATGAATATACGCAATGTATTTCTATAGCACATCCTGATAAACTCTATATCACCAATGATTTCATCGTAACGCACAATACAGTCACAGCATTAGCTTGCACGCAAACCCTTAAAACTCGTACCTTGATCGTAGTGTTAAGTGGGTATGTGGATAAATGGGTACAGGATATCGAAAAGACTATCGTCGTTAAAAAAGGCGATATCGTTGTTGTACAAGGTGGGAAGAGTATGAAAGATCTCACGTATAGTGAGAATACTGCTAAGTACATCGTTATTAGTCTTAATACCATTAAGAACTATTTTAAAGCGTATGAAGAGCATCCAGGTAGGATAGAAGATGATGGCTATGCCTATCCCCCTGAAGAACTTTGTGAACGGTTAGATATTGGTTCGATCATTATTGATGAAGTCCATCAACATCTTCATGCGGTGTATAAGTTACTAACGTACACTCATGTCCCTAAAGTCATTGCACTATCGGCTACGCTTATATCGGATGATGTACTTATCAAGCATATCCAACATCAGATGTTCCCTAGGGAAATACGGTTTGATAAAGTTAAGATGGATCAATATATACGCTGTTATGCGACCTCTTATTTCTTTAATGACATTAATAAAGAAAAGATACGTACGACGGAGTTTGGTTCTAATACGTATAGTCATAATGCATTCGAGAAGTCTGTACTCCGACGTCATCATGTTGTCGAGAACTATATGAAGCTCATTAATAATCTGCTTCATACCGGTTACATTGAGCATTATAAACACGGTGATAAAGCCGCTATCTATGTATCGTCTATCGCAATGGCAGATTATGTTACACAATGGTTTAAACGTAAATATCCTGATCTAGATGTTCGTCGATACGTGGAGCAAGATCCTTATGAAAATGTGATTGATGCAGATATACGTATCACCACGGTGTTATCAGCAGGTACAGCCATCGATATCCCAAATCTTGTCGCTGTTATCATGACGATCAACATGAAGTCCTCTGTCTTTAATTTACAAACGTTAGGACGGTTACGGAAGATACCCGATAGAGTGGTCAAGTTCTATTGGATATATTGTTCACAGCTGGATAAACATCAATTATACCACAATCACCGCAAAGAGATATTCCAGGACCGTGTTGAGAGTATCAAAGAGTTCCATTATCCCTATGGCTTGTAAGGAGGCTATGTGTATAAAACGCTGTTATTAATAGGGCTTTTATTGCTATATAGCCTACTACGGTGGGAGTACGGCTTTTTATTATTTAATGTTATATTGGCGATGGCTATGATCTTAGCGTATTTGCGCGCTAAGATTCAATATCGTCTTGATAATAAGCCTTACGACCTCACTGGTAATTTTATTTATTATTTAGGGTTATTCGTAGGGTGTTCGGTTATTGTAGTGGAGTTTATGTCATGATCGATCAACTTGCGCAGGTTATCGCTGATGCTTGTATAGAAGAGCATAACCGAGCGGTATTACAAGCTTTGCATAATGATCGTTTTGAACGATCAGCTGACCCCGAAACAGGTGCTTTATGGGAGAGTTGCTTCAAAGCAACTATCACAAAAACTGTTAACGATTATTTAAAACAAAATCAACTAAGCTTGATAAGCTTAAAGGAGACATTCAAATGATGTTATTAAACCGTAACGACGCTATTACTTACAATCAAATACTTGAGCTGTTAGATATTTTACAAATGATGAATGATGCCTACAATATCGTACCTGATGATATTGCTGAAATCATCGATGAGATTCGGGATAGATGTATTGATTTATGTGAAGATGGCGTTGAAGATATCGTCGACCCTTCGATATACCAACCGTTTTATGATTTCTACGATACATTCATGAGGACATTTAGCGAGTATTATATCACTAAGGTGGCAGAGTGCCTATCGATACAAGATACTATTAAGAGTAAGTTGCAATCGTTGAGTGATGAAACTAAAACACGGTTGCAACAAATCACTTTCTTAACGGAAGACCAGATCGCAGATCCTTTTGATTATTTAGATTATCTTTATCGTAGTGATAACGAATTAACAATGCTATGCACTCTACAGACTGTTAAACAGTTCGCACAACGAATAGCTAATGAATCCGTTAAGCCTAAGTTATCCATTATCAAACCAGGAGTACATTAATGTCTATTATGATGGATCACGCCATACGTAAACGGTGTATGCAAACTGATACACCTATGATAGAGCCTTTTATAAATAAGCCTATTAGGGAAATTGATGGCAAAAGGATCTTATCTTACGGCTTAAGTTCAGGCGGGTATGATGTCAGAGTAGGTAATGAGTTTAGAATATTCAGTAATATTAATTCTACTATCATTGACCCTCTGAATTTCGATGAAGAATGTTTACATACCCATATCGGCGATCGCTGCATTATCCCTCCTCATAGTTATGCATTAGCTGTTACTGAAGAATACTTCAGAATACCTCGGGACGTTATGGTAGTATGTGTCGGTAAGAGTACACTGTGTAGATCAGGTATTATTATTAACGTTAGTCCCATCGAGCCGGGGTTCGAAGGTACAGTAGTAATAGAGGCTGCTAATACAACACCTTTGCCTGCTATTATTTATGCTAAACAAGGTATTGCTCAATTCCTATTCTTTGAATCAGAAAGCGAATGTGAAATGTCGTATAAAGATAAGAATGGGAAATACCAAGGTCAAATAGGTATGGTATTACCCAGAGTTTAATTTTAACACAGGAGTCCTTCTATGCAACGTTTATTACAATGGCATCCAGAACGAGCAGCTATAATACTAATCATAGTGACAGCAATATGGTCATTAACGTTGGGTATGCTCATTAATAAATATAACCTAATCTCTTTAGGTGAACCAACACATACAGTTATTCTATCAACGTTAATAGGGTTAGCAATATTAAGCGTATTGCTGCAAATAGTGTTAGCTAAACCTTACCCTAAAGTATACCATACCTACCGTGGGTTATCAGTAGCATGGTGTATATTAATGATTGTCATGGCTTTTAGCATACTCTGATGATCGAATCACGATGGTACTTACCTGAGTGGGAGCGTAAGCTTCTGCAATTACAACGTATAGGGGAAGCTATTAGCGCGCGACGAGCAGAGGAACGTCGTGCGTTGTTAGAATCACTACCCGAACGATACCATCATAGTCATCTAGCTACAGTCACAACTGCGCTTCCCATTGAGGAAGCGCAGTTGTGTATTGATGCTCCTTACGAGGAGGTGAACATTTCGGTAGATTGATAACTATTGGAGTAATAGTAGGATTGGCTTATATAAGCGTATTCGTGCAGATAACGCTAATCCCGCTATTACTCCCTAGAGTATGCTCTAGGGATTCGATAAGGGTATTTAACACTTATGTGTACTTATGCGTAGTATAGGCTAAATACCCTTATTACTCCTAGACTGTTAATAGTCTAGGATTGAGAACAGAATTAATGCCAATGAGCACTTAGGAACACTAAGCGTTAATTCTGTTATTAAAAAATTTCAGTCATATATACTCTACATGGCCATTGACAATAGAGTCAATGAATTTATATAGGTATGGAGTGTGTCATGATTGCTTTAGTAGCACAGTTCATCTTTGGCGCTGCTAAAGGTGACGACGAATTGGACTTTAACTTAATGCTGGAAGACTTAGAAAGTCAACCTGAGTTAACTAAAGAAATGTTAATTGATTTATCGATATTAGACGATTAGGAGGAGGTATGGAAAAGTTGTTGTATGAGATTAAGCCTTACGGGCTTATACTGATAGGCATATTGGGATTATGGGTAGGGTATCAAGCGATTCTAGGCAGTGTGTGCTCAGTACTCTTAATCCTAACATCGGGTATCATTTTAAGATTACGGTACGAACGTCGTAGACGGTAGTAATATGGGCTGCTTCGGCAGCCCTATAACCGTAGTTGTTTTTTTTGTCTACACGGTATATAGTCTCCTAGGGCGTAATGCCCTAGGAGACTATATAGATTATAGTTTAAACTTTTCTTCTACTTGATTAAGCGTAGAGGATTTACTAGCTTNGCTTGTATCTCAGAACATATAGTGAACAACATATCAACCACGTCCATCGGTAGCTCTAAGAATTCAATAATACTTAAACCAAAGAGATCCTTGACACCACGGGTATGATAAGAACGTAATACGGTTTCTAATTGAGAGTTAGTGTTAACATCTTCACATGTATGCATAGCGACCGATGCTAAAGGACGCCGTTGAGATGATTGTTGTAGATGGTTATAGATCCCATAATGTGTTTCATAGACATCTTGTAGAATGATCCGCCCATCAATAGGATTAAGCTTAGGGAGTTTGAGCAACGTATCAATAATGAAATTGTCATCATAACGTTGCTCGATCTGACCATAAAACGCATAACTACTTAACGGCTGGTCAAACTCCCCATCTTGCTGCCAAGTAGTGCAAAAAAAAGCTGTATGACGTCAATCGGTATGATATTAGTATGCATAGGTAATTGATGATCGATCTCTTGAGGCTTTTTACATTTAGGGCAATCATACACCGGAATACCGATAATAGATATAGTATTCGTATTGATATAATCGATAACACCCTTAATAAATGCCGCACGTATCTCGTCATCAGCACTTAACACATCTAAAGTACTTTCAATAGTCTCAGCATCATTAATGACATTGGTATCATATTCAATGCTATCTACCCAATGTACATATTGACGCATCGCTGATGCTTGACCATGTCGAGTAATCAAGGTATTACGTTCTTCATCAGACGCATTTAACCCTAATGTTTTATTAACGATATCGGTGATGTCGCTAACCCAACGATAACCCGCATCAATATACTGTTTGATGGTAGGCGTTTTAAGTATTATAGCCACCTCATTATCTTGACCCTCATTAATAGTCAAGCGTTTTTGTTTAGCAGCTCGTAATTCATCTTGATATCGTAAGACAGATTCAGCATCTTTAGACTTAGATTGGCGACCAGACATAAAAGTCTTCTGCCATTCAGTTAAAGCATTGTTATTAGTCCATTGTAACTTAATTAGATTTAATACTTCTTCTAATACGTAGTTACACTTCTCAGGATCGTTGATACAAGCACGTCTATACTTGAATCCCTTAGGATACATAGTACAGACGAATCCCCATAGTAAACTCGGTATATCCAAACAAGAGACATGTTCTTTTAGATTATCAACTGTAATCTTATCCGTCTTAGCTGTTAGATCATAAACATGAGCTAATGCAAAGTCTACCAGGCGATCGGTAGTATACGAGAGTAAGTTAGAGTATACCAGACCGTATGTGTATCTACCAAACATGATCTTATCCGATACCAATACTCTATTCAATTCAATCAGCTCAGACTCAGTAGGTGGTTTAAATGTCACCCATAACCCAGAATGCCATAGCGGCGTTTGAAATAAGGTACCTAACCCTAAATGAGAAATGAAACGTATAACAGCACGTTCACCTTTTAATGTTTCATTTTGAATGGATTTGAATTTAGGCGAACCCGCCATTAAACTGATACCGTTATCTTCAAGTTTTTGTTTGAAGTCAGCATCTTCGGCTTCTAATGTTTCCACAAATGCTTCATTGTGGGTAGTCAACTCTAACCCTTCTGCAACATCCGATGCCCATTGTCTAGTCTGAGGACTATCCAATAAGTTAACATTAGGCATTTTGTTTAAAACATCCCTGGTTTCTTTATCGAAGTTAGCAGGAAATATGATAGGAGGTTGTGTATTATTACCTTCCTCGCTAACGACATAATCCTGGGTAACCTTCTGAGGTTTACGAGTAACGACCTCATCTGTTAATACCGGTTTAGATTCAGTAATAACTTGGTCTGTTACTATCGTATCGATATCCATAGCAGGTTCTTCTATGAATGGAGTATCGTCGATGACCGGTTCTTCAAAAGGCGCTACTGGCGTTGATAAGGTACGTGGAATAGGGGTATTATCGTTACTATTGATCATCGGTAACCTCAGTAGATAAAACGGGTTGGGTGACCTCGGCTAAGCTTTCAGTGATGGTTAGCATAGGATTGAAAATGATGGCTCTAAACCGATCATACAGTATTACGTAGTCATTGTAGATACTCAATGATAAAGCATGATCGTCTTCGTCATTAATAATACCTTGTTTATTTTCATGACGTTTACGAATCTTCGCTAAGTCTTCAGCGAAGATCAGCATATCCTGCTCAATGGCTTTGACCATTTTAGCAATCTCAGCTATGTTACTGACTTGAGCCGCATTAATAGCTCTAGCAGCTAGGTTGATGCTTTCCCCTACATCTAAAATACTTGTCGCGATCGTGGTATAAATCTGATCGACCTCAGCCCACGTTTGCTTGGTCTCTTTATATAGTTTCTGTGCTCGTCGAGCATCTAAGTCATGTAAGGTAGCACGTCTACTCACGGTGATTCTCCTAAGGGGGTATATTAATTAATAGAGCTGGCTTTCATAATATGATCTACGCTGACTATTTTTTTACTAACCTTCCTAGGCCTTTTTATGGATGCACTGATTGTTACCTTTTTATCCCTACATCACCCGCATGAATATCAACGAGAAGTCCATAGAAGCTTCCAGATACTTGAAGGGTTTGAGTATCCTGACTTGTATAGTCAGTTCATTGATTTATTAACACTTGAAAGCTATAAAAGCTCCGATCAATTGATTGACGAATTTGATCGTTTAATCCATATTAAACTAGATACTGTTTTACAACAGCACTTTATCTATTTAGTAGCGGAAGCAACACATATTCAAAAGAACGAGATTTTACAAGCATTGTTATATGTACAAGATTTAGAAGATTACCATCCTGTCGAGATGATCTTGGAATCTACGGCGTCGGATGAAGAACAAATGGCTCTTATCATAGAAGAGTATAGCGCAATAGATAATACAGAAGTACTCAGTATCCTACAAACTTTTAATAGTGTGACATTGATGAAGTTAAAAGAATACATCGACCAAAAAGCTAAACTCGCTCAAGCATCTAATGAATACAGAACGTTATTACCGCGATTACGTGAATTTGTTAAATTACNACACGGTAAGAAAACAGTGGGGTATCAGTTATTGGATCATGATGTTAAACCTGGGCATCCTTTTAAGACGTACCTAGATCTCTTAGAATCGTTTGATAAAACCGCGTTAAATATTGCTTCTTTAATCTTATTGGATCCTGAATCGCTTAAATCCCCTATTGCTATATTTAACCAGCATAGCCAACTTCTATTTGAAGATATTCGTGAAATACCGATGATCGAAGCAGAACTATTGCAACTCTTTAATACACTCGATGAACACGTTAGAGCGTCTCAACGCACGGTGCCAGCATGACAAAATTAGATTACTTTAAGATGGCTATTGCTTTGAATTTATATAAATATAAAGCTTGGTTAATTTCATGCTTTGCCATTACACGCGATGCCAGAACCCGAGAAGAACCCGGTTGGTTAGTTAAACAACCATGGGGGTATTCTTATATCAAAGAAGACGGATCATTGGAACCCATCACTGATAGCGTACCTAATCAACCATTATTATCGTTTAAAGATCGTATTACCATTGATCCTACATGGGTCATCAATGTAAAAGAACCTACTGAGACAACTGTTGGTAATGTGTTATTTAATGCCATTTGTATTATCACTGCCTTTCAAGCTAAATTCCCTTTTCAGACCGGTAAGGTATCTGTAAAAAAGATAGAAGATAGCTTAGCACCACTCTTAACAGATACACCATTAGACGATAACGGCGATATAGACGAAACAGCTACTCGTGATCCTTCGAAGATATATGTAGATGAGTATATTAAATTTATCGATACCTTGCAATTTATGTCGAATTTATCGACATTAACAGCTTGGTCTGCTACACCTAAGAGTTTGGTGCAACCGGATGGTTTAGTAGAATTTAAACAGCAACTCCTTCAAAAATATGAAGGTAAGTTAACAGACCCGGTTGAATTATCTAAGTTTGAACAGGAATTACTGGAATACGATCGTCAATTCTTGGAAGATGATCCGGCTTATGGTACGTTCTTACAAGGTAAGATTCTTCATACTGCACGTAAGAAGATGTTTTTAACGATAGGGTCTGATAGAGATTTTAAAGACAGTTTGTCTGTTACCCCCGTTATTAATTCACTACAAGATGGCTGGCCTACTACTGAAACTGAGTTTACAGCCATGCTTAACGGGTCACGGATCGGTTCTTTCTCACGTGGTGCTGAAACTGTTAAAGGGGGAGTATCTGCTAAGATTTTATTAAGAGCAGGGAATAACTACACGATCGAAGATACTGATTGCCAATCTCCTCTCGGTATTCGTCGGGTATTCAATTCTAAGACTGTTTCTAAACTCGTAGGGCGATATCAGATTACCTCGAAAGGCCCTGTATTAATAGAGAATGAGGAACAAGCTCAATCCCTGCTTAATAATAAAATAATACTTAGATCGCCAATGTATTGTAGACTAGATGGCGCACGTCTCTGTCGTGTCTGTGCAGGCGAAAAGCTTTTTAAATTTCCAACAGGTATCACCATCCCTTTAACCGAGATATCCTCAATCATCTTAGCCACATCGCTAAAAGCGATGCATGTTAGCTCCCTAACAACGGCTAAATTATCCCTAGAGGAACACTTCTCATAACCACTTCTTCACTATGAGCGACTATCAAAAACCTTATCAGGGGAATCAACATGGCGGCTATCAAAACAATCCTCCTCATTCTCAGCAATATAGTTCTAATTCTCAGTACGGTAATCGCAATAACGGCGGCTATCAAAACCGTTATCCTAATCGTTCAAACGAGCCAATCGATGAAAGCAAGGTTAAGCTCTATAAGAGTTATGTAGGAACCGGTAACCGCGATACCCCTGAAGTTGTTTTAAAACAAATGCATCAGCTAGCTGCTGAACTTTCACAGTTCGGATATGTGTTACGTTCAGGGGGACTGGATGGACCTGATTTAGCATTTGAAGCAGGTTCTAAGGAAACCGAGTTACACTTACCTTGGCGAGATTTTAATCAACGTAAGGCGTTCTCGTACTTTAATGGCCCTGAGAATAAAGTATTAGCTAAGATGTTCCAACCCACATTTGATGGACTTAAACCCGCTATCCAAGCATTCTTATGTAAAAATGTTAGATGCATCATGGGTAAAGATCTTAAGAGTCCTGCGCGGTTCATTGTAATATGGTCGACCGATGGTGCTGAGCATAGTAGAGATATTGTTCAAGCTACTGGTGCTATGGCGCATCTTATTAAAATCGCATCGGCTATGAAAATACCGGTATTCAATTTAGGTAAACAAGGCGCTGAACAGCGTCTTAAGCAGTATTTAGATTTATCCCAAGAACAACCTATAGGAAATCCTCATGAGCGAGACCACCGAGAACCTCAATACAACACCAACGGAAGCAACTACTCAAACAACAACTACGCCCCAAGTCAAGGAGACGACGAAGCCTTCCCTGATGGGTTTTGAGGCACAGATCGCTACCATACGTTCTAAAGGCACCACGCATCAAAAGAACTTGGTCAGTGCCTTAGATAGTTACGTGGAGAAAATGCATCCTTCACAAACCCCTACCGATGACGAAGGTGCTAGACATCAATACAATCTCTGGCGTGCTTTGATTTTCGTCATTGATCAATCACCGCAAGACGAGTTCAAGAAGCTGTGGTATATCGTATTAGCATACTTCGAGGAGTACAAGCAAACGGTATTTCACGATCGATATGTGTTTCGTTTCTCTGAGTTCTGGCAATGGTCGGATGATCAACTAACCGCTTTACAACGGTTAATCAATATCATTAAGTTGACATGCAATGTCGATACACGCGCTAAAGGACTCAAACAAGTTGATTTAAACCGTTCACTCGATACGGGTATTACCGATATCGGTCGTCAGAAGTTAGTGAGCTTCTATAAAAACTAATCACCCTCTACCTCGATACGCTTTGTAGCGTATCGAGGTATATGGGCGCAGGAGGTTATATGCCGAATAAAAATATCCAATCGTACGCGGAACGATCAGGTAAGTCTGTAGAGGAAGTAGAGAAGATTTGGGATGAAACGGTTAAACAAGCTCAGCATAAATTCCCTGAAAAGGAGTGGGAGTCTAATGACTTCTTTGCCTATATTAACGCAACGGTTTTGATAAAATTAGACCTAAGAACCCCTAAGACGAGGAAATCTAAATGAGTTGGTTTACACGACGTAGCAAAATCATAGAGAAACCTACTGCTATAAAGGCCGAATTTCATCCTCTGACACAGTGGTTATCTAAACCTATCATTGTAGTACATGATCACATAGCGGATCCTTATATTGGGATAGCTACTCACATAGATTATGATGAAGAAG
>FSSH01006927.1_pt1 | contig 11078 bp, 5 predicted proteins | sample 1166101 | NCBI WGS metagenome assembly FSSH01 (sample SAMEA32972668, study PRJEB13176) | freshwater metagenome | biome: Drinking water system; feature: Biomass in drinking water that filtered by 0.45 um membrane; material: drinking water | place: USA | collected 2012-12-20 | depth 0 m | reverse complement strand
AGCACGTGATACACCACATTCGCCGCCGTGGCACGTAACGGTCTTCCCATACGCAAACCTCAATTCACCTCGTCACGGCAAACAATGGTTCCTGACACCTTTCTTCTCCCCACCGAAATGCGCGAGCACCGGCTCTTCACGAAGCAGACGAAGATGCAGGTGTATTTTGCTCATCCGCATACTCCGTGGGAACGTGGGACCAACGAAAACACCAATGGGCTGCTCCGCCAGTTTTTTCCCAACGGAACACGGTTCACGCAGGTGTCGCGCGCGGAGATCAAGCGGGTACAGGCCATGCTCAATGACCAACCGAGAAAAATTCTCAACTGGCACAGCCCAGCGCATGCTTTTCACCAACTGTTGCACTAGGATCTTGAATATACACTGACACCTTTCTTCTCCCTCTCAAGAATCACTGCTTTGATCGTTTTTCAATCGGTAATCCATCTGGCCCCGTGGATTCCGGGCATATCCCAAAGAGATCCATTGGTTGACGCAGGAGAACGTAAAATTCCCGGCTCGCCCCTGGCTCTCTGTTCAGTTCTGCCACAGTTTGTGCACGCACAAATCCATAGGCATGGTTCTCCGCCATCACTTTCTTCTTATACGGTTCATGTCGCAGCGAATGGACTACCATGTTTATCTTGAATTGCTCAGGAAATTCACCCCGCAGAATAGGTTTCCATCCATCCGCATACTTAAAAAACACATAGGGAGGATTAGGCCGATCCCATTTATCGTAGGTATGGCATTTGGCTGGTCGTGTCGCTGCATATGGAACGCCATTGAGAAAGTCGAGCGCCAGTAAATAGTAACCATCCGCCTCTGACAATGGACGACGATCACTCTTCCAGATCACTGTCCGATTGGCATCAGGAATAGCGAACGTTGTGGTATGTTCGGCCAGAGGGGCATGTTGACCAATCTCATGCGGCAGACTGGAGTCGTAGGTATCTGATCGTTCCACAACGATCTTCCGGCCATCATGCAACAGCACTTCTTCTTTCCACGTAAATGTGCTTGTTGCGCACGCGTTCATGCTCACGCCTAAAGTTAGGAGCAGGCTTATCATTCTGCATAGCTGCAACAATGAACGATGATTATTCATGCAGTACTCCTTCAAGAACATTTTTACTTTTCACATTCCTCCATTCGTCTTCCCCTGCCGTACCTCTCGCAATCCCGCCAACACCTGCTGAATCTGCTGCTGCATGCGCACAAGCACATCCACGCCCATCGCCACGCGGGTGACGCAATGGCCTTCCAAGCCTTTTGGTGTCGGTTGACAACCTTCGCCGTCATTACGAAAGGGCAACCTCTATGCCAATCATGTTTGCGCAGATACCATCAGAACCTTCTGCAATGCCGTGCGGATGCAATACAGTAGCTGTATCAAGCTTGATACGACGTTGACGAAAACGATACAGAGGCTTGGAAAGTGAAGATATCGGTCTGAGGAGCGCATGTGGGAGTTCCGTAGGGTTCCAACACGGCGACGTGCTGTACGGTATCACGGCTAATAGTCCGGCAATAGGTCCAACCAGATCTGTTGCCTCATTTACTCTCCTGTTTTTGCCAAGTATGAGAATGTCTTCACTTGTTCCTCCAGGTGACCGCCTCGACCCCTTCCATGCGCGCGTAACGGCGGGACACGCCTGTTGGGCCTGTGCGTCTCTCACCGGAGCTGTGCTACACTAGCCTTCATGTCGAAGTCGGCTCTCCACAATCCATCGCCGCTCAAAGTGCTGCCGGCGTACCTTGGGTCGGTTTCTGTCGAGGAAGCGTTACGCACCGAGCGAGGCCGTCGGATGCTGTGGCTGGAAATCCTCCTCAACGACCAGCTCGACCTAGCGCCTTGGCAGACAGATCCATCGGTTCAACAGGCCTATCAAACTGCCTGTCGATGGCACACGCATTATCGACGCCTGCTTGCCTACCTGTTTCACCGAGCCCCTTTGCCGGCCGATGCAGGCCCGATCGACTTTCGAGACTATCGCACGTTTGCCGAGGCGGTCTACTTTGTCTACGCTCACCGCTGAACAGCTAGTGGCCCTGCTGGCCCGTTACGTCGAGGAAACCGGCGCCGCCATCGACCTGCTTCTCGTCGGAGCCTTGGCGCTTCATGCCTATGGGGTATCCGATCGCGCCACTCACGATATCGATGGGGAACTCCAAGGCCCGATAGGCCCCTTGCTGGAGTTCTTGACGGCGCAGAATATTCCGGCCGATCTGACGCAGAATTTTTCCGGCTGGTCGGTTGTCGCCATGCCCCCCGGGTACCGGGACCGCGCAACAGACTTGGTCCGGCAGGAGCGACTCCGGATTCGGCTCTTGGTTCCTGTAGACTTTGTGATCGCCAAGCTTCGCCGCGGCACTGAACTTGATCATGATGACGCCTCCTTGGTCGCCGCGCGCTTTCATCTCACCCGCAGCGACGTACGCGCCGCCGCCGATGCCGCGCTCGCGGCTTCGCCGCAGGACACGTCGCTCTTTCTCTTTCAGAAAACGGTTGATCTGTTCTGCGAGAATCTCCCTTCGTGAGACTTCAGTACAGGGCTCACATAATAAAGGGGGGCCCCCCTTTCACGCTCACGTCCCCTCACGCCTTGTGTAATTTGCCTGCCCTTATCTTATTCACTTGCCCCTCATTCTTCGCCACCCACTACTTACCGCTTGCTACTTACGCCTCACGTCCCCTTGCGATTCACGACTTACCAGTTCCTACTGCCAACTCGCCGCCAGCACCGCCTGCACCTGTTGTGGCTGTTGATCGATCGCCTGATCCCAGGTCAGACCGGTCTGCTGGCTGAACGAGGCCATGGCCTGAATCAGCTGATCCACCTGGGTGCTGAGTAAGGTCTGGCCGTTGCCGGCCTGGATCGTCTCGGTCCGATTCGATGAACTGGTGTACCAGTTCTGGACCGTCACATAATCTGTCGACCCATGAATGGACAGGCGGAGATCATTCGCTTGCCGGCTGATGACGAGATCGAGGGGATTGATCCCGGCATCATAGGCGACCCGGTCTGCCGACCCGCCGCTGTCCTGCACCAGATCCTGCCCTTCGCCACGGCCGAAGAGATAGGTATCGCTGCCGCTGCCGCCGTTGACCGTGTCGTTGCCAAGACCGCCACGCAACGTATCGGCGCCGCCTCCGCCATCCAGCGCATCGCTCCCGGCCCCGCCTTGCAGCACATCGTTCCCGTTGCCGCCGACTAACAGATTCTCTTCGCCATTGCCCAGCATCGTATTGTTCAACGCATTCCCGATCCCCGCGCTTGGTCGGATACCAGTCAGCGTCAAGTTCTCCACATTGGCACCCAACATATAGACTGGCAACGAACTCTGCACCGTATCCGTTCCTTCATTGGAGGCTTCCGTCACCACATCGAAGAAATTCTCCACCACATAGGTATCATTCCCGGTCCCGCCAGCCATCGTATCGGCGCCGTTCCCGCCATCAAGCTGATCGTGCCCCTCCCCCCCCTGAAGAAGATCGTTTCCAGCCAAGCCGCTCAAAATATCATCGCCACGTGCCCCGATGAGCAGGTCATCCCCCTCGCTGCCGGCAAGAATCTTCGGCAGCGGCCCGGAGATGACCAGCGTAAAACCGTCGCTCACGCTGAGACTGCCTCTGTCGGACGCCGTGACTGTGAGTTGAAGTGTCCCCGCCGAACCAGGAACGGGCGTGCCGCTGAAGATGCGGGTCAACGGATCGAAACTCAGCCAGACAGGCAAGACGGTCCCATCGGCGAGAGTGGCACGGTACGTAAGGACATCGCCATGAATGACATCGGCGTCGGCAAAGGTGTTGGCCGGAACTTCGATGCTGAACAGAGCATCTTCCGAGACAGTCTGGTCTGCCAGCGGATTCACCAGAGTCGGCGCCTGGTTCGGGGGATAGAGATCAGCCAGATTTATGGTGCTGCCATCCGCGAAGGCCAGCGTCCCGACGACCAGCGAACCATTCGCCCCGGCGGGATCGAAGTTCGTCAGCACCAGCCGTTCTGTGCCACTACTCCCGACGTGGATGGTGAGAGTCCGTACCCCCTCGTCGTGCGTGAAGGTCAGATCGCTCTGGGTGATCCCCACGCCGAATTGAATCTGGTTCCTCTCGCCGACTGCCGCGACATCCTCAATCGTGTCGATCCCGTCGCCGAGTTTGAACAGATAGGTATCGTGGCCCGTGCCGCCACGCAAAAGGTCATTACCCGGACCGCCTTCGATTCGATCATTGCCGGACAGACCTTGTAAGGTATCGTGACCGCCGAGTCCCACCAGCACGTTGTCCAGGTTTGTTCCGTGGAGAACGTCGTTCTGCTCGGTGCCCATGATCGGCACCAGGCTTGCTATCGTCGCAGCATCCCACACCGTGCCATCGGCAAACTGGATCTGCTCCAGTTGATAGGCGCTCACCGTCCGTCCAATCGCAGCGAACGGGGGCAAGACAAAGACGGAAGCGAAATGCGATTCGATGGTAAGCTGATCGGGTGTCCCCGTGATGCCAAGGACCAAATCATCTCCAACCCGGCGGACCGTCACGTCGTCAGGCAAGACACCCGGTTTCACTTGAAGAACGTCGGCCGGTTGCTCACCGGTGAAATCGAAATCGACGATCATGGCTTGTCCATCACCACGCCCGAAAGCGTAGACATTGGACTCGTAGGAGCCTAATTGTGTCGCGCCGAATGTTCCCGCTCCCCAGACCGTTCCATCGGCAAACAGCACCTGCTCGACTTGTGAAGGAGCGACATAGTAGGGCAGTGACGAAACGTTGATGTTGCTCGTCTCTGGGAGATAAAGATTAGGAGAGATTCGGTAGTCGCCTTGGTTGAAGACGACGGTGAAGTACGACTCGAGTGTCACTTGATCGGTCGTGCCATTAACGGTCAGAACAAGGTCATTTCCGTTCCTCTGCCAACCAACATCGGCCGGAGCAATGTCGGCTGCCATTAAGATCGTATCCTGAAGCCCTCCGGAGAAATACGGCGCACTGCTTGGATCATTCTCCACAATTGTATCGTGCCCATCACCTCGTCCGAAAAGATAGGTTTGAGCATCGATCAGCGTATCGTTCCCAGCACGGCCATCCAATGTTCCTTGGCCGAGCCCACGCATCACATTGTCCAGTGCGTTCCCGATTCCTACCAGACCGGAAAGTCCGGCGAAGGTCAGATTTTCGACATGATCAGGAAGAGTGTAACTGACAAACGTTTCAACGGTATCGATCCCGCCGTCTTGGTCCTCAATGATCGTATCCCCCGCACTATCGAGAACAAACGTATCGTTTCCTCCACCACCGACCAATATAGAGTCGCTTGTAAGGAAATACTCATTCCCACTGTTCAAGTAGTCGTCGCCATCCCCTCCGTAGAGCTGGTCCACCGGCTGCGTGAACGCAAAAAACTCCCCGCCGCCTGTTAGCTGCGAGCCCGCATAGAGGCTGTCATTACCCGCGTCGCCATATAGGACATCCACGCCGAGATCTCCATGCAGGGTGTCATTCCCATCTTCTCCATGCAGCACATCGTCTCCGTCTCCCCCGAAAAGGAGATCGTTCCCCGATCCCCCGAGCAGAGTATCGTTGCCTGCTCCTCCTTGGAGATCATCATTACCTTCCTCCCCATTGAGATAATCGTCGCCACCGATCACCACGGGGCTATTGGGTGGACGCGTATTTGGATTGTGCTCGCCGAATAACCAATCATCCCCTGCCCCGGCGTAAATGGTATCGTTGCCCACGCCGCCTTCGAGATAATCGATACCCGATCCGCCCAATAAGGTATCGTTGCCAGTGCCCCCGAACAATGCGTCATCCCCGACGGCGGCGACCAGCACATCATCGCCGTCCTCACCGTAAAGGGAATCATCATCTCCCTGGCCATACAACGTATCGTTCTCCGTGCCACCAAACAGTGCATCATTCCCAGTGCCCCCGAACACAATATCGTTCCCAGCACCGGCATTGATCACATCACTATCACTCCCACCATAAATCCTCTCTCCTTGCGCGGTGCCCTGGGCTTGAGGGTGGCCGAAGCCTACTGACACTCCTAACCCGTTTTGAGCCAGCTGGCTATAGGTGTGGATAGTCCCATCGGAGAACTGAAAAGAGTCGATCGGGTGCAGCCCAGTCAGATTATTCGTCCCAAAGTTCTCGATCTGAATCGCTTCTTCTCCACTCCCGGTACGAATCACAAGGGAGTCGTTGGGACCTATAGCCACCGCGACGGTGTTTGGATCGATCCCGGCACCGAACACCAGCCGATTCCCTTCGCCTGCCGCTTCGACGATGAGATCGAATCCATCGCCGAGATTGAACAGATACGTATCTTGTCCGCCACCGCCAACCAGGACATCATTTCCGGCACCACCTATCAGAATATCGTTTCCCCCGATTCCGCCGATCTGCCCATCTGCATCGCCAACGAGAATGTCGTCGCCCGCTCCGCCGTCCAGCGCATCATCCCCGTCATCGCCCCGCAGACTATCGTTGCCGTCGCCGCCGAACAGTTCATCGTTGCCGTCCTCCCCAAGAGCCAGATCATTGCCCGCATCACCAATGAGCAGATCATTCCCCCGCCCACCTTGAAGCTCATCAGCTCCGTCTCCGCCAAAGAGGGTGTCCTGACCATCGCCACCGATCAAGCGATCATCATCAGCCCCGCCATCGAGTTCATCTACGCCGTCTCCTCCTAGTAACAGATCGTTCCCGTCATCGCCAAACAGCACATCATCACCGGCTTCTCCATCGAACTGATCGGCTCCTGCTCCAGCGACGATCTCGTCGTCGCCCTCCCCACCGGAGCCAAGATCATCGCCTTCCCCGCCAATTAATGTATCGTTCCCGCCCTTACCGAGAAGCTGATCAGCTCCATCTCCTCCTTCAAGCCAGTCATCCCCTTCCAGGGACGGATTCACACCATCGTCATCGCCGAACAATAAATCATCACCCACTCCACCGAGCAACACATCATCCCCGGCATTCCCTTGGAGCTCATCATCGCCTTCTCCACCACTGAGAAAATCATCCCCGGCCTCCATCGACGTCAGCACCGCTTCCCCCGGTTGCGTGTCCCCAATCAACAGGTCGTTCCCCGCTCCTCCATCGAGGATGTCATCGCCCCCATCCCCATGGAGCTCATCGTTCCCTTCGCCACCTTCAAGAATGTCGTTGCCGGGATGGAGAGCACCTGTCAACGATACAAAGGTTTGACTCCCATCAGGATTATCGATGTACGTCCCACGGGTGAGCGCGTCACCCCAGATCTTGTCATCTCCCGCCCCACCGATGAGCCGATCATCATTCCCACCACCACCGATGCGATCATTTCCCTCGCCCCCATCCACATAGTCTTTCCCGTCCAACGTAGGAGGTGGTAATAAGGGGCCTGGCGTAGCGACGGGATCAGGGTGATAGTCGTAAGGATCCGCCAGAAGCTGATCATCGCCATCTCCACCGTAGAGGAGATCATGGCCATACCCACCGGAAATCCAATCATCACCCCCGTTACCATAGAGGGTGTCATCTCCAAACCCCTGCCAATAATTTATCGCATCAGGCCCTTGGCCCCCGATGAGCGTTTGATGAAGAAAACTGCCAGCCCCTATTGGAAGCAAGCCTTCTATCAAGGCATAGTCTGCCAATGTCAGATACGAATAATCTTCAACATATTGCTCATAGCCATCATTTCCAGTCCCCACAAACGCCGTCACGCTGACCACGCTTTCCACCTGCGTCTCATGCGTAGCCTCGCCCATTTCATCCACCAATGTGGCCGACAAGGTCACCGTGGCATCGGCAGACACCTCGTCGCTCGCAATCAGAGTAAATCGCACCTGATCCGCGCCCTCCGGCACAATCAATTCAACCGTCCCATCGGGAACGACCGTCTGGGCACCCTCATCCGTCGCGACGCTGAGCTGGTTCGCCTGAGGACCCTGCAGATGCAGCGACACCCGCTGCCCGCCCACTCCCGCCGCAAAGGGGAGCGACAGCCGAAACATTTCTCCTAACCGCTCTTCCACCGTCGCGCTCGACGCCCCACCCGGCACATAGCCCGGCGTGTGAAAAGGATTGGCCCCCACCCCAGACTGAATCACCACCGTCTGGCCAGCACGCTGAACGATTTCGCGGGCCTCTTCGATGGCAGTTCGGATTGATGACGAAAGACCTGGGTCATTGAGTTCAGCCGCATAGGTTTGAGCAATTAAGTTAAGATCGTTGAAATCTAGTGGACGCCCAAGATCGAACACCCCAGCCACATCGTGCAGAAAATCCGTGACCGCATTGCCGATACCGTGAGCGGTGTCAGTGATCCATGGAACGAGCGTGTCGGTGACAAAACTCTCTACTGCCCCGGCAGCGCCAAGAACAGCCTCTCCGACAGCGATTAATGAGGAACTCACAGCCTCTTGGATTTGCACTACGTTCCGTCCAGCCGCATCTGCGGCACGAGCAATGATGTCCAAGGCTTGATTGATCCCATCCCCTGGTAAAGCCAATGTGTTCGCAAACACATCGCGATCGAACTGCAATCCTGCCAATTGCGTTGCAGCTTCGGCCTGCTTGGCAAGTAGGCCAACGGGCAAAGCGATGCCTAATGAAGAGATATAGAGCGTCAAGCGGAACATCGCTTCCGCATCGCCTTCTACCGTACCGTCGGAATTGCCGAGTTGCGCATAATGGTTGGCAAACGATTGCGCCATGGCCACATCCAACTGAAGCGGGATATAGGCAACTACAGCTGCTGTCCAATACTCCGGTCGGTCGATGGTATGAGTAAAAAACCCATCACGAAAATTAGCAAAGTCAAGTTGATGGCCGATCAGCTGCGTTCCGACCCCACCGACATGCTGCCCTCCGAGCAAATGGACCAGGTCGCCTTGTAGCAGTGGCGGATACCCAATGACCACATGGTGTTCACCCGCCACAATAGATGTACGGTCCGTAGTCGGGGTCATGCCTCCCAGCACATGTGTGATCCCCGGCGCATTGAAGGTGGTGAAGTGGAGTCGCGATGAATCTAATACAAACTCTTCATCAAACTGCTTGGCAAATTCGAGCACGGAAGTTAGTGTCTGATTGTTGTCCACATTTTCATCCCGCATGTTCGTGTCATTGATCGCCCACTGCACCAGGGCTCCACCGGAACTATGACCAACCAGCTCCACTCGATTACCGTCTACTAACTGCCGAGCAAGCCATGGATTAACAAATCCATCCAACTCAGCGAATTGCGTCTTCCCAATGTCTGTCACATCGGCATACACATCCTTCATATTAGTGAGCGTGACCTCGGTCCCGCGGAAAACCAACATCCGTCGGCCATCGTCGCTCCCAGCCGGTTTTAGCGCATAGATATACCCACCGGAAGTACCAGCAGCTTGTCCGCTTCCTCCAAGACCAAATGTTGTATCAAGCATCCATCCAGTGGGTACGAATGTCGGTCCGCTGTAGACTAGCGCTGCTGCGTCACGAGCATCTGATAACGTGACAAAAGGACTCATGGTGTGGCTCCCTTGCTTTGAATTAGCACTAGCTGAGAGTCTATTTTCATACTTATCCACTGGCCATTGGGGGACACCAGAGGAGCGCGGAGTTCCCTTGGGGAAATAACTTGAGTTATTTTTTCAGCCAACTTCGAGTGAGCTGTGTACTTCCAAAGACTAATGGTGGGACGATGTCCACGCTCGATCATCACCATGTCGCCTTGGGCATTCACACTCAAATCATGCAAACTGAACGGATCCTTGGGGCTCGCTTGAACGCTGACCACTTCTTCCCAGTCACGATTCTTTCCATCGAGTAGATATCGACAGACGCGTCCCCCGACGGAATACTGCTTGTCACCATGATCGCCAGTTTTAAAACAAACGCTATAGAGATATTGCCCTATTGGATCTAGCCTAAAAGTCACATCGACCAGCTGGTAAGGCCTTTGCCTCACAGGAATCATTTGAACGACCTGATTCTCCAAATCCCGTAACAGAAATCCCTGCTTTAGCTCCGACCCATCGGCCAGCTTTGGTGGGGCGACAGGATTTCGAACCCGTTCCCTCTTACCATCGGGGGTCCTCACCAAAATGGATTCCCTCCAGAGGTATTCACTAATGACGAACTGCGGAGTGACCCACTGTCCAATAGTATCTCTGGGCCAGCACAAAACACTGAAACCTGGCTTCACAAATCTGACGTCGCAATCCACCTGTTCTTCCCACACTCCCTTGTCGACTGTCAGTTTGTTTCCGACCACATACTGGCCTTTAAGACTAACTGCAGAGGACTTTGCCCAGCGAAGATCCGCGATCAACTCAGGCTGCTGGCCAATTTTCACGCCATAGAGGCGACTCGTCTTTCGGTGAGAAGCCATCACGCTCAAGAGGATGGTATCGCCCTGACATGTCACATCACGGATTTTCCGCTGAAGACTTGGCTCAAGTGGTGAGAGATCAATTCTCTTCAGATCTTTGGGCTGGCTAGGATCGAGATAATAGATCCCTTCTACCTCGAACTCCTGCCCGGGAGCTGGCTGTTGCCCTTTGACAACGATGAAATGGGAGTCGTCATACCAGCAGCCGCCGCCTTTGATACCGGCGTTGATGATTTCGTAGTCGACCTTAGCTTCGACTGGAAGAACTGAGCAGAGGACGCCTCCCGCAAGGACACTGAAGCTGCACACCACACTCCACCACAAAATCATCGGATGGCCTTGCCCCTGCCCGTTCCTCATTCTTGCCCCCTTGGATAGATAAAGGTGTCAGGAACCATTGTTCGCCGTTTCTTTCTTCGGGCGGCCTCGTCCTCGCACAGTCGTGCCCAAGTTCCACTGTGTCACCATCTGCTCCACCCATTGTGCACTGCCATAGGGTTGTCCCTTGAGCAGACTTTTCCGCACCATGCTCAACTGCTCAGTCGGCTTGCGCTCGTTCACCCAGTTACACCAATCCCTAGGCCGTGCCATTGGCCACTCATGGAGGGGAACCGCCTCGGTTGTCCTCGCGCTGCTCCAGCGCCACTGTTCAACCCATTCGACTAGACCAGCCCGAACCGGGTTGCGTTCCACATAGCGACAGAG
>FSSH01001635.1_pt1 | contig 11080 bp, 6 predicted proteins | sample 1166101 | NCBI WGS metagenome assembly FSSH01 (sample SAMEA32972668, study PRJEB13176) | freshwater metagenome | biome: Drinking water system; feature: Biomass in drinking water that filtered by 0.45 um membrane; material: drinking water | place: USA | collected 2012-12-20 | depth 0 m | reverse complement strand
TCAGACTTTGCCCGCGCGGAACGCGAGCGCGATCTCGCGCGTCAGCAACTCGCACTCCTAACGGGAATTGGGGCGCCCGACATCGCACTCGTTGCGCCATGGTTCGCCGCGCCGCCGCCTCTCATTGGCGATGCGTCGCCCGGTCCTTCCACCTCGCCGGATCTCGCCATCTTCAAAGCGGCCGAAGATCGGGCCGAAGCCGCCGTCGCGCTCGAGCGCGCCGCCGCCAAGCAGGACCCGACCATTTCGCTCGGCGCGCGCAATCTTCGCGAGACGCGCGATACGGCGGCGATCCTCTCGGTGTCGATGCCGCTCGCCATCTTCAACCGCAACAAGGGGGCTATCGCGCGCGCCGAGGCCGAACGGCGGCAGGCGGCCTTCGAGCGCGAAGCCGGCGCGCTCGCGCTCTCGCGCGAGATCGTCCGTGCCCGCAGCGTTCTCGACGTCGCGAGCGCCGAGGCTGCAACGCTTCGCCGTGACGTCATTCCGCGCGCGGAGACAGCGCTCGCGGGTGCGCGCACCGGTTACGCGCGCGGCGCCTTCACCTATCTCGAAGTCTTCAGCGCGCAAACGGCGCTCTTCGATTTCCGCAGCCGGGAAGTCGAGGCGCTTCGCCGCGCCCATCTCGCCAGAGCCGAATTTGATCGCCTGACCGCGCGCCTCGCCGCGCCCGCCGACGTAAAGGACTAGTCTCATGAATAATCGCGCCATCGTCGCTTCAATCGCCGCTCTCGCGGCCGCATCGCTGCTCGCCGCTTGCGGCAAGAGCAGCGACGGAGAGGCGCAAGCCGCTTCCGAGCCCGCCGCCAAGGTCGAAGACCATGCCGAAGGCGGGGAGGATCATGACGCGGACATGCCCCGAGTTGAAATCGCCGCCGCCGCGCTCGACGCCGCCGGCGTCACGTTCGCCAAGGCCGGCCCGGGGATCATCCGCGAGACGTTGACGCTGACAGGACGCATCATGCTGCAGCCTTCAGCGCGCGCCGAAGTCCGCGCGCCCTATCCGGGCGTCGTCCGCAGCGTCGATAGAAACATCGGCGATCGGGTGGAGCGCGGGGATATGCTGGCGCGCATCGAAAGCGCCGAGAGTTTGCAAACCTATTCGCTGAAAGCGCCGATCGCCGGCACCATCCTCGAGCGAACGACCAACATTGGCGCCGTCACCGACGGCGCGTCCTTGTTCCTGATCGGCGACCTCTCCCAGCTGCAAGCCGAGCTCAATGTTGTCACCCACGACACGGACCGCGTCGCGGCCGGCCAGACCGTCTCGATACTCGGGCTCGACGGTGAAGCGAAATATGAAGGCGTCGTCGCCTCCGTGCTGCCGGTCACCGACGCGCACAGCCAGACCCTCATCGCGCGCGTGCCGATCGAAGTCAGCGCCGCGCAAGGTCTCCGCCCCGGCATGGCGATCCGCGCCGAAGTCGTCGTCGGCGAAACGACTGCGATGATCGTCGCGCCGTCAGACGCTGTTCAAACCCTCGAAGGCCAGCAAGTCATCTTCGTGCAGGAAGGCGCGGCGCTCGAGGCGCGCGCCGTCACGCTCGGGCGCAGCGGCGCGGGAACGGTCGAAGTGACGGAGGGCCTCAAGGACGGCGAGATGCTCGTCGCGGAAAACGCGTTCCTCGTCAAAGCGGAACTCGGCAAGGGCTCGGCCGAGCACGGCCATTGAGCGGATAGGAAATTCAGTTATGGTTCAAGGCATCTCCGAGACCGCCGTCCGCTCGCGCTGGGCGGTTCTCTTCATCACGCTCATCGTCGCCGCTGTCGGCGTCTGGAATATTATCCGCCTGCCGATCGATGCGGTGCCGGACATCACCAACAAACAGGTGCAGATCAACACCGTCGCGCCGCAGTTCGGGCCGCTCGACATCGAACGGCTCGTAACCTACCCCGTTGAAACGGCGCTTTCCGGCATCGTCGGCCTGGAGACGACGCGGTCGATCTCCCGCAACGGCTTCAGCCAGGTCACCGCCGTCTTCAAGCCGAACGTCGATGTCTATTTCGCGCGCCAGCAGGTCGCCGAACGGCTCGCGCAAGCGCGCGAAACCCTGCCCGCCGGCGCCGAGCCGCAGATGGGCCCGATCTCCACCGGCCTTGGCGAGGTCTTGATGTGGGCGATCCGGTATGGCGACACATTGACCATCGCCGCCGACGGCGCGCCCGGCTGGCAGCGCGACGGATCGTTTCTGACGATCGAAGGCGATCGTCTTACCGATGAGGTGTCGCGCGCTGCATACCTCCGCACCGTGCAGGACTGGATTGTGCGCCCGCAAATGCGCTCGGTCGGCGGCGTCGCCGGCATCGATTCGATCGGCGGCTATGAGAAACAGCTCGTGGTCGAACCTGACCCCGCGCGCCTCGCCGCCTATGGCATTTCGTTTTCCGAACTCGCCGACGCGCTCGAGCGCGCCAATCTTTCCGTCGGCGCGAATTTCGTCGAGCGCGCGGGCGAGGCGTTCCTTGTCCGCGCCGATGCGCGCATTCGCACCATTGAAGAGATCAGCGACGCCGTCATCGCAACGCGCGAAGGCGTGCCCGTTACCGTCCGCAATGTCGCGCATGTGCGGATCGGCGGCGAAATTCGCACCGGCGCCGCCAGCATGAATGGCGAGGAAGTCGTCATCGGCACGGTGTTGATGCTCACCGGCGGCAACAGCCGCACCGTCGCCGCCGCCGCCGCGGAGCAGCTGGGCGAAGTCGCCAAAACCTTGCCGGCCGGCGTTGAGGCGACGATCGTCTATGACCGCTCGAAGCTCGTCAATTCGACGATCGCGACCGTTGAGAGGAACCTCACTGAAGGCGCGATCCTTGTCGCCGTCGCGCTCTTTCTCATTCTCGGCAATCTGCGCGCCGCGCTCATCGCGACGCTCATCATCCCGTTCTCGATGCTGATGACGGCGGTAGGCATGAATTATTTCGGCGTCTCCGGAAACCTGATGTCGCTCGGCGCTCTCGATTTCGGACTCATTGTCGATGGTTCCGTCATCATCATCGAGAACTGCATCAGACGGCTCGCCGAACGCCAGCACCATGAGGGCCGCATCTTGACCCTTGCGGAGCGGCTTGAGGAAACGAGCGCGGCGACCCGCGAAATGATCCGCCCGACGATCTTCGGCCAGGCGATCATCTTCCTCGTCTTTGCGCCGCTCCTCACCTTCAGCGGCGTTGAGGGCAAGATGTTCTCGCCTATGGCGATCACGCTGATGCTGGCGCTCGCCGCCGCCTTCATCCTGTCGCTCACTTTCGTGCCGGCGATGGTCGCAATTCTCATTCGCGGCAAGGTCGCCGAAAAGGAAGTCCCGGCGATCGCGATCGCCAAACGCCTCTACGAGCCGAGTCTGCGCTGGTCGATCCGCAATCCCTTCGCGGTGATCGGCGCCGCTGTCGCCGTGTTTGTGCTCTCCGGCTTTCTGTTCACCCGCCTCGGCCAGGAATTCATCCCGACGCTCGACGAACAGGACATGGCCGTGCAGGCGCTGCGCATTCCATCGACCTCGCTTACGCAATCGGTCGATATTCAACGGAAGATCGAGAAGGCCGTCGAGGAATTCCCCGAGGTCGCCTTCATGTACTCGAAAACCGGCACCGCGGAAGTCGCTTCCGATCCGATGCCGCCCAACGCCTCCGACGGCTTCATCATCCTCAAGCCCCGCGCGGAATGGCCCGACAAGACGCTGACGAAAACCGCGCTGATCGAGAAGATGGACGAGCGCCTCGACCTGGTTCTCGGCAGCAATTACGAGTTCTCGCAGCCGATCCAGATGCGCTTCAACGAATTGATCGCAGGTGTTCGCGGCGATGTGGCGATCAAGCTTTACGGCGACGATCTCGACCAGATGTCAGCGACCGCCGCCGAGATCGCCGGCGTCCTCCAGACGATCAGCGGCGCCGCCGATATCAAGGTCGAACAGACAGGCGGCTTTCCGACGCTCGACGTCGCCTTCGATCGCGACGCCATCTCCCGCTACGGCCTTTCCGTCGAGGAAGTTACCGACGCCGTCGCGACCGCCATGGGCGGGCGCGAGGCGGGTCTCGTCTTTGAGGGCGACCGCCGGTTCGATATCGTCGTGCGCCTGCCGAACGCGTTGCGCGACAATCTATCGGCCGTCGGCGCTTTGCCGGTCATGCTTCCAGAAACGGAAGGCGAGCCCCGCGCGTCGATCCCGCTCCGTGAGGTCGCGCGTTTTTCGTACTCCGAAGGCCTCAATCAAGTCAGCCGCGAAAACGGCAAGCGCCGCGTCGTCGTGCAGGCGAACGTCCGCGGCCGCGACCTCGGTTCTTTCGTCACCGAAGCGCAAACCCTCGTCGAACGCGATGTGGCGCTGCCAGCGGGGACCTGGCTCGTCTGGGGCGGCCAGTTCGAAAATCTGAAGAGCGCCTCGCAGCGGATCACGCTGGTCGTTCCCGCCGCCTTCGCGCTCATCTTCGCGCTCCTTTACATGGCGCTCGGGACCATGCGCGCCGCCGGCGCCGTCTTCTCCGCCGTGCCGCTCGCGCTCGCCGGCGGCGTTTTCACGCTGGCGCTCACCGGCATGCCGTTCTCGATCTCGGCGGCGGTCGGCTTCATCTGCCTTGCCGGCGTCGCCGTCTTGAACGGTCTCGTCGTCATGACCGCGATCAACGCCCGTATTGCTGGCGGCATGGCGGTTGACGCCGCGATCCATGACGGCATGGCCGAACGCTTCCGCGCCGTCCTCATGACCGGCATCGTGCCGGCGATCGGCTTCGTGCCGATGGCGATCGCGCATGGCGTCGGGGCCGAAGTGCAAAAGCCGCTCGCGACCGTCGTCATCGGCGGCCTCATCACCGCGACGGTCCTTACCCTCTTCGTCCTGCCCGCGATCTGCCGCCTGCTCTTGAGGCCTGCGCGCGCGACCCGCGACCAGGAACAGCCTAAATTTGTGCCGCAAACGGCCCCGGCAGAGTGAGCGGGCGCTTCCATGATCGCAAGAAAGTCATGCCATGAACCGCGACAACGCCGCTGCGACGGGTGATCTTGATACGAAGGAAACGCTGCCACCAAGCGCACACGATAGGACATTCGACGGCAAGCCCGGTCGTAAGGACCAGCCGCGGGAGCAGCCCGGCGACGGTCATGCGCATGGCGCGCACGCCGGCAGCCATGAGCGCGGCGGCTGGTTCGGCCGCCATGGCGAGCTCCTGTTTTCCTTACTTTCCGGCGCCGCGCTTCTCATCGGATGGTTGATTGAACGGAGCAGCGCCAGCAGCGCTCTGCCGCTTTTCATCGCGGCCTATATCTTTGGCGGCGCCTTCACGCTGCGCGAAGCGATCGAGAACATTGCCGCAAAGCGCTTCAAAATCGACACACTGATGCTGGTCGCTGCCGCCGGGGCCGCTGCGCTCGGCAGCTGGGCTGAAGGCGCGCTTCTTCTGTTTCTGTTCAGTCTCGGCCATGCGCTTGAGAACTACGCCATGGGCCGCGCCCGTCGCGCCATCGAGGCCTTGGCGGAGTTGCGGCCCGAGACGGCGCTGGTGCGTCGCGGTGACCAGTTGGTCGACGTATCCGTAAACGACCTGGTCATCGGCGATGTCGTGGTGGTCAAGCCTGATGAACGCGTGGCGGCGGACGGCTTCGTCGTGCTGGGCGAGAGCAGCATCGACCAGGCCGCCATCACGGGCGAGAGCGTGCCGGTCGACAAGCGGCCGGTGGTGGACGTGGCCGAGGCCAGGCAACGCCCTGACGCGGTCGGCCCCGAGCATCGCGTCTTCACCGGCACCATCAACCAGGGCAAGGTCCTGGAGGTCGAAGTCACCCGCCTCGCCAGCCAGAGCACCTTGGCCCGAGTCGTGGAACTGGTGCGTTCGGCGGAGCACCAGAAATCCCCGACGCAGCTGTTCACGGACCGCTTCCAGAAGATCTTCGTTCCCGCAGTGCTGGTGCTGGTGGGCCTGCTGCTGTTCGCCGGATTGGTGGTGGATGAACCGTTCAGCGCGACCTTCTACCGCGCCATGGCGGTGCTGGTCGCGGCTAGTCCCTGTGCCTTGGCCATTTCCACGCCCAGCGCGGTGTTGAGCGGCGTGGCGCGGGCCGCACGTGGCGGCGTGCTGATCAAGGGGGGCGGCCCGCTGGAGCGGCTGGGCATTCTGCACTCGCTCGCGTTCGACAAGACCGGCACGCTGACCGAGGGCCGACCGCAGGTGACGGACGTCATGCCCGCCGATGGCGTGACGACGCAGGAACTGTTGAGCGTGGCCATCGCGGTCGAACGTCTGAGTGACCATCCCTTGGCTGCCGCAGTGGTGCGCGATGGCCTGGTCCGGCTGGGCGAACACGCCACGCCGCTGGCGACGGACCTGGAGAGCCTCACCGGGCGCGGCCTGAAGGCGTCCGTGTCGGGCGAGACGGTGCACCTGGGCAAGAAGAGCCTGTTCGATGCGATCGGCGGTCCGGGCCTGCCCCCCTCCCTGAAGGCCCGGGTGCTGGACTTGGAGCATCAAGGCCGGACGGTGTTTGTGGTGCGCCAGGGAGAGCGGTATCTGGGTGTCGTGGGCTTGATGGACACGCCCCGGGAAGCAGCCAGGGCGGTGATGGCACAGCTACGCGAACTCGGCATGACCCGGCTGGTGATGCTCTCGGGCGACAACCAACGGGTCGCCGATGCGGTGGCCGCCAGCGTGGGCATCGACCGGGCCTATGGCGACCTGATGCCGGAGGACAAGGTCAAGGCGATCAAGACGCTGCGTGCCGAAGGCGAGGTCGCCATGGTGGGCGACGGCGTCAACGATGCGCCGGCGCTGGCCAGCGCGTCGGTCGGCATTGCCATGGGAGCCGCGGGGTCAGATGTCGCGCTTGAGACAGCGGACGTGGCCTTGATGGGCGACAAGCTTGAGCACCTGCCGTTCGTCGTGGGGCTCAGCCGGCAAACCCGGCGCATCATCCGCCAGAACTTGTGGGCTAGCCTCGGCATGGTGGCTGTCCTTATTCCGGCAACCATATTGGGGATGCGCATGGGTGTCGCGGTACTGTTTCATGAGGGCTCGACGCTGCTGGTGGTGGTCAACGCCTTGCGCCTTCTCGCATACCGGGACCGGACCTAACGTCGCCCCCACCGGGCTGGGTGCGGCCTGGAACCAGGGCGATACCCTCGCGCCTCCAAAGCTTTCCCGGCCAGGTAAAACACCATCCTTGGCCTGTCTAGACCGGGGAAACCGGTTGCCATGCCTGGGTGGGGAACTTTCGGGCCTCCCCAGGGTCTCCATGGGATCCTCCCCATCAGTGGGGGTGTATCCGATTGCTTTTTTCTGGGTGTAGACTCCTGTCATGTCCCTGCTTCGCACCGTCGGCCACCTGCTGCTCGCTTTGGCGTTGATCGCCAATGCCGGGCTGCCGTCGGTCGCATCCGCGGCAGATCATGCCGCGCACCAGTCCGCGGGTATGGATCAGGGCATGGCATCGGCGGGGCATTCGATGGCGGATGGCGACATGGCGTCATGCCATGAGGAGGCCACCGCCTTGCCCGTCGTTCCCAGCCCGGATGTGCCGCTGGACTGCTGTGACGGCGGCACCTGCGCCTGCAGCTGCCTGCATCACGCCCCGGTCGTCGTGATCAGCACCGCCCCGTGGGCAGTGTCACCCTATCGCTGGGTGGCCCAATTGGGCCGCCTGGTGTCGGTCCCGGCCGCGCCCTCGGCGCCGGCCATTCGACCTCCGATCGCCTAAGCCCTCCCGGCGGATCTTGATCCGCCCCATTCGCTCGACCCGGCATCCGGGTCGTGTTGCCCGTGGCCTGTCGCCGCGGGTGCTTTGGAGGGTTTCCCATGACTGTACGTTTCCGCCCGGCCGCCTTGGCCGTGGCTCTGAGCGTGGCCCTGACCGGCTGTGCTTCTCTGGCCTCGCGCCCCGGTGACACCGACATCAATGCCCTGCTGGCCGAGCGACGCGGCCCGCAGGTCGAGTGGTCCGCGGTGGGCCAACCGCCCCCAGAACGCCAGGCCATCGACCAGTGGCTCGGTGCGCCGATGACCGCGGAGGCGGCGGTGCGGGTTGCCATGCTGCGCAGTCCTCGCCTCCAGCAAGAATATGCGCGGCTGGGCCTGGCCCGGGCCGACGTGCTCGAGGCCGTGCAGGTCTCCAACCCCACCCTGTCACTCTCGCGGTCCTATCTGGACCCGGGTAGCGGCTACAACCGCCTGGCCGGTTTGACCCTGCCCTTGGCCGACCTGCTCGTGTTGCCGGTGCGCACGCGCCTGGCCCGCGCCGAGTACGAGCGCGCCAAGCTCGAGATTGCCGGCGCGGTCCTGAACGTCGCGGCCGACGTGGAAGCCGCTTGGTACACCTATGTGGGTGCTCAGCAAGTCGCGGATATGCGCACGGCCGTGGCCGGTGGCGCCGATGCCGCGGCCGAACTGGCGCAACGCTTCTTTGATGCCGGCAATATCAGCGAGCTTCAGCTCAAGCAGGAACAGGCGGCCGCCAGCGAGGCGCGCATCATCGCCGCCCGGGCCCGTGCCGACGCCGGTCGCGCCCGCCTGACCCTCAATACCCTGCTGGGCCTCAGCGGCGAGGATGCGGCTTGGGCGACCAGCGATCGCTTGCCCATGCCGGTGGGCGCCGAAGACGATCCCCAGCAATTGGCGGAACTGGCGCGCACGTCCAGCCTGGAATTGCTGGCGGCGCGCCAGCAGGCCGAGATCCTGGTCGACGCGCTGGGCATCACCCGCAAGCTGCGGTGGCTCGGCGGCAGTGAGATCGGCTATGAGCGCGAACGCGACGCGGACGGGTCGCGTCTACGCGGTCCGACGCTGGATCTGGAGCTGCCGATCTTCAATCAGGGCCAGGCCAAGTTGGCCCGGGCCGAAGCGCTCCTCGCCCGGGCTCGCGCCCGCGTGGCCTCGGCAGAGCTCGGCGTCGACAACGCGGTGCGCCTGGGGGCCGAACAGGTTCGCGAACTGAGCCAGGTCGTGGCGATCCATCGCGATGCCCTGATTCCGCAGCGCGAAAAGGTGGTCGAGCGCAGCCAGCAGGAGCAGAACTTCATGCTCATCGGCGTGTTCGAGCTGATCCAGGCCAAGGTGCAGGAATACAACGCCTATGAGAGCTACCTCGAGGCCGTGCGCGATTACTGGTTGGCCCGCGTGGAGTTGATGCGGGCCGTTGGCCAGCGCCTGCCCAGCGATGCCGACGTGGGCGCGCGCACGCCGGGCGTGCAGGACATCCTCAAGCCCGCGGGCGAAACGATGGATCACTCGATGCACGGCGCCAAGCCCGAGGCCGAGCCGATGGACCATTCGATGCACGGCGCCACGCCCGAAGCCGAGCCGATGGACCACTCGATGCACGGCGCCAGCCCCGAGGCCAAGCCGATGGACCACTCGACGCACGGGGAAAAGCCGACGGCCGAGCCGGCCGATCATTCGCAGCACGGCACGCGGTCGGCGGACGGGGAGATGGACCATTCCGAGCACGGCGGCAAACAGCCCGCCGAGCCGCCGAAGGAGTCCGAGGAAGACGACGAGCACGCCCACCACCACGGAGCCACGCCATGAAGCTCACCCGACGCAACCTGCTGATCGGCGCCGGCGCAGGCCTGGTCAGCACCACCGCCGCGCAGGCCGTGGCGCAGTCCACCGGCCATGAAGGCCACGCCATGCCCGAAGCGCGCGCCATGCCCGAAGCGGCGGCGCCCTCCCCCGCCACGCGGCGACACGGAAAGGTACGCACGCTCAACGGCTGGTCCCTGCCCCACCGCATGGATGGCAACGTGAAGGAATTCCACCTGGTGGCGGAAGAGTTCGAGCACGAATTCGCGCCGGGTTCGAAGGCCACCTGCTGGGGCTACAACGGCGGCACGCCGGGCCCCACGATCGAGGCCACCGAAGGCGACCGCGTGCGCATCCTGGTCACCAACCGCCTGCGCGAAGCCACCACCATCCACTGGCACGGCCTGCTGCTGCCCAGCGGCATGGACGGCGTGGGCGGCCTGACGCAGCCCAAGATCCAGCCCGGCGAAACCTTCGCGTATGAGTTCACGCTGCGCCAGCACGGCACGCACATGTACCACCCGCATGCCGATGAAATGACCCAGATGGCGATGGGCATGATGGGCCTGTTCATCATCCACCCCAAGGGCGGCGACACGGTGGACCGCGACTACGCGTTCATCCTGCACAACTTCGCCCTGCATCCGGGCACGCGCCGCCCCGACCCGGCGGTAATGCAGGATTTCGACCTGTGGACGTTCAACTCCAAGGTGTTCCCCGCCATCGAGACCCTGGTGGCGCGCACCGGCGAGCGCGTGCGCATCCGCGTGGGCAACCTGAGCATGTGGAACCACCCGATCCACCTGCACGGCGTGCAGTTCGACGTCACCGGTTCGGACGGCGGGCGCTGGCCGCGCGCGCAGTGGCGGCGCGAGGTGACCGAGATCGTCGGCGTGGGCCAGATGCGCGACATCGAATTCACTGCCGTGCCGGGCGACTGGGCGTTCCACTGCCACATGTCCCACCACACGATGGGGCCGATGGGCCACGACATCCCCAACACGCTGGGCGTGGACCAGTCAGGCGTCGAGGAAAAAATCCGGCGCATGCTGCCGGGCTACATGGCCATGGGCAAGGACGGCATGTCCGAGCACCAGGACCACACCGACAGCGGCCACATGAAGGGGCCGGAAAATACGCTGGCCATGATGGCCGGCAAGGGCCCGTTCGGTAACATCGAGATGGGCGGCATGTTCACCGTGGTCAAGGTGCGCGACGACCAGGCGCCGGGCGATTACAGCGACCCGGGCTGGTACCGCCACCCGGCCGGCACCGTGGCACGCCGCGTCAGCACCGATCCTTCCTTTGGCCAGCCGCCGCGTCGGCGCGGCTGACCCTCGCTCCTGGAGTCACCCATGAAATCCCACGCCTGCGTGCCCCTTTTTGCCCTCGCCGCCGCCCTGGCCAGCGCCTGCAGCCCGGCCGCTTCGCCCGAAGCGGCGCTCGTGCCCACCGCCGTCGCCGAGGCGCCCGCACCGGCGGCGGCGCCCGTCCCGGTCGCTGAAACCGCACCCGCCGCATCTCTGCTGCCGACACTGGTCGTGCACAAGTCGCCCACCTGCGGCTGCTGCAGCGC
>FSSH01007396.1_pt1 | contig 11100 bp, 11 predicted proteins | sample 1166101 | NCBI WGS metagenome assembly FSSH01 (sample SAMEA32972668, study PRJEB13176) | freshwater metagenome | biome: Drinking water system; feature: Biomass in drinking water that filtered by 0.45 um membrane; material: drinking water | place: USA | collected 2012-12-20 | depth 0 m | reverse complement strand
GATGGTCCAGTCCTATCTCGAATTCGCCTCAGACCTTGCTACAACCGAGGAGGCGGTGACTTTCGACGCTGGCGCGCTCCTCTCCGAAGTCGCCGCCGGCGCCGAGGGCGCCGCGCGCATCACCGTCGATGCGCCTGCGGGCCTCATCATCGAGGCCCGCCGCGACGCGATGAAACGCGCGCTCGCAAACCTCATCGGCAACGGTCTCAAATACGCCACCCATGTCTGGGCGAGCCTCAAGCGCAGCGGCGGCTATGTCGAATTCATCATCGACGACGACGGCCCCGGCATTCCCGAAGACAAATACGCCGACGTGTTCAAGCCGTTCTATCGGCTCGACGAAGCGCGCAGCCAGCAGATCGCCGGCGTTGGACTAGGGTTGTCAGTGGTGCGCGACGTGGCGAGGAGCCACGGCGGCGACGTGACGCTGGCGCGCTCGCCGCGAAGGGGATTGCGGGCGGTGCTACGGGCGCCGGGGTGACATTGAAAAGGCGTTTGCTATGCGGCAGCTGGCGCCAGGACCGTCAAGGCGGCGGTCGTTTGGCATGTTGCGAAGCGGGCCCCTTTGGCGGGTTGTTGGCGGGTATCGTTTCGCTCAACCTGCCCGAATTAAACCCGCCCAAACGCCACCACCGCATTCAGCCCGCCGAACGCAAACGAGTTCGACACCGCCAGATCCACGCGCCGCTCGCGCGCTTCGTTGGGGCAATAGTCGAGGTCGCAGGCGGGGTCCGGCAGGTCGTAGTTGATGGTCGGCGGAATGACGCCTTCTTCCAGCGCCTTGATCGCGGCGATCGCCTCGATCGCGCCGGCGGCCCCTAACAGATGCCCGTGCATCGCCTTCGTCGAGGAGACGATGAGAGCGTCCGCGCCGGCGCCGAAAACGCTGCGGATCGCTCTTGTTTCGGTCGGATCGTTAAGGAGAGTGCCGGTGCCGTGCGCGTTGATATAGACGCGCTCAGGGCTGACGCCCGACAGCCCCGCGAGCGCGGTCGTCATCGCGCCGGCCGCGCCCTCGACCGCGGGGTTGATCATGTCCTTGCCGTCGGCGTTCATGCCGAAGCCGGCGATCTCGGCGTAGATCGTTGCGCCGCGTTTTTTCGCGGCCTCATACTCTTCGAGCACGAGGACGCCGGCCCCCTCGCCGATGATGAGGCCTTTGCGGTTTTTCGAAAATGGACGGCAGAGCTCATCTGACAGGATGTGCATCCCCTTCCACGTCTCCATGGCGCCATAGGTGAGGAGCGCCTCCGACGCGCCGGCGAGCGCGGCGTCCGCCGCGCCGTGGCGGATCAGGTCGGCGGCGACGCCGATCGAATGCGCGCCGGACGCGCAGGCCGAAGAAATCGCGAAGGCGGGCCCCTTAAGGCCGAAGCGGATCGACAGATGGCTCGCCGGCGCGTTCGGTATGATCTTGAGGATCGACAGGGGATGCGGCTTCTTCCCGTGCTTCAGCATGGCGATATAGGCGGCGTCGAACGTCGTCTGGCCGCCGATGCCGGTGCCGATGATGGCGGCGGTGCGGTTGCCAAGACCGCTGGCAAAATCGACGCCCGCGTCCTTCACCGCCTCGTCCGCCGCGGCGACGGCAAGCTGCGTGAACCGGTCAGCGCGCGTCATCTCGCGCCCCAGCGCCTCGACGCGCGCTTCAAATCCGTCGATCGGCGCGACCGGCAGCGTGATCGACAAATCCTCGCCCGCCGTCAGCGTGCGCCGGGAGATGCCGCAATGGCCGCGTTTGGCGTTCGCCCAGAATTCCGCGACACTCGCCCCGGTCGCGCAGACGCCGCCGAGGCCGGTGACAACAACGCGCCGCGCCATCGCCTACGCTTTCCCGGCGAGCTGTTTCACGATGTCGATCAGGTCGCCGACCGTCTTCTTGCCTTCAAGCGGATTTTCATTGGCGTTGAACGGGATTTCAAGGCCGAGCTTTTCCTCGATCTCATAGATGATCTCGACGACCGCAAAACTGTCGATGCCAAGATCGGTGATGAGGGTGTCGCGCGTCGGGTCCGCGGTGAGGCCGACCGCATGGTTCTTGATGATGCCGAGAATGCCCTGATCAAGGTCTGACATGGATGGCTCCCGCTGCGCGCGCTCTCATTAGTCGCGGAAGTTCTTGAACTGCAAGGGCTGCTCGGTCTTCATGGCGCGGACGAAAGCGATCACCTCCTGAAGGTCGTCGCGTTTTTTGCCGGTGACGCGCAATTCCTCGCCCTGGATCGCGACCTGGACCTTGAATTTTTCGTCCTTGATCGCCTTGACGAGGGTCTTGGCGAATTCCTTGTCGATGCCCTGCTTCAACTTTACGACCTGACGCACGGACTGGCCCGCCGCCTTTTCGACTTTCTGATAGTCGAGCGAGCCCGGCCCGATGCCGCGCTTTTGCATGTGGCCCTGCAACAGCTCGTGCATCTGTTTCAGCTTCAAATCGTCATCGGCGTTGATGGTGATCGCGCCGTCCTTCATTTCGACGGTCGATTTTGAACCCTTGAAGTCGTAGCGCGTGGCGATTTCGCGCATCACATTGGCGATGGCGTTCTCGGCTTCCGGCATGTCGATGTCGGAAACGATGTCGAAAGATGGCATGGCGTCAGGCTCCTTCCGCAGGCTTGTAGGCGGCGATGAACGCCGGCGGCATGCGCGCCGGTTTGCCGGTCTTCATGTCGATCGAGACAAAGACCGTCCGCCCCCGGAACACAACGCGCCCGGTCGCGGCGTTGCGCATCTCATAGGCGCGGGTGAGACGCACGCGGTTGTCGTTCTCCGCAATCCAGGTCGCGACGTCGATCGCGTCGCCAAGAACGACCGGCGCGACATAGTCGAACTCATGCCGCCACACGACGCACCCGACGCCGAGACGGCGGTAATCCGCCATCGACAGCCCGAGCGCATCCGAATGCGCCCACGCGATTTCGTTCGCCCAGTCGATGTAGCGCGCATTGTTGACGTGGTTGAACCCGTCGATGTCAGCGGCGCCGGCGGTGCGGCGCTGGGTGAAAGGAGCAGCGACGGGCCAAGGCGGAGATGCAGCGATCATCCGGCTCTCATAGGGCGCGGCGCGGCGAAATAAAAACGCGTCAGACGGCCTGTAAGCCGGGTTCTGTCCTTCTTCTCGAAGGGACGGCCATTCCTCTTGGACGGCGCTTGCGCGCCGCCTCCAGCTGCCAACCCGGACCGCTCGGGGACAAGACACCCCTGCCCCTTGCGGGGCGCGCGATCCCTATTCGGCATTGCTCCGGGCGGGGCTTGCCATGCCTGTTCCGTCGCCGGACCAGCGGTGCGCTCTTACCGCACCTTTTCACCCTTACCTTCCGCAGAAGGCGGTTCGATCTCTGTGGCGCTATCCCTCGAGTTGCCTCGGCCGGGCGTTACCCGGCGCCCTGTCTCCATGGAGCCCGGACTTTCCTCAGGGCTTTCACCCCGCAGCCGTCCGGCCGTCTGACGCGGAGAGGGATGTGGGCCGCGATACCGCGCCGGTCAAGCGACCTGCGCGAGCGCCCATTTCAGCGCCGCCTTTGTCAGCGGATTGAACCCTTGCGCCAGCGCCTCGGGACAGAAGCGGCGCTGGAAGGCGACGAGCGCGGCGGCGTGGGCCTTGTCCGGCGCGTCATAGCCGATGGCGCGCAGCATGCCGAGCGCATCTTCGTAAGCGATCGAGGGGTCGGGGCCGCCCTCATAAGGGCCGATCGCCAGCCCCTCCGCCGCCAGGCGATTCCACGGGAACAGCTCGCCGGGGTCCTCCTTCCGCTGCGGGGCGACGTCGGAATGGCCGACGACATTGGCGAGCGGCACATCGTGCCGTGTACGGATGTCCTTGAGGAGCGCGATCACCATGTCGATCTGCTTTTTCGGGAATCTCCGGTATCCCCATTCATGCCCGGGATTGACGATCTCGATCCCGATCGAGCGGGCGTTCGTCTCCGTGTCGCCCCTCCAGCTTGAAACGCCGGCGTGCCAGGCGCGCTTGGCTTCCGGCACGAGGCTGAAAATCGTCCCGTCTTCATCGACGAGGTAGTGGCTGGAGACCTTCGACGCCGCATCGGTGAGGCGCGCCAGCGCTTCGGCGCCTGACACCATGCCGGTGTAATGGAGCACGATCATGTCGACGGCGCGGCCGCGCTCGTCATAGTTCGGCGACGGCTTTTCCATGATCTTGATCCTCTTCACGGGCGCTCCTCCGCCTTGATGACCACCGCTTCGGGCGCGCCGGGCTCCGGCGCAGTCGCCGGCGCGCGCAAGACAACGACGCCGACGCCGATCAGCGTCATCACCCCGCCGATCATGATGGTCGCCGTCAAGGGTTCGCCAAGCGTCACAATCGAGAACGACACGGCGAGAAACGTCGTCAGCAGGCTCGACGAGGCGACTTCGGACACCGGCCGTCGCTGCAGCAGCCAATAATAAGTCGTGTGACCGACAATGGAGGCGAGCACCGAAGAATAAAGGATCGCCGAGACAATGATGGTGTGGTCGCTGGCGGCGAGCTTTGCGAACTGATCGCGCTCGAAGACAGCGGTGATCGCCCAGAGGAACGCCGCGCCGACCGTTCCAAACCAGGCGAGCAGCTCCCACGGCTTGAAGCCTGTCGCCTTCTTGACGAGGATCGAGCCCGTAGCCTCAATCAGCGTCGCCATCGCGACAAGCCCGACGCCGATGCCGATCCTGACGCCATCAGGCGCTGCGTCGCGGCCCGAAACGATGATGGCGACGCCGGCGAAGGCCAGCGAAATGCCGACAAGGCGGCGCCAGCCGATCGTCTCTTTCAGAAACACAACCGACAAGATCGCCGCGAACGGCACATAAAGCTGATTGGCGATCGCGCTGGCTGAGGCGCTGGCGAGCGAAACGCCGGTGAACAGGAAAACATAGTTGAACGCCCCGAAGCAGAGCGCCGCCAGCAACACGAATTTCATCTTGCCCGGACGCCAGCGCAAGAAGGGCGCAAGGCACGCCGCAACGAGCGTCATCCGCATGGCGGCGTAAAAGATCGGCGGAATCTCAGTGATCGCCACCTTGATGACGACATAGTGGAATCCCCAGACGACGCACATCGCGAGGAGTATGATCAGCTCGCGCGCACTCACCGCCCGGCCCCGGTTTCCGTGAAAGCGAGGGGATTAGGCCGCGCCGCCGCCGGCGGCAATCGGCTGCTTCACAAGGGCGCGGCCGCCCGCCAGCCGCCGCTGTGCTTGGCGCCGGCGAAAAGCGCCGAAGCCGCCCCGGTGACGGCGGAGACCGCGAGCGCCAGCGGCGCGGCAAGCGCCAGCGCCAGCAACGCGACCGCCGTAAAGCAGAGCACCGCCACAAAGAGGATTGCGTCGTAGAGCCCTGAAAGCGCGCCTAAATCCGTCGCCCGCGTCATCTCTCGTCCTAGGCCGTCAACAGCTTCTGGCATACGCAACACCGACCCTAGCATCCGCGTTCAAGATTGGCGCCTTTGAACGGTGTCGTCCAGCAAAAGACACGCCGCCGAAACGCTGCGCCCGCTGTTCCTGTGCACATCGCCGCGAGTTAACGATAAATTGCGGCGACAAGAGGTCTCGTCAACGGCGGTTTTCCGCGAGGATCGCTTCATAAGCGGCATTAATCGCCGCCGCCCGTCCGTCCGCGATCTTCACGAGGGCGGCCGGCACGCCGCGCGCAATCAGCACGTCAGGGTGGTTCGCCCGCATCAAGTCGCGATAGCGCGTCTGCACCGCAGCGGGCGCAGCACCCGGTTCAAGCCCCATCACGGCGTAGGGATCATCCTTTTCAAGACCGAAATGCGCAGCTTTGAGGCGCCGCCAGCAGGCAGGTTTGATGCCGAAGGTCTCAGCCGCCGCTTCGATGAGCGACAGCTCTTGCGGGTGCGCCGCGCCGTCAGCGTGCGCGACATGGAGAAGGCAGTCGACCACGTCTTCCAGGATCGCAGGTTCATCGCCGAAAAGCTTTCCGACCTGCCCGGCATAATGACTGAAACCGACGACATCCTGCTTGGCGAGATCATAGATCATCCGCACCTTTGTCGCTTCGCTCTCGGGAAAGTCGAAGAACTGGCGGAATGCGGCGAACTCCTCGCCGGTCGCGGCGCCGTCCGCCTTGGCGATTTTCGCCGAGAGAGCGATGAGCGCGATCGAAAACGCCTCTTCGTCGCGGCGCACCTTCATGGCGGCGAGCGCGTCGAATGCCGCACCCAAGGTCTTCCGGTGCGCAAGATCAAGGGCCTCAAGGAGGCGGTCGGAGAACTTCATAACGCCCGGCTCTTAGCGCGGCGGGACCGGTAAGGCGAGCGGCCGCAGCGGGCGCAGTCGCCGCGCCAAAAGCACGCGAACCGCGCCCCGCTTTTGCTTCGCCCTGCTCCAATCAAGTCGGCGGCGCTGTGGGAAAAAATAATTCTCGTGCGCGCTGAGCGGCTTGGCGGCAGACACGCGCAACGGATGCGCAAATTTGCGCGGTCACGGGTTTTCCGCGGCCGGCTGCCTTGCCACACTCAATCGTCGGCCCTCTTGGGCGTTAGACTGGGGAGATTTCCATGGCGACGGTCCTCGATCAGTTGCGGATCATCGGCGGCGGGTTCATTTGCGGCGCCGCTTTCATGGTCATCCTGCTGGCGCTGGGCGGGGTATTTTCCACCTGAGGTTCACGCATCGTATCCGAGGATGGGCGACAGCCATTTTTCGGCCTCCGCAACCGGCATCGACTTGCGACGCGCATAATCCTCGACCTGATCCTTCGCGATATTGCCGACGCCGAAATAGAGCGATTGCGGGTGGCTGAAATAAAGCCCGGAGACGGACGCCGGCGGGGTCATCGCGAAGCTTTCCGTCAGCGCCATCTCTGCGTTCTCGCCCGCGCGAAGCAGACGGAACAACGTCGCTTTTTCCGTATGATCGGGCTGGGCGGGATAGCCGGGCGCGGGCCTGATGCCCTGATATTTCTCCGCAAACATTTCTTCAGCGCCGATCGTCTCGGCGCGCGCATAGCCCCAGAGCTCGCGGCGCACGCGCGCATGGAGATGCTCGGCGAAAGCTTCCGCAAGGCGGTCGGCGAGCGCCTTCGCCATGATTGCGGAGTAATTGTCGTTCGCCTTGTCAAAAGACGCCGCCAGCGCCTCTTCGCCGACGCCTGCCGTCACCGCAAACGCGCCGATATAGTCGCGCTTGCCGCTCTCCTTCGGTGCGATGAAATCCGACAAGCAGAAATTCGGCGCGCCGGCCTCGCGCTTGGCGATCTGCTGACGCAGGCCGTACAGAACGGCGATCGGGCGCTCCCGCGCTTCATCAGCGTATAACTCAACGTCGTCGCCGACGGCGTTCGCCGGCCAGAATCCGGCGACGCCATGCGCCGTCAGCCGCTTCGTCGCAATAATCTCCGCGAGCATTTTTTGTGCATCGGCGAATAGCCCGCGCGCCGCTTCGCCGACGACATCGTCTTCAAGTATGCGCGGATAGCGCCCGGCGAGGTCCCACGAGGCGAAGAACGGCGTCCAGTCGACATGCCGCGCAAGGACGCCAAGATCATAGTCGCGAAACGAGCGCACGCCGGTGAAGGTCGGCGCGGGCGGCGCATAATCGCTCCAGTCGATCTTCGGCGCATTGGCGCGCGCGACGGCGAGGGGGATGCGCGGATTTCGATCGCGTCCCTTCGCGTGCTCTTCGCGAATGCGGTCATAATCCTTCTTGATCTCGGCGAGATAGGCCGGACGGCGATCTGCAGCGACGAGCGCGCCGGCGACGCCGACCGCGCGGCTTGCGTCCGTCACATAGACGACGCCGTGATCGTAATTCGGCGCGATCTTCACCGCCGTATGCGCCCGGCTTGTCGTCGCGCCGCCGATGAGAAGCGGCGCGGTGAAGTTCCGCCGCTTCATCTCGGCGGCGACATGGCGCATTTCATCAAGGCTCGGCGTGATGAGGCCGGAAAGGCCAATGATGTCGACCTGATGCTGTTTCGCCGCCGTCAGGATCTTGTCGGCGGACACCATGACGCCGAGGTCGATGACCTCGTAGTTGTTGCACTGAAGAACGACGCCGACGATGTTCTTGCCGATGTCGTGCACGTCGCCCTTGACGGTCGCCATCAAGATCTTTCCGTTCGGCTTGCCCTGTTCGAGACCCTGCTCCTTCTTTTCCTGCTCCATGTAGGGCGTAAGGCGGGCGACCGCCTGTTTCATCACCCGCGCTGACTTCACAACCTGCGGCAGGAACATCTTGCCGGCGCCGAAGAGGTCGCCGACGACGTTCATACCGTCCATCAGCGGGCCTTCGATGACGAAGAGCGGACGGCCGAGCTTGATGCGCGCTTCCTCCGTATCCTGAACGATGAACTCGGTTATGCCCTTGACGAGCGCGTGCTTCAGCCGCTCCTCGACGCTGGCCTCGCGCCAGGAAAGATCGGCCTCGGTCTTCCTGCCCGCCTCGCCCTTGAACTGCGCGGCGGCGTCCAGAAGCCGCTCCGTCGCGTCGGGACGGCGGTTGAGGATCACATCCTCGACAGGCTCGCGCAGGTGCGGCGGGATTTCATCATAGATCGCGAGCTGTCCGGCGTTGACGATTCCCATGTCCATGCCGGCCCTGATCGCGTGATAGAGGAAGACCGAATGCATCGCCTCGCGCACTGGATCGTTGCCGCGAAACGAAAAGGAAATATTGGAGACCCCGCCTGAAACGCGCGCGCCGGGCAATGTCGCCTTGATCGCGCGCGTCGCCTCGATGAAGTCGAGGGCGTAATTGTCGTGCTCCTCGATGCCGGTCGCGACCGCGAAGATGTTTGGGTCGAAAATGATGTCATCCGCAGGAAATCCGAGTCCGTCGACGAGAAGCCGATAGGATCGCGTGCAGATCTCGATTTTGCGCGCGGCGGTGTCGGCTTGACCGTTCTCGTCGAACGCCATCACGACGACGGCGGCGCCGTAGCGCATCACCTTTCGCGCCTGCCTCAGGAAAGCGTCCTCGCCTTCCTTTAACGAGATCGAATTGACGATCGCTTTGCCCTGAACGTTTTTCAGGCCCTCCTCGATCACTTCCCATTTCGAGGAATCGATCATCACCGGCACGCGGCAGATGTCGGGCTCCGACGCGATGAGGCGCAAGAACCGGCGCATCGCCGCGACGCCGTCGAGCATCCCTTCGTCCATGTTGACGTCGATGACCTGCGCGCCCGCCTCAACCTGCTGGCGCGCGACTGCGAGCGCGTCCTCATAGCGCTCTTCCTGGATGAGCTTTCGGAATTTCGCCGAGCCGGTGACGTTCGTCCGCTCGCCGATGTTGACGAAGATGGGAGTGGTCATGCGGCGGCGCCGGCGCTTTCAAGCGGCGCTTTCCCGGCGGGCTTCGGCCTGACGCCCAGCATCATGCACAGCGCATAAGCAAGGTCGTCGCGGTTCAACGTGTAGAAATGGAAGTGCTTCACGCCCTGCTCCGCGAGCGCAAGGCACTGTTCGGCGGCGACCGTCGCAGCGATAAGGAGTCGCGTCGGAGGGTCTTCATCAAGATTCTGGAACAGTTTAACGAGGCGCCCCGGTATCGTCGCGCCGCAAGTATCCGCCATCTTCCGGAGGCCCACAAAATTCGTGATGGGCATGATGCCCGGCACGATCGGGATCGTAACGCCCGCCGCGCGGACGCGGTCGAGATAACGGTAATAGGCGTCGTTGTCGTAGAAAAACTGCGTGATGGCGCGCGTCGCGCCGGCGTCGATCTTCTGCTTCAGCATGTCGAGATCGGCGGCGTGCGAGGGGCTGTCGGGGTGTTTTTCCGGATAGCAGCCGACGCTGACCTCGAACGGGCCGATCCGCTGCGCGCCCGCCGCCAGCTCGGCCGCGTTCGCATAGCCCCCGGGATGGGGAATGTAGCGCTCGCCGGGTCCGCCCGGCGGGTCGCCGCGCAAGGCGACGATGTGCCGGACGCCCTCGGCCCAGTAATCGCGCAGCACCTCGTCGATTTCCGCCTTCGTCGCCGCGACGCAGGTAAGATGCGCAGCGACCGGCAGCCCCGCCTCCTTGATGATGCGCGAAACGGTGTCGTGGGTGCGCGCGCGCGTCGACCCGCCGGCGCCGTAAGTCACCGAGACAAACTCAGGCGCAAGGGGTTTCAGCTTCTCAACCGCGGCCCACAGCTTACCCTGCATCGCCTCCGTTTTCGGCGGAAAGAACTCGAATGAGACATGAAGGTCAGACACTTCGCTCTCCCCTATGCGACGCGCTTTTTGACGCTGCGCAGCTGCTCGCGCGCCTCGGCGAGCCAAATTTTCACCGTGAGCGCCGGCGCGCCGGGGCGGCCGGGCGCAAGCGTTTCCGTCTTGACGAGATCAAGCCCGGCCGCGGCGCACCACTCGGCGACCTCGTCGTCCGGAAAGCCGAGACGGCGATGCGCGTGATCTTCGCGCAGGAACTCAAGATCGTGCGGCGCAAAGTCCGAGAGCAGGAGCCTTCCGCCCGGTTTCAAGAGCCGCGCCGCCTCCGCCACCGCCGCGGCGGGGTCGGCGAGATAATGCAGCACCTGATGGACACAGACCACATCGGCCGACCCGCTCTCCAGCGGCGCGGCGAAGAGATCGCCATGCCGAACCTGCGCGTGCCCGACGCCGGCGCGGTCGAGATTGGCGCGCGCGACCGCGAGCATTTCGCGCGAGAGATCGAACCCCAGCCCTTTTTCATAAGCGTCGGCGAAGATCGTCAGCATACGGCCTGATCCGGCCCCGAGATCGACGAAAAGGCCGATCCGTTCCGGTATCAGCGCCCGCATACGCGCCTCGACCGCCGCCTCCTCGATCTGGAGGCCGCGCAGGCGGTCCCACTCGGCGGCGTTCTTCTCAAAATAGGCGGCCGCAGCGTCGGCGCGCGCCTGCCGGCTTTGGGCGAAGCGCTCGGCGTCACGCGCGATGACGCGATCGCTCGACTTGTTAAGCGCCCTCACCGCTCCGATGACAGCCTCGGCGCCGTCGAGCGCCGGGACGCTCGCGCGGTAAAACATCCATGAGCCCTCGCGGAATTTGTCGATCAGGCCCGCCTCGGTCAGGATCTTCAAATGCCGGCTGACGCGCGGCTGGCTCTGCCCGAGCACTTGCGCGAGCTCGCCGACCGAGAGCTCCATCGCGCGCACGAGCGCGAGGATGCGC
>FSSH01001717.1_pt1 | contig 11107 bp, 12 predicted proteins | sample 1166101 | NCBI WGS metagenome assembly FSSH01 (sample SAMEA32972668, study PRJEB13176) | freshwater metagenome | biome: Drinking water system; feature: Biomass in drinking water that filtered by 0.45 um membrane; material: drinking water | place: USA | collected 2012-12-20 | depth 0 m | reverse complement strand
GCCCACGAGATCCGCAACCCGCTGGCCGGCATGAAGGGCGCCGCTCAGCTGCTGGGCCGCCGCGTGGACACCGACGACGCGCGCGAACTGGTGGGCCTGATCGATGCCGAAGTGGACCGCCTGGCCGCCCTGGTCGAGCGCCTGCTCAACCCCGCGCCGCCGCACGCCTTCCACCCCACCAACATCCACGCCGTGCTCGAGCGCGTGCGCCAGCTGGCGGAAGTGGAGGCGGGCTGGGCGATCAAGATCGTGCGCGACTTCGACCCCTCGCTGCCCGAATTCCCCGGCGACGCCGACCGCCTGGCGCAGGCGCTCTGGAACCTGGTGCGCAACGCGCTCGAATCGGGCGCCTCGCAGGTGCAGCTGCGCACGCGCGCCGAACACCACCTGCTGATCGGCGACGCCGCGCACAAGCTGGTGGTGCGCGTGGAAATCGCCGACGACGGCCGCGGCGTGCCCGACGACCTGGCCGAACGCATCTTCCTGCCGCTGGTGAGCGGCCGTGCCGAGGGCAGCGGCCTGGGGCTGCCGCTGGCGCAGCAGGTGGCGCGCGAACACCGCGGCTCGCTGAGCTATCGCTCGCGGCCCGGCCACACCGTGTTCACCCTGCTCATTCCCGTCCCCGACGACGAGCAGTAACGGGGTCAGATCAACTTCCCGGGAGACAATTCCAGGCCATTCGGCGCGCCACCCTCCCGGGAAGTTGCTCTGACCCCGTTACTGACCTGCTACTGATCAAGCTGTAATTCGCGCCACGATCCGCCTCACCACCGGCGCAATCAACGTCACCGACTCAAACGCCACCGGCCACGTGGTGGCGCAGCTCCTGGCCCACTGGCCCAGGAAGCCCGGATGGAAGCCCTGCGTGGTGGCGATCACGAAGGCCGAGACGATGGTCACCATCACGGCGGAAAGAATGGCGCCGAACAGGATGGGCGCGTAGCGGGCGGGGATTTTCATAAAGGTTGTCCAGGAACTGTTGGAATTGTGACAGCGCGGCCGACGGCGGCATCAGTCCCCGGCACTGAACGCTGTGGCCCACGCCGATATGTACAGGCCCAGCCCGAACACCGCGTGCATGGCCAGGCTGTGCAGCCGCGCGATGGAGGGGCGTGGCGTGAGGCGTGCCGCAATGCCCGCGCCCATGCCCGGCTGCATCAGCAGGAAGGGCGCCGCCACGGTGCCGATGCCCACGGCCATTGCGGGCCCGAGCGTCGGGTCGCGCAGCCAGGCCGTGCCGAACAGCAGCGGCATCAGCGCCGCGAACGCCACGCCGATCAGGTAGTGCGCCACCCAGCCGAGGGTGCGTTCGCCGGCCACCGGAGCCGCCGCCGCGATGGACGCGTGCCGGAAGCGGCCGTGCGGCATGTGCGCCAGCCAGCGCCCCACGCGGCCGTAGTCGGGCAACGGCACGGCCCACAGTGCGCGCCGCGCCAGCGCCCACGCGTCGGTGAAGGCGGTGGCGCCGAGGCCGATCAGGGCGGTGGTGGTCCAGGGGTCCATGGGCTTTCCTTGCGCTTGCACGTCGAGGGCATGGGCGCCACGATGCCACTTCAAGTCAACTTGAGGTCAAGGGGGTGGCGCCATGGATATCGCCGAAGTAGTGCAACGCTCTGGCGTGCCAGCGTCAACGCTGCGCTTCTACGAAGAGAAGGGCCTGGTGGGATCCACCGGCCGGCACGGGCTGCGCCGCCAGTTCGACCCGGACGTGCTGGAGCGGCTGGCGCTGATTTCGCTGGGGCGCCTGGCCGGGTTTTCGCTGGACGAGATCGGCGGCATGTTCGCGCCCTCGGGCAAGCCGCGCATCGATCGCCGCCGGCTGGCCGCCAAGGCCGCCGAGATCGACCGCAGCATCGCCCGGCTCACCGCCATGCGCGACGGCCTGCAGCACGCCGCCGTGTGCCCGGCGCCCAGCCACTTTGAATGCCCCACCTTCCGTCGGCTGTTGGCCGGCGCCAGCGCCGTGGCGAAAAACCGGAAACCACCGCGCGCGCGCACGGCCCAGGAATGAGAGAGCGCTATTTGAGCTGGGACCAGAGGTAAAAGCCGCCGAGGGCGACGAATATGAGGATGGGAACGATCAGCTGCTTCAGCATGTCCCTCGCCGCGGCGTGGTGGCGGGCGGGCGGGAGGGGCGGATAGTGCTGGGCGACATAGGCCTCCACGTCGCTGGCCAGTTTCGCGGGCGAGCCACGTCGATCGACATGGATGTCGTCAAGCGGCGCACCGGGGCCCCAGCGGTCGTCCGGCGGCAGTAGCTCATCTTCGATCAAGAGCCAGGCCCGATAGCGGCGCCCCATGACCTCGTGGATCAGCGTGACCGTTTCAGCGGACAGGGTGCCTTGCCCTCCGAACGCCAGCAGCGTGTCTCCCGCCTCGGCCGCACCGTCCGGCAGCTCCGCCGGGTCGAGTTCGGCCAGCGACTGAACGGCATAGTTGAATCCGCTCTGCTGGCCGTCGACGGTCACAGGCACCCAGCCCCCGATATTCCGGTCCAGGGCGAAATCCGCAGGGAAGGCCAGCGTTACGCCGGTCTCCGCAATGTCGGCGGCCAACTGCTCCGCCGTGGGCAGGGCGGTCTTGCGAACGATCAAGGCGCTGTCGACGCTCATGCGCTGGCCACCTTCAGGTCATTTTTCCGGAGTGTATTTGAACCGCACGCCCCGGCGCATGCGTCGTAGCCCGGAGGGTTCGACACCCCGCTCTTCCCCAAGATGGTGCAAACTCGGGCTATGACTACACCGCCCTCCCGCCTCTGGGTCATCGACGACGACCGCGCCGTGCGCTTCGTCCTGGCCGAAGCCCTGCGCGACGCCGGCTACGCGGTGTCGGCCTTCGAAGGCGCGCGCCAGGCCCTGGCCGCGCTGGAAGACGAGCCCGCGCCCGACCTGGTGTTCACCGACGTGCGCATGCCCGGCATGGACGGCCTGGCCTTCCTGGACGCGCTCAAGGCCCGCCACCCCGACCTGCCCGTCATCGTGATGTCGGCCTACACCGACATCGCCAGCACCGCCGGCGCCTTCCGCGGCGGCGCGCACGAATTCCTGTCCAAGCCCTTCGACCTGGACGAAGCCGTGGCCCTGGCCGAACGCGCGCTGCCCCAGCGCGACGTCACGCCCGCCGCCGCGGTGCCGGAAATAGGAAACGAGCTGCTGGGCGAAAGCCCCGCCATGCGCGAACTCTTCCGCGCCATCGGCCGCCTGGCGCAGGCGCCGCTGAGCGTGCTCATCACCGGCGAAACCGGCACCGGCAAGGAGCTGGTGGCCCGCGCCCTGCACCGCGAATCACCGCGCGCGCGCAAGCCCTTCGTGGCGCTCAACACCGCCGCCATTCCCGCCGAGCTGCTGGAAAGCGAACTGTTCGGCCACGAAGCCGGCGCCTTCACCGGTGCCCAGAAGCGCCACGTGGGCCGCTTCGAACAGGCCGACGGCGGCACGCTGTTCCTGGACGAAATCGGCGACATGCCCGCCGGGCTGCAAACCCGCCTGCTGCGCGTGCTGGCCGAAGGCGAATTCTTCCGCGTCGGCGGCCGCGAACTCATCAAGGTGGACGTGCGCGTGATCGCCGCCACCCACCAGGACCTGGAAGCCAAGGTGCGCGACGGCAGCTTCCGCGCCGACCTGCTGCACCGCCTGGACGTGGTGCGCCTGCAGCTGCCGCCCCTGCGCGAACGCAAGGGCGACGTGCCCGCCCTGGCCGCGCGCTTCCTCGCGCAGGCCGCGAAGAAGCTCGGCGCCCCCGCGAAACGATTCCACCCCGAAGCCCTGAAGCGCCTGCAGCCGCACGACTGGCCCGGCAACGTGCGCGAGCTCGAAAACCTCTGCTGGCGCCTGGCCGCCCTGGCCCCCGGCGAAGCCATCACCCCGCGCGACCTGGGCAATGCCCTGCGCAGCAGCGCCGCGACGCAAGACCCCGGCGACTGGACCCGCCCCCTGGCCCAGGCCGTGCGCGAAGCCCTGGCCCGCGGCGACACCACCCTGCACGCCACCCTGCGCGAACGCTTTGACCAGGTTTTGCTGGAGACCGCGTTGGACCATACCGAGGGGCATCGGCAGCAAGCGGCGGAGAAGCTTGGGTTGGGGCGGAATACGGTGACGCGGAAGTTGGGGTCGGTCAGAGAGCGCAAGAAGATCTGACGATAGTGCTGCCGAGTTGTGCGGGACGATCTGCGCTTTCGATTGACTCTTTGGACGGCCGATTTCGACCAGAGGCCGGCATCCGGATGTTCGGTTGACTTATGGCATCAATGGACATCGCGATCCGACAAGCCAGGCCATCCGATGCCGATGCGATCAGCCGAATGATCGTTGGCATGGCCCACTATTTCCTTACGGATCCTGCCGCAACTGATTGTCAGCCGTTCCTGGAGACGCTCACGCCCCCGGCAACGGCCAACCGTATCGCTTCGGAGCGTTTCCGCTACTTCGTAGCCGAGGACGCAGGCGGACTCATCGGCGTTATTGCGATGCGCGACGGAGCTCACCTCTATCATCTTTTTGTCGACGCAACCAAGCACCGCCAAGGAATTGCCCGATCACTTTGGGAGCATGCCCGCGTCGAGTCTGGGAATACATCCTTCACCGTCAACTCGTCCCTTTTTGCGGTGCCCGCCTACCAGCGGCTTGGCTTCATTGCCAAATCTGGCGTGCAGTCGGCAAATGGTCTTTCTTTTGTACCCATGGTTTACGGTCAAGACTGACAATGCGCGTGCCGAATTTCATCACGGCGAAGCAAAGATCCGCTCCTGGCCGATAACGTTCTTGGACAGGGCCCGCCGCGAAGGTCACTGCCTGGCTCAGCTCCCGGAACTCGTAAGGCCTGTTCCTCCTCCGGCATACTCAGCGCTCGACCCCTTATGAAGGTGCATCGACCATGCTGCGCAGATCCCGTCTCTTCCTGGCCGCAAGCCTCGCCTGTTTCCTGGCCGGCACGGCCACGGCCCAAACGGCCGCGCCGACGATGCCGGCCCAAACGCGCGCAACGCTCAGCACCGCCATCGAAGCCGACCACGACCAGGCCATCGCCCGCCTCCGCGAGTGGATCGCCCTCCCCTCGATCAACGCCGAAAAACTCAACCGCCAGGAAGGCGCCGAGCTCATGCGGCGCATGCTGATCGACGCCGGCTTCGACTCGGCGCGCATCATCCCCACCGACGGTGCCCCCGGCGTCTTCGCGCGCCTCGATGCCGGTGCGCCCACCACCCTGGCCGTTTACTTCATGTACGACGTGAAGCAGTTCGATCCGGCGGAATGGAGCCAGCCGCCGCTGGAGGGCAAGATCGTCGAACGCGACGACGGCAAGTCGGTGCTCATCGCGCGCGGCGCGATCAACCAGAAGGGTCCGGAGGCCACGTTCCTCACGGCCATCCGGGCCTTCAAGGCGACGGGCACGCCGCTGCCGGTGAACATCGTGCTGGTGGCCGAGGGCGAGGAAGAAACGGGCTCCGAGCATTTCGGCCAGATCACGGGCGATCCGGAAGTAGCCAAGGCCTTGGCCGAGTCGGTCGGCGTGATCCTGCCGGTGGCCTGGCAGGGCGAAGACGGCAGCGTCGAAATCCACTTGGGCGCCAAGGGCGTAGCCGAAGTCCAGCTGGTGGCCGACGGAGCCCGCTCGGGCCGCGGCCCGGGCATGGAAATCCATTCGATGAACGCGGCGCGCGTGGAGAACCCGGCCTGGCGCCTGGTCAAGGCGCTGGACACGCTGGTGGCCGACGACGGCGTTACGCCCACCATTGATGGCTGGATGGAAGAGGTTCGCCCGCTGTCTGCCGCGCAGCTCGCGCTGATTGATGCGGGGCTGCGGCCGGAAGCCGAGGCAGGGCTCAAGAAGAGCCTGAAGGTGCAGGGCTGGGTCGGCGGCGAAGACTACCGCACCAGCCTGGCGCGGCTGGCCTCCCAGCCCACCGTGAACATCCAGGGCCTGGTCAGCGGCTACACCGGGCCGGGCGGCAAGACGTCCATGCCCAGCCGCGCCGAGGCGAAGATCGATTTCCGCCTGGTGCCCGACATGCGCGCCGACCGGGTGGTGGCCAAGCTGCGCGCCCACCTCGACAAGCGCGGCTTCAACGACATCGAGATCGTGCCCGGCGGAATCTACGGCCCCACCGAGACGCCACAGGATTCGGCGATCGTTGGCGCGTTGGCCACCGCACTGGAGGGCGCCGACCTGCCGTACACGATCAACCCGCGCTTGGCCGGCTCGTGGCCCGGCTACCGGTTCACCGACCCGCCGGTGTCGCTGCCGGCGGTGTTCGTCGGCATCGGCCAGGGCGGCCAGATGCATGCGCCGGACGAGTGGTACCTGATTGACGCCAAGGATCCCAAGCTGGCCGGCATCGACCGCCAGGCGCTGTTCTACGCCGAGTTCCTGTTCGCCCTCGCCAAGGCCAAACCTTGAGCATGAAGCCGCGCGCCGCCCTGGGTCTTCTGGCCTGCCTCGCGCTTTGCGTCGGTGCCCCGGTCCTCGCCGACAGCTGGCGCTACGACGCCACGCTTGAGCGCAAGGAAACACGTTTTGGCGACATGCGCATCGTCGAAATCGTTGACGCGCGGAAGAACCCGGTTTACCCCGACTTCTCCGTGGAGTTTTGGCGCGGCAAGACGCTGCTGGCGCGCTACCCCGGCATGGGCTTTGACCAGATGCTGGCATCGCCGGACCAGCAGCTGTTCGTTGGCCTTTCCAACGACGGCATTCCCGGCACCGCAGCGGCTGTTTTTGGTCCCCGCGGAGAGCTGAGGCTGGTGGCCATGCATGACGTGGCCGTGTTCGATTACTGCGAGGCCAGCGTCACCCGGGTACGCAACTGGTACGACGAGAAGAACACCGGCCTGGAGTTCGGCACCGACGCCGACCACGGCGGTATCGCCATCACGATGCGTGATTGCCACGGCCGCCGCGCGAACCTGGTCAGTCTGGTGATGGACGCCTACCGCCGCGCCGCCGACATGCAGCCGGCCGCCGACTCAAGGTAGCCCGAAGGGCCGGAGGCGCCAGGCCATGCGGCACGGCGTCTTGATGGTTTTTTAATGGCCCCCGGCTCAAGCTGGGGGCCAATCCATCGCACAAGGCCCGCCCATGACCGCTTTCCGCTCCGTGCTGCTGCTCGGCTCCGCACTGGCGCTCAGCGCCTGCAAGCCCGCCGAGCCCCCCGTGGCCGAAGCCCCGCCCGCCGCCGCCCCCGTCGAAGCGCCGGCCCCCGCGCCCGAGCCCGCCCCCATCGCCGAAACCCAGCTCGCCGCCTCCGCCCGCGCCACCCTGCTGCCGGTCGGCGACAGCGGCGTCAACGGTGACCTGAACTTCGAGATCGACAACGGCGGCGTGCGCGTCACCGGCTCGTTCACCGGCCTCCAGCCCGGCGCCACGCACGCCTTCCACATCCACGAGTTCGGCAACTGCACGGCGGCCGATGCCTCCAGCGCCGGCGGCCACTTCAACCCCGCCGCGGCCGCGCACGGCAACCGCGAGGCCGGCGGCGAACACCACGCCGGCGACATCCCCAACCAGTTGGCCGGCCCCGACGGCGTGGCCGCGGTGGACCAGCGCCTGGAAGGCCTGCAGATCGGCGGCGGCGGCGAGATGGACATCATCGGCCGCGGCGTGATCGTGCATGCCGACGCCGACGACTACACCACCCAGCCCACCGGCAACGCCGGCGGCCGCATCGCCTGCGGCGTGATCGAAGCCGGCAACCCCGCGCCCACCGACGCGGACCCGGCGCGGTGACCCACCCCGCCTGCACCATCCGCGCAGCCACGGTGCACGACGTACCAACGCTGCGCGACTGGGCCATCGCGATGGCGCTGGAAACCGAGCACAAGCTGCTCGACCCGCGCACGGTGGACCAGGGCATCCGCGCCGTGATCGACCAGCCGCGGCGCGGCGCCTACTTCGTCGCCGAACGCGCCGGCGAAGCCGTCGGCACGCTGATGCTCACCTACGAGTGGAGCGACTGGCGCAACGGCGACTGGTGGTGGATCCAGAGCGTTTACATCGCGCCCGAACATCGTCGCCAGGGCGTTTACGCCGCGCTGTACGCGCACGTGCTGGCCGGCGCGAAGGCCGATCCCGCGGTGTGCGGCCTGCGCCTGTACGTCGAGCGCGAAAACGCCAACGCCCAGCGCACCTACGAATCGCTGGGCATGGTGGACGCGGGCTACCGCATGTACGAAGCGCCCACGCCCGCCTGACGCCGGGCTAGAGCCGCGAGTGTTCCAGCGGGCGTTCGCGGTGCATCAGGGTCCACTCGGCGTGTTCGGCCAGCGCCGCTTCGCCCAAGGTGCGCAGCACCTGACGCCGTTCCTCGTCGTTGCGGCACAGCGCCAGCCGCCGCTGCGCCGCGCTGAAGATGCGCGCCATGAAGCGGTACTGCTTGATCAGCTCCTTGTCGGCCTTCTTGTAGGCGTAGGCCTCGTGCACCGCGGCCGTGAGCGACAGCAGGCCCATCGCCGCCACCATCACGTTCTGCAGCTGGCCGTCGAGCAGCCGCGCGAACAGCGCCAGCAGCAGGCTCAGGCCGATGCCCGTCCACAGGCAGATGGACGCCAGCAATTCGGTGCGCCGGTGCTGCACGGCGCGCCGCGCCGCGGTCTGCACGTAGTAGTCCAGCTGGCCGGACGCGCCCGGCGCGCCGATCCACTCCTGCTGCACCTGCGCCAGGTTGTCTCGCCCGGGCTGCAGCGGCACCAGCATGCCGTCCACGCTGGCGCCGCGCATGACGTTGCGGATCCAGCCCAGCTCCACGTCCTGCTTCTGCAGGAAGTTGTCGTGCGCGAACGAGGGCCGGCTGCTGTCCACGATGCCCGCGCGGCGCCAGAACGACTGCACGCGCAGGCCTTCGGCCAGGGCGCGGTAGTCGATGTACTTGCGGTGCCACTCGCGCCGCTGCGCCACCGCGTTGATCGCCACGCCCACCGCGAACAGCGCCAGGAACACGTACAGCATCAGGTCCTGGGCAATCAGGTCGGAATAGGCGATGAAGGCGAAGCCCATCATGCCCGTCACCAGGTAGGTGGCCAGCAGCACGCGGCTGACGCGGCGCCGGTACGTGGTGGCCAGCCAGTCGGCCGCCACGAACTGGCGCTGGATCGGGCAGGCCGAGCCTTCGCTGGCCACGGCGGCGTCAATGTCGTCGCGGTAGCGGGCGCGGTCGGCGATGAACTCGGCGTGGCGGCGGAACACCAGGTCGAAGGCCGGCGGCATGGCTTCGTGCCGCTGCAGCTCGCTGCCCGACGTGAGCCAGCGCGCCGGGCCCGCGGCCGGCGCGCCGCCGCGGCGGCCAACGGGGATGTGGTGCACCAGGGATTCTTCGTCCAGGCCCAGCATGATGGCGGCCGACTGCCGGCGGTCGATCGCCTCGGGCATGCTGCCCTGCAGGTGGAACGACACCACCTGCGCGGTGCCGCCCAGCAGGCCCGACGGCTCGCCGTCCCACAGCGCCAGCAGGATGTGGCAGTGGCTGGAGGCGAAGATGCCGGCCTGCGCGTACTGCAGGTCGCGGGCGTGGCCGGCGCGCGCGATCGCGTCGGCGTCGGTGGCGGGCCGCAGCGGCAGCTCCATCACGTCGGCATCGGCCATCTGCTGGTCGAACAGCGCCTTGGCGCCGGGCTCCTCGAAATCGGCGTAGTACATCGTGGCCGGCACGGGCAGCACCGCCACCACGCGCACCTGCAGCTCGCGCGCCACTTCGGTGACCAGCTGGTCGGCGCCGGCCGCCAGCGGCGACAGCAGCGTGAGCGGCAGGTTCGGGTAGTCGCGGCGCAGGCCGAGGAAGAAGTCGCGCACCCGGTCGCGCAGCGCGGGCAGCTCGTCGTCGCGCAGGTCTCGGTGGCCGGTAACGCCCACCACCAGACCGCAGCCGAGCAGGGAATGAAGCAGGGGTTCACTCATGCCGGGCCAGGCTCCACGGGCGGTCCCCCATACTAAAGGGGAACGGCGCGGCCTGCGCCAGGGCTCAGGCGCGGCGTCGGTGCGTAAGCGGGCGCGCTGGCCGGGGCTGCAGATCGGCGCGCGGCAGCGCCGGGTCCACCACGGCCTGCCCGTGTTCGAGCAGCCAGAGCATCATGGTTTTCTGCCGCACGTAGTTGGCACGCACGTACGCGTAGACCAGGCCGTGCCAGCCGTCCAGGAAGCCGCCGCGCAGCACGAACCCGCGCCAGAAGCGCCACGCCGGCGCCAGCACCAGCTTGGCCAGGCTGGCGCGCTTGCCGCGCGCGAACTCGTGCGCGGCCATCATCCGCGCGTAGCTTTCGGTCTTGGCCAGCTGGTTGTGCAGCGACCGGTACGGGTAATGCACCAGATCGCCAGCCAGCGTCTGCACCGGGCCGTCCACCGTGGCCGACTCGTGCACCTCGCGGTCCCCGCGCCAGCCGCCGCGCCGGCGGTCGAACAGGCGCAGCACGCGGTCGGGGTAGGCGTTGCCATGGCGCAGGAAGCGCCCGAAATAGTTCGACAGCCGGGCGAAGCGGTAGCCCGCCGCGGCGGTGAAACCGCGGTCGCGGGCCTCCACGATGGACGCGGCCAATTCGGGGCTGATGCGCTCGTCGGCGTCAAGGCAAAGCACCCAGGCATGGCTGGCCAGCTCCACCGCGAACTGCTTCTGGCTTCGGTAGCCATCGAACGTGCGCTGGAAAACCCGGGCACCAAAGTGCTTGGCCAGCACCACGGTGGCGTCGGTGGAAAAGCTGTCCACCACCACGATCTCGTCGCAGAAGGCCAGCGAGGCCAGGCAGTCGCCGAGGCGGTCGGCTTCATTGAGCGTGATCACGCACGCGGTAATGTGCGGCGGCGCAAGCGGGGGCATGGGCATGTGCATCCCTGTGGAGGCAGGTAGCTGAGCCCTCGATTGTCCCGGCCACGCGTGAGCGCGGCATGATTGCCCGTAGGCCGTGTTCATGCCGGGTTGGTGTGTGCCGTGGCCGAAGGCGCTGGTCGTGTGGCCCGGCACGACGCAATAATGAACTCCACCGCGGCACCGGGGAGGCGGGCTTGGCGGACTACCTGCTGTATGCAACCGAACGCTACGCGCTGCCGATCCTGCAGCCGCTGGCCGACGCCCTGGCGGCGGCCGGCCACGGCGTGCACGCGCTGCTGGTGGGCGGCGCGGCCGGCG
>FSSH01000360.1_pt1 | contig 11108 bp, 10 predicted proteins | sample 1166101 | NCBI WGS metagenome assembly FSSH01 (sample SAMEA32972668, study PRJEB13176) | freshwater metagenome | biome: Drinking water system; feature: Biomass in drinking water that filtered by 0.45 um membrane; material: drinking water | place: USA | collected 2012-12-20 | depth 0 m | reverse complement strand
TGTTGAATATCGGCCTGCCGGACCGCTTTGTCGAGCAAGGCAGCCGCGAGGAATTACTGGCACTGTGCGAGTTGGATGCCAAGGGCATTTTGGCGAAAATTCAAGCCGTGTGTGGGTAAACCTGGAGAGCATAAATGGATAGATTGAGAAACAAGATTCGCGACATTCCGGATTTCCCAAAGCCCGGCATCATCTTTAAAGACATAACGCCACTGGTCAAAGACCCGGCAGCGCTACGCTTGGCCGTTCACCAATTGCTGCATCCTTTTTTAGGCCGAGACATTACTGCAGTGGCCGGCATGGAAGCGCGAGGCTTCATATTCGGCTCGTTGGTGGCATGGGAATTGGGCATCCCATTTATACCTCTCAGAAAGCCTGGCAAACTGCCTTATGACGTGCAAAGCGTATCTTACGACCTGGAATACGGATCAGCGGAACTGGAAGTGCATATCGACGCAGTAGACAGTAACGATAAGGTATTATTAATAGACGACTTACTCGCCACCGGCGGCACTTCCAAGGCAAGTTGCGAGCTGATCGAAAAGCTGGGAGCTACAGTGGTAGCCTGCGCTTTTGTGGTGGAACTAGATTTCTTACAAGGCAGGGAGAAATTGGGTAACTACGAAGTGCACTCGTTGCTGCACTATTGAACATACTGCGAGATGCTTCCCTGCGTCTCATCAAGCAAAATTAATGGTGTTTATACTGTCTTTTTTTGCCAATTCGATCCATTTTGTCGGAGGCTTTTTCAAACTCCAATGCGGCGTTGTCGAATGATTTAGACATGCTGTCAAAAGCTCCGACATTGCCACTCGCATTGCCTTTCTTTACATCGAGCGTATTTTCAACGCGGCCGGGCAATTTTTTGACAGTATCGGTTTTTGGCTTTGGCGCTGTGGCGGCTTCTTTGGGTTTTGCTGCAGAAATCTCGCCCACATCGACCTCTGCATCAATATCAAAATCGTAGTCGGTCGAGCTGCTCTTGCCATCGTTGATCAAGTTTTTACGATATTGTAGGAACGACTCTCGGGTAAACACGTAGGGGTCCAATGCTGCTTCGTCGATAAAATTTAACGCGCCTTCGGCATTGGCTCTATCATTAATACCTTCGACAATACCAGTACCAGGAACGTAAGTACCAGGATTGGCAGCTTTATCCACCACAATCGCAGCACCATCGCGGACCGTGGTCGGTCCTAACACCGGCAAAACTAAATACGGACCTTGATCGACTCCCCAGACTGCAAGGGTTTGCCCAAAATCCTCGACATTGCTTTGCAATCCCAGATCGCTGGCCACGTCGAATAGGCCGAGCAAACCAACCGTGGAATTAGTCAAGAAACGCCCGGTATCGGAGGCACCTTGTTCAAACTTACCCTGCAACACATCGTTCAACACAACATTAATACCTTTAAGATTAGTAAAAAAGTTGCTTACACCGGTTTGCATGAAGCCGGGTGTTACGGTTTTATAACCGCTAGAAATTGGCTTGAGAAAATGCTTATCCAAGCCCATGTTAAATCCGTACATGGATCGGTTGAAGCCTTCGTAAGGATCTGCAAGGTCTGCCTTGCCTTTCGAAGCTCTAGTCGCCCCAACCGGATCTTTATCCGTAGTCGCACAGCCGGTAACAGCTAATGCGCTTAAAGATAACACCACCCAAAGCAGGGATGCCTGGCTGTTGCTTTTATAACTGGGGCTATACATTACTGACAATTCCTAACAAACTTATTGCTTTGCGTAACTTTCAATTTTCTCGGTGATTTTAACAATCAAGGCATCGAAGCCGTCACGGCTCAACACGCTGGTATAATCGGATCTTTTTAATGCCAAATCACTGACTCCATCGGCTATTATATTGATAATTTGCCAGCCATCGTCTTTTTTCTTCATCATGTAATCGAACTTAACATCCTTTTCCCCGGGAATATGTAAGTTAGTGTGGATAACCACACCGCCTCTGCCGGTTTCCTCTTCGGATGCAAAAGTAAACGATTCGCCAGAATAATCTTTAAAGTTATGCGCATAGGCGGAGACACTGAGCTTACTGAACACACTTTCCAGCTTGTTCTGCTGCTCTGTCGTCAACTCTTCCCACTGCTTGCCGACGACGATTCTGGCTATTTTAGGCAAATCGTGACTCTTCTTTACCGCCACATCTAGCTTGTCGTAACGCCCCTGAAAGCCTAACTCTTTACCCGCTTTCATTACATCTAGCAGTTGACTCTGAAACTCATCGACAACCTGCCTTGCAGACGCCTCTTCAGCCTGAGCCAATGGAGACAGACAAACGAGCAATAGCCAACTGAGACTTAAATACAATTTTTTAAACATAGCCGTTATAAAAATCTGTTAGTGGGTAAGAGGATGACTTGATTGAATTGGTCTTAAGACTCAACTTTTACGGGGATCTCGGAAATTGCCGATTTCTTGAAAGACGCGATGAACTCGGGTTGCTTCTCGGCAACCATTTCACCGGAGGTCTTAGGACCACGCACTGCTGCCCACAGTGCCTTCAAAGGATGAGCCAATGTGTCCTCAACCGCCGTTGCTTCATAGCCGCAATGCGCCATGCAATTCGCGCACTTAGGATTCTTCACCGTGCCATATTTGTCCCAGGGCGTCTCGTCCAACAACTCTTGGAAGGAGTTTGCATTGCCCTCGTCAGCCAACAAATAACAAGGTTTTTGCCAGCCAAATACGTTGCGAGTTGGATTACCCCATGGCGTGCAATCGTAACTCTGATTGCCGGCCAAATAATCCAAATACAACGAAGAATGGTTCAATTTCCATTTACGCGTCTTGCCGATTTTGAAAATACCGCGAAACAGGTTCTTAACATCAAGACCCTTGATAAACACGTCTTGCTTGGGCGCACGCTCATAGCTAAATCCTGGAGCGATAGTAATACCCTCTACACCTAACTCCATCGCATAATCGAGAAACTCAGCGACTTCTTCCGGCGTTTCGCCTTGAAACAAAGTGCAGTTAACGGTCACTCGGAAACCTTTACCTAATGCCAATTTAATGGCTTCGACCGCGATGTCAAAAACACCCTCCTGACAAACAGACGTATCATGACGCTCTTTCAATCCATCCAAGTGCACAGAAAACGTCAGGTAAGGCGATGGCGTGTAATCATTGATTCGTTTTCTCAACAGCAGTGCATTGGTACACAGGTAAACGAACTTCTTCCTAGCAACGATGCCGGCCACAATCTGCGGCATTTCTTTATGAATTAAGGGCTCGCCGCCCGGAATGGACACCATCGGTGCGCCGCACTCATCAACTGCGGCCAAACATTCCTCAACTGATAGGCGCTTATCGAGAATATCGTCGGGATAATCGATCTTACCGCAGCCCGCGCAAGCCAAATTGCATCTAAACAGGGGCTCAAGCATCAAAACCAAAGGATACTTTTTTACCCCTTTGATTTTTTGCTTGATTAGATAACTACCTACAGCCAATTGCTGACGTAAAGGAACACTCACAGCATCATTCTCCAAAAACTCTCACGACATCCAGCGACCAATATTGTTAAAAAAAAACAACAGCCGCAAACCGACAAACATCCTAGAAGTAACGCCTATTATAGCCTGATTAGACCACCAACAAGGCAAAACGCGCACTATTAGATGTGGCAAGGATACCACTTTCTAACGACACACTCCAGTTAAAATACATAAAAAACAACAGGAGTATAATCGCATTTCTTGAACGCGACACAAAGCAACCTCACAACCACAGCCCCCGCCGAGAACTAAAAATCCATAATTATTTTTCTAAAACAACAACAAAGACTCGAAACCATAGAATAAACATTACTTTCGTCAGCAGACTTTTAGCAAATTTGCCGTAAAGCAACATCACCTTGCAAAACACCAACAAACAGTCTATCATTCGCCCTACTAATAGTTAGCTTCCAAACCAATGAACGGATCTCAAATATTAATCAACAATCCGGAGTTGCTCAGACAACTACCCGATGCCGAACTCCAAGCCACGCTGCTTGAAGGTGTGTCGCGTACTTTTGCACTAACTATTCCGCAGCTACCGGAACAGCTATATCCTGCAGTGGCCAATGCGTATTTACTATGCCGTATTGTCGACACCATTGAGGACGAAATATCCCTTAGCCCCGAACAAAAAAAGTATTTTTGCAGCGCATTCATAGACGTAGTTAATACGGGCAATAATGCCGATGCGTTTAGTAACGAGCTAGCCCCTTTACTGTCGGAGCAAACCATTCCGGCCGAACACAGCCTCATTCATTTAGTACCGGAAGTGATTGCGATAACCCGATCACTGGATGCCCCGCAAATTGAAGCATTGGCCTGCTGCGTGGAAACCATGGCGAACGGCATGCCCGTTTACCAAGCGCTGGATTTACACGCCGGCTTGAAAACCATGAAAGACATGGACGACTACTGCTACTACGTGGCCGGCTGCGTCGGAGAGATGCTGGCTAAGCTGTTCTGCCACTACTCCCCGGAAATCGCCGCGCACCGTGAGGAACTGTTAAAGCTCTCGGTATCGTTCGGCCAAGGCCTGCAAATGACTAACATCCTGAAGGACATTTGGGACGATGCGAAACGCGGGGTGTGCTGGCTACCGCAAGATGTTTTCACCGAAACGGGCTTTAATCTGGCCGAACTGACACCGGAAACCGACGACGAGCGATTCCGTCTGGGCCTGAGTCGTTTGGTGGCTATCGCGCATGGACACCTCAAAGACGCCTTGACGTATACCCAATTGCTACCGAATCAGGAAACCGGCATCCGGAATTTTTGTTTATGGGCGCTGGGCATGGCCGCATTGACCTTAAAAAAAATCAAGGCAAATCTTAATTTCAACGAATCCGGTCAGGTCAAAATCAGTCGCAACAGCGTCAAAGCCACCATTTTCGCCACTAAGTTAACGGTTCGCAGCAATATGCTGTTATCCCTACTGTTTAATCTGACCAGCCGTAATTTGAAATCGCCGGATTGGCACTACTCGCCTATATCGCACATTGGACAATAAGGAATCACTATGTTTACTGAAGCCCATATAGATACCAGCAGCCACTACGCAAATAATATTAGCAACAGCAACAGTGGCTTGAACTTGCTGAATGCCGCCATCCAACGCGCTCAACAAAAACTAATTAGCCTACAAAGCCCGGAAGGCTACTGGGTATTCGAGTTGGAAGCCGACTGCACGATTCCGTCCGAATACATCATGATGATGCACTATCTGGATGACATCAACGAGGAATTGCAAAGCAAGATCGCTGTTTACTTGCGTAGCCGCCAAGCGGAAGACGGCAGTTGTCCGTTATTTACCGGCGGCCCTGGCGACATCAGCGGCAGCGTTAAAACGTATTACGCCTTAAAAATGGCCGGTGACTCGGTAGATGCGCCACACATGGTCAGACTGCGCGACTGGATACTTAGCCAGGGCGGGGCAGCGCGCGCCAACGTCTTTACTCGGATCACGCTGGCAATATTCGAGCAACTACCATGGCGCGGCGTGCCGTATATCCCCGTGGAAATCATGCTGCTTCCCAGTTGGTTTCCCTTCCATCTGGACAAAGTGTCGTATTGGTCGCGTACCGTGATGGTGCCGCTATTCATCATGTGCACCTTAAAAGCTAAGGCCAAGAATCCGCATAAGGTCAACGTCTTGGAATTATTTGTGGTTCACCCGGACGAAGAAAAGCATTACTTTCCAGAGCGCACCCTGCTGAATAAATTCTTCCTGGGCCTGGATAAATTCGGTCGTGTGACTGAGCGATTCATCCCCAAGCGAATGCGCGAAAAAGCCATTCAGAAAGCTATGGATTGGATCACCGAGCGCTTGAACGGTGAAGACGGTCTGGGAGGTATTTTCCCAGCGATGCTAAATGCCTACCAATCGATGCTGCTGCTGGGCTTCCCGGCTGATCACCCGAACGTGTTGATCGCTCGTCAATCCATCGAGAAACTCATGGTGATCAAAGACGATTACGCCTATTGCCAACCTTGCCTGTCACCCGTCTGGGATACAGCACTGGCGGCATTGGCGCTGCAAGAATCGGATAAAACAGCGAATACAACTAGCCTCACTAAAGCTTACGATTGGCTAAAAAGCGTGCAATTGTCCGACGAACCCGGTGATTGGCGCGTCCGTCGCCCCCATTTAGCCGGCGGCGGCTGGGCCTTTCAATTCGCTAACCCGCATTATCCCGATGTAGACGATACTGCGGTTGTCGGGTTTGCCATGGCCGATTCCAATCTACCCGAGTTAGAAGAGTCTATTCACAGAGCGACTCGCTGGATCGTCGGCATGCAATCGGAAAACGGTGGCTACGGCGCATTCGATGTCGACAACACTTATTACTATTTGAACGAAATTCCGTTTGCCGACCACGGCGCCCTGCTCGATCCGCCCACTGTTGACGTCAGCGCGCGCTGCGCGATGTTGATGGCCCGTGTTGCGAAAGATCACGACGAATATTTACCTGCCCTGGAGCGCACCATCGAATTTATCCGTGGCGACCAAGAAGCCGACGGTTCCTGGTTCGGTCGCTGGGGCACCAATTACATTTACGGTACCTGGTCTGCATTGCTGGGCTTGGAACAAACCAATGTGCCGAAAACCGACCCGATGTACGCCAAAGCCGCGGCATGGCTGAAAAGCGTGCAACGTGAAGACGGTGGCTGGGGCGAAGACAACTTGAGCTATCACGAGGATAAAAAATACCGTGGTCGTTACCATTTCAGTACTGCCTTCCAAACCGCTTGGGCGGTGTTGGGCTTGATCGCTGCCGGGGAAGTCCACAGCGACGCTGTCAAAGCCGGGGTCGATTTTTTACTGCGCACCCAGCAAGCAGACGGGGTTTGGAACGATCCTTGTTACACCGCGCCTGGGTTTCCCAAGGTGTTTTATTTGAAATATCACGGCTATGACAAGTTCTTTCCCTTGTGGGCGTTGGCTAGATATCGAAACGAATTAGCCAAACAGTGACTATAGGAATCCTCGTCGCACTACCGGAAGAACTGTCCACATTGACCCAGCTCAAGTTGGTACCGGGCGATTGCGTCAGAATCGCCGACAACATTCTCCTAGCGCTTGCAGGTGCCGGACCGATCAATGCGGAACGGGCCACGCGCTTGTTGATTGCCAAGGGAGCCAAAAAATTGATCAGTTGGGGCTGCGCGGCCGCCTTGTCACCGCAATTAAAACCCGGTGATTTGATGTTGGCCGAACAGTTGTTGTCTGAGCAACAGCAAGTGTTCGATACCGACCCCCGCTGGCGAAAGCGCCTGCACGAGTTGCTGGATACACAATTTCCGATTTCCAATGGCAAGTTAGCGGAAAGCAGTCATATCGTCAGTAACAGCAGCGATAAACACAATATCTACCGGCAAACCGGCGCGATTGCATTGGATATGGAGAGCTGCGCCATGGCCAAAGTTGCCGAGCAATCCAATTTACCCTGCTTGGCGATCCGAACCATTGCCGATCCGGCAAGCATGAGCTTACCGCAAGCGGTTACTCAAGCTTTAAACGGACACGGCCAGGTGGAAACCAGCAAACTGTTGCGTTTTTTGGCGACCCATCCATGGGAAGCCCCAAACCTGATAAAACTGGGTTTGCATTTCCATGCCGCGCAAAAAACGTTAAAAATCATCGCCCAACAACTAAACGAAATCGTCGTTTTTTAGCAGGAAACCATGAATTATCGATAGATTAATCAGCGAAGATACGCATAAGTCTATATATAAAACAAATACTTACGAGGTATTACATGTCTTTTAGCATTGCCGATCTTTTTACTCAGCATTTCGACGAGAAATTCGATTTGCACGAGCATCATCTAAATAACCAGATGGTGAGAGTATTGCGCACGATTGGTTACGACAGAAATTACAAAAAGGCCATAGGCCAGTATCTCTACGATGAAGACGGCAACGAGTACCTGGACTTATTGAGTGGGTTCGGTGTGTTTGCCATGGGGCGCAATCACCCCACGATTATCAAAGCCCTGCAAGAAACCCTGACTCTCGAGCTGCCAAGCCTGGTGCAGATGGATGTGTCCTTGCTCAGCGGCCTGCTGGCCAAGGAAATACTCGCTACCTGCCCGGATAATTTAGAAAAAATGTTTTTCTGTAACTCCGGCACGGAAGCAGTCGAAGCAGCGATCAAATTCGCCCGCTACACCACCAAACGTTCGCGCATCGTGCACTGCGACCATGGCTATCACGGTTTGACCATGGGCTCGCTGTCACTGACCGGCGAACACATCTTCCGGGAAGGCTTCGGCCCGCTGTTGCCCGAATGCACTTCAGTGCCGTTCAACGATTTGGTAGCGCTGGAACACGCCTTGAGCAGCAAAGATGTGGCGGCTTTCATCGTCGAGCCGATTCAAGGCAAAGGTGTCAACATTCCGGACGATAACTACCTGCCGGAAGTGGAGCGCTTGTGCAAAAAATACGGCACGTTGTTCGTGGCCGACGAAATCCAGACCGGCATTGGTCGCACCGGTAAGTTCTGGGCAATCGAGCACTGGGGCGTTAAACCCGACATGATTTTGATGGCGAAAGCCTTGTCCGGCGGTTTCATACCCGTCGGCGGCGTGGCTATGACGACGCATATCATGGACACCGTGTTCAACCGGATGGATAGAGCCGTCGTACATGGCTCGACCTTCTCGAAAAACAATATGGCGATGGCTGCCGGTTTGTCTGCATTGCATGTGGTTCATGAAGAAAAACTGGTCGAGAACAGCGCCAAAGTCGGCGAAGACATTATCGCGACCATCAATGCCATGGCGCCGAAATACGAATTCTTGAAAGAAGCGCGCGGCAAAGGATCGATGATCGCCATCGAATTCCATGCCCCCAAAAGCCTGGGATTGAAGGCGGCCTGGGCCATGCTGGAAGCTGCCAACAAAGGCTTATTCTGCCAAATGATCCTGATCCCGCTGTTCAAGGAGCACCGCGTATTGGCCCAAGTAGCCGGTCACGGCATGAACGTGATCAAATTTTTACCGCCCCTGACACTGACTCAGAAAGACCGCGACTGGATTGTGAATTCCGTTGAAAAGACCATCGCCGACACCCACAACGTCACCGGTTCGATCTGGACGCTGGGTAAAAACCTGGCCGGCCATGCTCTGAAAAACAAAAAATAGGGCCTCATACATGACTGTTTTCAAATCTGTTTTATTGGTATTGACGCTAATCACCGCCAACGCCGCTTTTGGTCACGCGGTCGTTACCCATAACTCTTTAAAACTCAAGCCGGTACCGGTAAACCTGGCCAGCGAGGTAGAGCTATCCTTCAATTCCAAAGTGGAGTTGGATTTATCGGAAGTCTTCTTAGTCAGCGCCGGCGATAAAATGCAAACCATTACGGCAACGCCAGGCGAAAAACCCGGCCAAGTATTGTTGCATCTGCCTGCCTTAGAACCGGGTGAATATGCTATTAAACTGAAAATATTCGCCGCTGACGGTCATCTGAGCGAAGACTTGTTACGTTTTTTCGTTAAATCGACTAAGTAATCGACATGGAAGGCATTGCAAATTATTTAGACTCACTGATCGGCGGCGTTGATCTGACTTTCTATTCGATTACCATCGGCGGCTTGCTGTGGGGGCTATTCGTGCTGCGTCCTTGGCATGAAGAAGCGCTGTATAACTCCACCTTGTTGAGCAAGACTGTTAACCTGATCCATTTCGGCAGCAAAGCGCTGATCATCACCCAATTATCCAAGATCGGCCTAAAAATTTGGCTGATGTCGGTGACCTTGGGCAAATCGCCATTTCCGGCGTTTTTCCAGACCGTACAGTTCCAAGCAGGCCTGGCACGCGCAACTTGCGCGTTCATTTTGGCGCTGTTCATCAGGCAAACCCTGAAGACTAATCCGCGTTCCAAGCAACTTTGGCTACTTTCGACAGCGATTATTGTCCCACTCGTTATCTCCGCCGCTTGGCTAGTACATGGCGCCAGCCGTCTGGAGGATCGTGGCCTGTTGATGACACTGACTGTCACACATCAAATGGCCGCCGCCACTTGGGTGGGCGGTATTTTTCAAATCCTGGCTTTGTGGAGTCTGAAAAAACGCAATTTGATCCCGGTCGAAGTGTGGCCGCTATTGTTAAAACGCTTCTCGGCAGTGGGTATCAGCGCTGTCGTGATTTTGCTAGCCACCGGCACACCGCTGGCATGGTATTACATCCGCACCTTCCAAGGCTTTATTGGTGCGGGTTACGGCAATTTATTATTGGTGAAAATTATCATGCTCGGGCTGGCGCTGGGCTTTGCCTGGTTGAACCGCCAGGCCGTCAATGCCTACTTCACCAGCCGCAGCCTATATGCGCTTACCGCGCGCGTGCCCTACTACATCGAAGCGGAAACCCTGATTCTGCTGACCATCCTGTTCACTGCCGCCAGCTTGGCCTCGCAACCGCCCGCAGTCGATATCCCACATCTGACCGCCAGTTTCGAAGAAGTGTTGAACATGTTCCATCCGCGCATACCGCGCTGGGAATCGCCGACCCATGAAGCCCTGATCGCTGGCGAAGCCGGACGGGTAGCGATTGTCGGCCAGATTCCATCAGAAGCTGCCACCGCCTGGTCCGACTACAACCACAACATTTCCGGAATTTTCCTCACGACGATGAGCTTTTTTGCGATGTTGTCGTTCTCCAGCCGCTTCCATCGTTGGGCGCGCTTCTGGCCGGTCGGTTTCATGGGTTTGGGCATATTCCTGTTTTTCCGTAGCGACGCGGAAAGCTGGCCGCTCGGCCCAATTGGTTTTTGGGAAAGTACCTTTAATAACGGCGAAATCCTGCAGCATCGCATTGCCACCTTATTGGTGTTCGTTCTGGGCCTAATCGAAGTCAGAGCGCGGCTGAACAATAACAGCGGCTTCATGCCCTACATGTTTCCATTGTTGGCTGCGTTTGGCGGCATGATGTTGCTGGCACATTCGCATGTCGGTTTCGAGGCGAAATCTGCCTTCTTGATTCAAGTGGGCCACACCATGATGGGAGTGTTCTCGCTCATCCTGGCTTGCGGCCGCTGGCTGGAACTTAAGCTGGATTCGCCCGGCAAGAATGTTGCCGGATTTATTTCAGTAG